>Ga0116154_10000809_pt1 | contig 31232 bp, 20 predicted proteins | sample AD_UKC030_MetaG_FD_89898 | JGI IMG/M metagenome (GOLD analysis project Ga0116154, IMG submission 89898) | Active sludge microbial communities of municipal wastewater-treating anaerobic digesters from USA - AD_UKC030_MetaG | ecosystem: Engineered > Bioreactor > Anaerobic > Digestate | place: USA... | reverse complement strand
GGACGAGACGTCCCCCCGCTCCAACGCCTTCGTGTTCACCGACAGAGCACGGGAGGGGCGACGTCCTCGTCGCCCGCAAACAGTGTCCGCAACTCTCATTGCCGGGGGACGAGACGTCCCCCCTCCACCCTTTTCGCCTTCATGAATTGGCCGTGGGGCGAGGATCGGGGGACCTGATTGGATCTTGTCGGACGCGCGGGTCCGCGTCACAGTGGACGCCTGCATAAGCCCATGAAAACGACTCTGTCGATCCTCGCCCTGATCGCCCTGTGCGGCGGCGCTACGACCCTGGCTCAACTCACGCCCGGCAACCCGCTGTCCGGACTGGAACGGCTCAAGGACTTCGAGGCGCGCCGAGCCTCTTCCTCGGATGCCAACTGGAAAGACGGCAACGCGGATGCCCGTCCGATCGCGCCCGGCGGCACCCTGACCCTGGCCGAACTCGACGGCCCCGGCGTCATCACCCACATCTGGTTCACCATCGCGCACGAGGCCCCATTCTATTCCCGGCTCCTGACCCTGCGCATGTATTGGGATGGCGAAGATCGCCCGAGCGTCGAGTGCCCGGTGGGGGACTTTTTCGGAATCGGGCACGGCGTCGACAAATCGTTCATCTCGATTCCGATCCGCGTCTCGTCCGACGGCCGGGCGCGCAACTGTTATTGGCCGATGCCGTTCCGCAAGTCGGCGCGCCTGACAGTCACGAACGAAAGCGACAAGCGATGCGGCGCCTTCTACTACTACATCGATTGGCAGAAACAGGATTCTCTGCCCGACGACACCGCCTATTTCCACGCGATGTACCGACAGGAGCATCCCTGCGTCATGGGACGCAACTACCTGCTCGCCGACCTCGCCGGACGCGGCCACTACGTCGGGACCATCCAGAGCGTCTACCACATGTCCTCGGGCTGGTATGGCGAAGGCGACGACTTCTTCTTTGTCGATGGCGCAACCGAGCCGCAATTGCGCGGCACGGGCACGGAAGATTACTTCTGCGATGCCTGGGGGTTCCGACAACAGGATGGGCCGTTCTACGGCACGCCGCTTTGGGAAGGATACGGCGAGGGCGATCGGAGCACGGCCTATCGCTTTCACATCCCGGATCCGGTCCCGTTCGCCAAATCGCTGCGGGTCGAGATCGAGCACAAGGGCTCGCAGCAGTTCCCAGACGGCCAGGGCAGCGGGTTCATCGAACGCGATGACCTGATGTCGTCGGTCGCCCTGTGGTACCAGGCCGAGCCGCACAAGCCCTGGCCCGCCCTGCCGCCGGGTCCGGACCGGCTGCCGTTCCGCGAGCAAACACCGGTCGTTGGCTGGAAGGCCGTGCCCGACGCCAAACACTCCGAAGCCCCGCTCGAAGTCCAGCCCATCGGCGGGGTGACGGATGGGAAACAGCTCTGGTTCCGGCCCTCGACCGGCGAAAGCTGGCTCGAAGTGACGTTCAGGACCGACGCCGAAATGACCGCCGAATTCTGGGCCAAAATGCTGCACGCGCCGGACTATGGCACCTACCGGGTGCGGCTCGATGGCAGAGACGCAGGGCGGCTCGACTTGTACCACGCGAGCATCACCCCCATGCCGCATCGCCTGGGCACATTCACACTGGCGCCAGGCGAGCACACACTCCGGTTTGAAGGCGCCGGAAAAAACAGCCAGTCCAAAGGCTATCTCCTCGGCTTCGACGCGCTCACGGCTCGGGTGCCGGTCTACACACGCCCGCCCGGGTTCGACCTGCGCAAAGTGGCCGCGGAGACGAAGTAGCGCCCGGTGGCGAGGCAATGGGGTCGCATTGGGACAGGCGAATTCAGATGCTCCCGCATTGCCTGGCCGCTTGCTCTCAGCCGGTTGGCGGGAACTCGCACAACAACGGCTGATTGCGATGGGCGCGATAGACCGAGAAGTCCTCGCGGTCGACGGTGACGATGGTTGCGGTCCCCGCGCGATAGGTCTCGTAGAGCTGGACCAAACAGGCATCCGCCAGGTCCATGGGAAGGCTCGCGTACCGGGCGCACAGTTGGCGGACCGAGTCAGCGTTGGCTTGGAGGTCGAAGCGGCAGACCAACAGACCGCGGTGCATCGCTTCGAGCAAACGGTCGCCCGACCCCAGCATGTGGGCGGCTTCGGTGACGACAGGCTCGCAGGTCACCAACGGGAGGGGGAGCGTCACCAGCAGGGCCTCGGCCCAACGTTTGAACGCGGTTTCCCGGCGGGCGAACGCACTCACCAGCGGGCCCGTGTCAACGAGGTAGATCATCGTCCACCTCGCAGGGCGCGACGCACGGCCTTGTTCGTCGGTGGCGGCACGGTGGCATCCACTGAACCGAAGAACTCACGCAGCGGCGACGGCAGGTCTCGGCCAATCTGGGCGACGCGTGCGCGGATGGACTTGCGCACGAACTCATTGACCGTCTCGCCGGACTGGGCGGCCAGCTCGGCCAGCCGGCGTTTCTCGTCCACGGCAATCCGGATGGACAGTGTGTCACTCATAAGTTGTATGTCGCACGGATGCCCGGCAAAGTCAATCCGCGCGGGCGGGCCCAGGAAACGGAGTGACCAGTAGACACGAATCACACGAATCATGGTTCCCCTCGAATTCGTGTCATTCGTGTGATTCGTGGTTGGAAGAGTGATTCTGCTGAAAACCCCACAGCCTTCAGCCGAATCAATGGTTGACATTTTGGCGCTCGCTGTGATCGCACGTTTGGATACGACCCGATTGTCCTCCTCGGACGGGGGATGGTGAGGGGCCCGTCACGGCTCGATGCGGACTCGGTAAAAGCGCGCGGGGAGGGTGGGGGCCGATGTGTCGATGAAGGTCACGGTGCCGGTTGGATTGTCGGTGGTGAGCACGGCTTGCCAGGCATCGAGGTTGGTGCTGGCTTCGAGGACATGGTTGACGAGTTGGCCGCCTTCGAACCGGACGCGGACGGTGCCATCGGCGAGCCGTTCCGGCGTGTCGAGCCAAGGCGGCCGAGCGATGAACTGGCCGTAGATATCGACGTCCGTGAGGGGGCCGCGGAGGTTATCCTGGTAGATCCACGTGCCATACATGAAGAACGCCAGGAGGCCGGACGAGGTTGAGATCACAGTGCCGAGCGGCACGCGGCCGTCGAACTGTGGAGCGATCAGGAAGCGCTGGCCCGCTGGTTGGCCGCGAGAATCGAGGATCTGGCCCTGCTGTGCGGGGTGCTCGCCTCCGAAATCGTCCAGCCAATGCACCAGGAAACCTGAACCCAGGGCGGTGACCGAAGCGGCGACCTGGTGTCCGGCACTGGGGCCGATTTGAAATTCATCGTCGATCAGAGTGCCATCCGCGGCAATCAGCCGGGCTGCCAGGTCCCAGGCGGCTGGGTCCGCGACGCTGGGTGCCCGGTCTCGGAGCCAGAGGGCCAGGAATTGGGATCCGTTCCAGGCGACACGGGCCTGGTAGGTTCGCGGGGTGGCTGATTGACTGATCTTGAAAGCCGCGCTGACGGCGCCGGTTTTCGAGACGAACGCTCCCCATGTTTCGTACAATTCGATGCCGGCGGTCGGCTGATTCATCCAAATGACGAGAGTGCGGGTGCCATTGAATGCGGCGCCGAGGTTGCCCTGGTTGGCGGGTTGGCCGGCGATGAGCAGTTCGTCTCCGACCCGCGATCCATCAGGCGCGATTCGCTGGCCGTAGACATCGCCGTCGGCGGAGCCTGAGCGATGATCGCGCCAGACGACGAGGAAGTTGGTGCCGTCGAATACGAGGCTCTTGCGGGAATCGAGTCGCTGCTCGCCGGCAGCGGTGCACACGGGAAAGGGAGCGCCGAGCGCGGCGCCGTTACGGTCCAACCGCTGGGCGTAGAGGTCGGTGCCGGCCTGCTCGGTGCGGTCTTCCCAGACCACCAGGTAGACATCCTGGCCGAAAGCCGCCTGGGAGGCGCCGCTCACGCGCCCGGGGCGGATCGGCGGTTCGATGAGCGCGCCGCTTGGGGCGACGAGCCGGGCGGTGATGTTCGAGGACTGAGCGCTGTCGGTGTAGGTGACGAGGTAGTTCGTGCCGTCGGTTGCCAGACCGTAGAAATACTCATCGCCTGCATCCACGGCGATGGGGAAGCCGGGGCCTGCCGCACGGACGGTCAATGCGAAGGTCTTGTCGGCGCTGGTTGCCGGGACACTGCTGTCGGTTGCGCGCAGGATGAAATGGAAGGTGCCAGTTGCAGCCGGAACGCCGGAGAGATGGCCCTCGGGGGTGATCGACAAGCTCGCCGGGAGATTGGCGGAACCTGGTTTTCGGGACCAGATGTAGGGTGCTTGGCCGCCACTGGCCACGAGTTGGAGGTCGTACGGGGCGCCCTGGGTTGCCGTGGGGAGCGGGCTGGGGGTTACGATCTGCATTTTGCCGGCGATGACGAGCGTGAAGGTGCGCGTGGCGGTATCGCATTCGTCGGACACCGCGACGGTGAACGTGCTGGCACCCGCGATGGCCGGGGTCCCGGAGATTTGACCTGAGGCATCGAGCACGAGCCCGGCAGGCAGGCTGTTCGAGAGCACACTCCAGGATTGGGATGCCTGGCCGCCCAGGCTCTCGAGCCACCAGAAGTAGGGGGTATCGACTGCGGCGTTCGGCAGGCTCGCAGTGACGATTTCGAGAGGGGGATTGATGTCGAGGGTGTAAGTGGCCTCGAAGCTCGAGCCTTCGGCATCCCTGACTTCCAGGATGAATTCATACTGGCCTTGGGCCGTGGGGAGCCCGGAGATCACGCCCTGGGGGGAAAGAGTCAGCCCGGGCGGAGGATCGTCCGAGCCCAGCGCGAGTGTCCAGGAATACGGCCGGCAGCCGCCAACCGCCTCGAGTTGACTCGAATAGAAGCAGTTCTCCGCCGCGTTTTCGAGGTAGGTCCAACCCGGTTCGAGGGCGGGGGTCAGGAACTCGAGCACATGATTTGGGCCTGTGACAATCACGGCCTGGCTATTGGGGCAGCCATAGCCGCGCGCGTACAGACCCTCGTCACTGCCGCAGTCGACGCCGACGGTCCAGGATCCGGGCGCGACACCCAACTGGAAGAGGCCGTCCGCGTCCGTTTGGGCGTCGGCATGGTAGGAGGTGCCGTTGACGCTGCCGGACGTCCAGACGTAGAGATCGGGCACGGGCCGGCCGGTGCTGCTGCGGACATGGCCGGAGATGGTGGCGGTGCGCCTGCGCAGGACGATGTCGCGGCGGACGGCCTGACCGGCGGCGAGCGTGACTTGGTGTTCGGGCCCGAAGTAGCCTGCGGCCTGGACTTCGTCGTCGTCGAAGTCCACGGTCCACGTCATTCCGCCGACCACACCGAGCGCGTAATCGCCGTTGGCGGTGAGCGCGGTGCCCTTCGGCTCGAACGTCTTGGAGTCCTCCTGGGCGCGGATGGTCAGGCCGAAGACAGGCTGGTTGGAGTCATCTTTGATCGTCCCGTAAATCAGGGCATTTGCTTTGGTGACGGGCACAGAGAAGCCGACAAGGTCGGTGGTCAAATGGGCTTCGAGTGGCTCGTCAAAGCCGACATAGCCCTGCACGGCCATCGAAGATCCGTCCAGACGAAACTCCCAGGAGTCCGGGACGATGCGTGTGTCGATCAAGCCTTGGGTGTCGGTGAATCCGAACGAGAACCAACCCGAGTCGGATTCAGTGGAGATGAGAACACCGGGGAGCCCGAAACCCAGGCTTGTATCGAGCACTTGGCCCGAAACCGTCAGCGTTCCGGGCGTCAGCGTGAGGTTGCGGGAGACGATCTCGCCTGCATTCAGAACCACGCCCGCAGCGGGCATGTTGCACACATAACCTCTCCAGGCCGCCAGAAGCACGTACTCTCCCGGTTCGCCGTACACGGTGAAGTTGCCCGCGGCATCCGTGAGGACGACGCTGCCTTCGTTGCTTTCCTGACGGACCAGCGCAATCATTGCCGTCAGGGGTGTACCGCTGGTGGCCTGGGTCACTTTGCCCACCACGCCCTGCGGCTTGGCGGTCTGGGTCACCCGAAATCGAGCAGTGGCGGGCTCGAATCCGCCAGCGATTCCCGAGACGCGATAGATGAACCAGCCGCTCGCGTGATCCGCGATCTGCCCGACGCCGGGCATGAAGACCTCGGTTCGGATTTGGCCGTCTGCGGTGGCGTCCTCGTCCCCGGGCACGTTGATGTTACGTACGCCACCGATAATCGGCAACTGACCGTCGGTGATGGTGAATCCCTGGACGGGCAACTCATCGGCGTCGATCTGTCCGTCGGCATCGAAATCGTAGTACTTTTCCACCTTGAGGGAGGCGCCAGCGGGTATGCCGCCAATGTTCAAGGTGATCTTGCCCCTCGAGTTGTCGCCGACGGCGGGGGGCGTCACGGACAGGGTGGCGGCTGCGGCAGACGCTGTCAGCAGCAGACTGGCCGCCAATACAATGCGGGTGAGAGTCGAGAACGCTTCGAACTTGAGCCTGGGCATCGTGGGATTCATCGCGTGATTTGGCGCGGCATCGTAATGGGGCCGGTCCAGAAGGCAAGAGTCAGATAGCACCCCCTCTTTGGGAGTGGACTGATCCCCCCCGGAGGGCAGACATCCGATCCGCCGTGACCGAGGCTGCGGCGAGCACGGACGTGTGGCTGCAAGCCCGCGCGCGGCGGGTTATTGGGCATCGGGCCCAGGGGGCAACCCTTCGGCCGCGGTAGGCGCCCAAAGACCAATCCGTTCCCGTCGTGCCAGTCGTTCGGCGCGGACCAGCGCGTACTGATCGAGAAGCGGCAGAACGCGGATCTGGTCCCGATTCAGGCGCGCCAACCCGTCGCGGAGCAGCGTCTCGTTCACGTTTGTCCCGCCAACTCGCACCAGGCCCAGTCCGGTCCGGGTCTGGGGATTGGCCAGCGTGACGTCGATGGCCACGTGCTGGTTGAGCACCAGGCGAGTCACATTCGTCAGGCCCGCCCCGGCCGCGTACCGGTCGTTCGAAGTCGCGTTCATGCTCACCTTGGGAACCGCGGCTCCCGCCAGGCCGTAGTTGAACAGCCAGCCGTTGTCATCGCGCAGTTGGAGACTGTCGGCGGCAAAAAGCCGGGTGACGCGCCCCTCGATGCGGCCCAATTCAGACGGCCGATTCGAAGGCCGGTTCCACCAAAGCTCCGTCAAATCCACCGCGGGTTCGAGGGCCGCGCGCTGCGTGTAGAGGAAGCCGGCCGCAGCAATCCAAAAGCACCAGAACAGCGCCTTGACGGCGCGATGCAACGCCCAGAAGAGACCCTTTTTCATGCGCGATCAGTCGGGTTGGGCGGCTCGGTGTCGGTCGAACCGGACGTCGCCGATGACGAGGGCGGCGTCGGCGTCGGCCCTGGTGCCGGGTCATCGGCGGCGAGCCGGATCCTCAGGTTGCGTTTGAGTTGTGGGGCTGACGACGCGGGAACCGGGAGGACTGCGGCATCCGGTTTGGCGGCCTTTTCAAGCGACATCAGCACAAGGTTGATCTCGGTGTTCGGATGCGGTTGAGGCATGACGCCGCGTCCGCGCAAGACACGGAACGCCTGCATGCAGTTCTGGAGATTGTTGAACCGATAGACCTCGCGCGCGAAGACGAGTTCGAGCCACGATCCGGGCCGCGCGTGGTTCAGGCCCGTGATGAATTGGGCCGGGAGCCAGGGATGCCGGATCCCCTCGATGAAACAGAGCCATCGGACGAGGAATCGACAGCGCCTGCGCTCGAGCCACCGGATCAGCTTCAGCAGCCAATTGGGGCGTTCGACATAGGTGCTGTCCGTCAGGATGCCCGTCAGGGGCTCGGCGATCCGGCTGCCCACCACGGGCGCCCAGGTGATGGCGGCAAAAATGCCGACGACGACGCAATACGCCATCCAGAAGGCGTTCGTGAGATCGCCCGCCTGCGGGTTCTCCCCTGCGTTCTTTGCCGCCCGCATCAGGCCGTACAGGAGCGCGACAGTCAGCACGAATCGCAAAAGGGTCAGCATGGCAGCAATGTGTCGAGACGCGCCCCCGCCGCATCCATGAGCGGCGCCCAACGTGTCATGCGAGCAACGCGCTTCATTGTTCGAGGATCCTATCGGTCTTCGTCGCGGCGCAAGATGGGTGGGGCGCTTGCGAAGCCGCGCAGCGCCATCTCGAGCCGATGCCGGTTGACCGCGTATTCGAGGGCCGTCTGTTGCGTGACGACGCCGGCGGCCAGCAACTCGGTCAGGTATTGATCGAATGTGTGCATGCCTTCATTGACCGCAGTCTCGATGATTCCGCTCAACAGTTCGAGCTGGTTGTTCGCGATGGCTTCCTGCGCGCCCCGGTTGCGCCGCATCACCTCGAGGCACGGCGTCCGCGTCCCCTGCACATTGGGCAGCAGGCGCTGGCAGATGATCGCGTTGGTGTTGCGGGCAAGCAGCGCGCTCATGCCCTCCTGCTCCGCGACCGGGGTGTGCTCCCGGATGCGCGCGATCGCCTGGGCCACCGAATCAGCGTGCAGCGTCGTCAGCACCAAATGCCCCGTCTCCGCCGCCTGCATCGCCGCAAAGATGCTCTCCCGATCCCGAATCTCCCCCACGAAAATCACATCCGGATCCTGCCGGACCGCGTTGCGGATCCCGTCGGCGAACGAGGCGGTGTCGATGCCCACCTCCCGCTGCTCGAATTGGGAAAGCTCGTCCGTGAACACATACTCGACCGGGTCTTCAATCGAGATGATCCGCATCGCCCGGGTCTGGTTGATCTCCTGGATCAGGGCCCGCAGGGTGGTGCTCTTGCCCTGCCCGGTCGGGCCCGTCGCCAGCACAAGCCCGCGCGGCTCGTCCACCAGCGACAACAACGATTCCGGAAGGCCGAGATCCTTCAACCTCAGGCGCTGCTGAGGCACGGTCCGGAACGAGAACGACTGTCGCCCCATCTGCTTGCTGAAGTTGGCGCGATACCGCAGCGCGCCATGGTAGAAACTCAGATCCAACTCGCGCTGCCGCTCGATCCGAACGCAGGTCGAGGGCGAGAAGGTCTCCCGCAGCATCTGGCACAGCCCCTCGTCGGTGGGCGGCGCAAACAGATCGGGCGGCACCCGCGCCAGCCGCCCATGGACGCGCACGGTGAGAGGCTTCCCCGCCCGGGCATGCAGATCGGTCGCCTCCTGCCCCTCGCACCACTCGAGAAGACGACTCATCGCCGTGCCCTCCCGGACTGTCTCGGCTGGCAGGCTGTTCGGATGACGCCACACGCGCGTGTCCGATGACGTCGAGGTGTTCAACATCGCCATGAGACGGATGATTGGCCCCGAGAGTCAAGGCCCGACTACAGGGGTGCCGTTGGTTCCCTTTCGCGTATTTCGCGTGTTTAGCGGTTCAATCTCTAACCCGGAAATCTCACCAGTGGGGCGGTCCCAGGATTCCTGACGGTCCGTGGGTGAGATTTCCGGGTCTATGAAACCCGCGCCCAGCAAGGAGAATTGGCTGATCGGTTCAGCAACGCCAGGACGCGCCCCAGCCGCTTGGGTGACGCGGGCACGCGGACACAGTGTGGTCGAGATTGGGTCCATCGGTTTGGGGCGCGGGTTTCTGATGAGCCCGCATTTCAGGTGAAATGTGACGCTGACCGATCAGATGACATCAAGAGTTGGTGAGAAATGCGGGCTAAATACTTAACGCTCAACGTGCAACGCTCAACTTCCAACGTTCAACCAGTTGCCCATCAACCATCAACCATCCGCCATCAACCCGTTCCCCAAAGGCCGCCACCCACTGCAATTCTGCCAAAACTTTGTATGGGGGGGTGTCCACAGATGTCACACCCCCTCGCGTAAACTTGCAGGCGAAGATGGGAGATGGGAGATGGAAAATCGAAGATGGGAGATCGGAGTTCGGAGATCGGAGTTCGGAAATGGGAGATCGGGGGCCGGGGGCCGGGGTCGGGACCGCTTCTTCGCCGTCCACGGCCAAAGCCCGGTCCGTCAACCATCAACCGCCGACCATCATCCAAATGGCCGGCCCAGAGACACCGCAACATCGTCGTCTTCCCCTTGCTCGGCCCGGATGCGGGCCCCGCGCCGTACCTGACGCTCGGCGAGGCCCTGTCCAGCCAATGCCTCACCGTGACCGGCTGCACCTGGATTTGTTCTGGTTTCCGTGGAAAAGGCCGCGTAGGCTCGCCGTCACAATCAGGGTTTGCTGGCACAAGTGGGATTCCTGATTGGGACAAAAGCAGGGACTGCAGTGCAAGAACGCTGGCATGAACGCCTTTGATCTGCGGCAGAGGTTGGTCACCGACTACGCGCGCTACACGCGCAGCTTCATCAAGATCGCCGACCCAGCGGTCCTGGCCAAAGTGGAGGCAGAGCTCGAAGCCGGTGCGTTCTGGCCCGAGCCCCTCCTTCAACTCAATCCGACCTTCCAACCCGGCGGCACCATCGACGACCTCGTTACAGACGGAACCCTCCACCCCGAATGCGCCAAGGTCTTCCGCCTGGACAAGACGCAATCCGACCTTACCGGCAAGCAACTGCTGCTTCATGCGCACCAGACCGACGGCATCCGCAAGGCCAAGGAGCAGAAATCATACGTGCTCACGAGCGGCACGGGGTCTGGCAAGAGCCTGAGCTGCATCGTCTTTGCCTGGAGCATGTGCGGCGGCGCGGCTCGGGTCGGGGAATCCAGACAACTGTGCTGTATCCCACGAGCGCTTCGACGACCAGCCAGGACGCCGAGCTCGGGACATTCCTGAAGCAGCAATAGACGATGCAAAGGCACGACACCATGGCCTGCGCCCTCCGAATCGCGGTCGCGCACCTCGGCGAGAAAACGGCGGCCGGTTGGTGGGAGACCGCGTTCCTCAATGCCGTTGGCTTCAGGTATCTGGAGTTGGTTTACCCGAAGACGGCGGCTTGGGCGGCAGTAAACGCCGCCTCGGAGGCCGCGTGTCGCGCGCACGACGAGCGAATAGGCAAAGGGCGCGTCGCCCACCTGTTCCGTCTCCCCCGTGAGAGTGAGGCGAAAGTGCGAGTCGGTCTTTCCAGGCTGGGAATCCCAGAACTCCAGAGGATGTGCACGTGGGATGCTGCTTTGCAGTTGCTTGACGCTGTGGCGGCAGAAGCAAAACCGATGCCTGGCACCGGCCCGATCCACATCGGCCCGTTAAAGGAAACGGACACGCAGGGCGGCATGGCGCGTTTGGCGGCGACCTACGCAGCCGGCTTCCGCTCGGGCACACGGGTCTTCCCTTATTTTGCATGAGCGGCCTGGAACGTGAATACAACACAGGTTTGTGCAAAGGCCAGGGAATGCTTCCGGAGACGCTTCGCCTGCTGCAGGTTTGGGAGCCGGGAATGAGTTCGCAGCAGTTGGCGGAAAAAGTCCGCAGCCAAGGATTGATTCCGAAAGCCACATCCCAGCGTGTTTCTGACATTGTCAGCCGCGGGTTCGCGCCGCGATATGTGCGCGAAGGCGGCCGTCCGGCATGCTGGCTTCGGCCTCTGGTTCAGCGCGGCGTCAACCTCGACCGTCTAAATCAACTGTTTCTGCTCTACACCGCCCGTGAGCATCTGATCCTCTACGATTTCATCCGCGAGGTTTACTGGCCCCGCTACTCTGCCGGGGCTCAGTTCCTATTCCGTGAAGATTCGGTGAACTTCATCAAGTCCGCACAAGCCAACGGACGGATCAAGACGCGGTGGACGGAAGGCAACAACATCCGAATCGGCCGCTATCTGCTGACCGCGTTGTGCGATTTCAAAATGCTGGGCGACCCGCAGGGCGATCGTCGTCCCATCCTCCCGTTTACCCCTTCGGCCAGCACGATCACCTACCTCGCACACGAACTGCATTTCTCCGGCGTGAACGACGCCATGATTTTGACCCACATGGATTGGGAGCTGTTTGGGCTCTCGTCGTCCGACGTCCTAAATGAGCTGCGCCGACTCTCCGGACAGGGACGTTTCATCGTTCAGGTCGGGGATATCGTGCGGATTTCGTGGGCGTGCAAAACAATGGAGGAATCTCTCGATGTCGTCGCCCAGTGAAAGTTTTGAAGAATTGTGGCAGCGGTTGCGTGCGGGCCGCGGCCTGACCAACACGGGCGACGATCCCGTTTACTACCTGGTGTTCAAGCCCGAGCAGATGCTCGAAATCAAACGGCTGCAGAAACAGTGGGCGGCCCGGCTCGCCAAGCAGGGATGGACCATGGAAACGATGTCGATGGCCGCCACCGTTCTGGAGATTTTCCGCAGCAACGAACTGCGCGACGTGTGGTTGTCGAGCCCGGCGAACACTGTGTGTGACCGGGAGTCCGTGACCGAGATCAACAAGACGCTGGAGGACGCCCTGACGGCCGATGAGCTTCTGAAGCGGAAGATCGAGACCAGGCTGGAGTCGCTCCGGGGCCGCGCGCAAACCGTGCTCTTCATCACCGATCTGGAAGCCCTGCATCCTTATCTGCGCGTCGGCGTCCTGGAGCAAAAGCTCCAAGGCAAGTTTACCGTCCCGACCGTGATTCTGTATCCCGGAGTCCGTGACGGAAAAACCACGCTGAGATTTCTCGGCTTCTATCCGCCCGACGGGAACTACCGGTCGGTCCACATTGGAGGATGACACCCATGAGCAAAATACGCGACCTGTTTGAAATCAGCCGCAGTCTGGACCGGCGAATCGAAAAGGTCATTTCGTTCGACAGCACCGAGAATGACCAGCTCAAGCGGGAAGTCACCGAATATGTCGTCACCGACAACATCGCCAGGAGTTTCGACCGCCTCTTGTCGCACCTGAACGACGGCCTTGGCGGCGGCGCACACGAAATCGGTGTCTGGGTGTCCGGCTTTTACGGATCGGGCAAGAGTTCCTTCACGAAGTATCTGGGATTTGCGCTTGATCCCTCTCGTGCCGTGGACGAACGGCCATTTCTCGAATGGCTGCAGGCACAGCTAAAGTCCGCGGCACTCAAAGCACAGCTCGGTGCCTTGGCCAAACGCTATCCGGCGACGGTCATCATGGTGGACCTGGCCAGCGCCCAGATCGCCGGCGCAACGATGGTGGAAATCTCCACCGTGCTCTACTGGACAGTCATGCAGTGGGCGGGCTACTCGAAGGACAAGAAGGTCGCCTATCTCCAGTTCATGCTGGAGAAGGATGGCAAAATGGAGGCATTCGAGAAACGCATTGTCGAGTTGTCCAAGGGCAAGACGTGGAAACAGATTCAGAATCAGCCGCTGGTCGTCAACCAATTCGCGTCCCGGTTGGCCCACGAGTTCTATCCCGAGGTGTTTCCCGACGCGACGGCATTCCAGAAGTTGCGCGTGGACGAAGCCGAGAAGGAAAACGAGCGTGTGGCGGAGATGTTGGAACTGGTCCGCCGACGCTCAGGTAAACCGAACATCATCTTCATTCTCGACGAGGTCGGCCAATACATCGCCGCACGGGACAACCTTATCCTGAACCTCGACGGACTGGCCAAGAACGTCAAACACCTCGGCGGCGGCAAGGTCTGGCTGGTCGCCACGGCACAACAGACCCTGACCGAGGACGATCCAAATGCCCGGTTCAATTCCGCCAAACTGTTCAAGCTGTCGGATCGCTTTCCCATTCGCGTGGACCTGGAGGCGAGTGACATCCGGGAGATCTGCTACAACCGGCTGCTGACCAAGTCGGCGGAGGGCGACAAGACCCTGGCTGTCCTTTTCGACACGCACGGCCCGGCGCTGAAACATCACACGCAACTAACCGGCACTCGCTACTACAAATCGGCCTTGGAAAAAGACGAATTCCGCCGGCTCTATCCGTTCCTGCCGCAGCACTTCGACATCCTGCTGGAATTGCTTGGCCGCCTGGCGAAGACGAGCGGCGGCATCGGCCTGCGGTCCGCCATCAAGGTCATCCAGGATGTGCTGGTGGATCAGAGCGGCTTGCGCTCCGGTCAGGCACTGCTGGCGGACGCATCTGCCGGCGAGTTGGCCACCACGATTACGTTCTACGACACGCTGCGCCTCGACATCCAACGCTCCTTCAAACATGTCGTTGATGGCGTCGCCCGCGCTGAGAAGGCGTTCAGCGGAGATTCCTTTGAAGTGAAGGTGGCCAAGGTGATCGCCGTGCTGCAGGTGCTCGACGACTTCCCGATCAGCCGCGAGAACGTGGGCGCACTGCTGCATCCCCGGGTGGATGCTCCTTCCCAAATGGAATCGGTGAAAGCTGCGGTCACGCGTCTGATGGAGGAGAAGGCGGTCCACCTGAACGAAGTGGACGGCAAGCTCCGCTTCATGAGCGAAGCCGTGGCGGAGATGGAAGCCGCCAAGGGCAAGATCAACGTGTTCGACCGCGACCTGCGGAAAGTTCTAAACGAGAAACTCACCCAGATCTTCACGCACCAGCCGGAAGTGCGCCTGGAAGGCACCCGGAGCGTGACCGCCGGCATGAAGACAACGGTGGGGGCGCAGATGGTTTCGCTGCTGGGCGAACGCGAACCGGTCCAATACGTGATCGAGTTGGTGGACGCCGCCGTCTATGACAAACGTCGGGACGAGCGCATTGCTACCCGCTCTCGTCGACTGATTTGAAGGAGAACATAGATTTCCTGACGAAACTGTATTCTCAGCTCTACCACCAAAGCGGATACAACGTGGAGATCGGTCTAACGGGCTCAAAGGTCTGCGGCCTGGCATCAGCGATTGTGGCAGCGCGCTGGAAGATCGCTCAAGCGTGGTATGTGAAACCCGATCGATTCAGCGTTGAACGCTTCACCTCCGGCGTCGGCCCCAGCCACTTCTATAAAATCTCCGTTCAGGATGAACCAGGTGTCGTAGCGCCGCGCACCAACATTTAGAATTTGCCATGATCACGAAGTGCAGCAACAGCCAATGCGGGGCTACGTTGAGAATCCCGGAGACAGCGACCGAGGCTCGCATCCGCTGTCCGCAATGCGGCAATGTGTTCGCGGTTGTTGGAGGCGGTTCATTCGTCATCTTTGACCTTGAAACGACGGGGCTTTATCCGGGCGGATGCGAAATCATTCAAATCGCCGCGACGCGGTTTCAGAACGGTGAGGTGGTGGCGGGGGACTCCTTCTTCAGTTATTGCCGGCCAAGTCAGCCGATCTCCCGGTTCATTTCCGATTACACCGGCATCACAGACCGGGACGTGCGCGACGCGCCACGGCCCATTGAGGTGCTGTCGCAGTTTTCCCAATTCGTCGGCGACTCGGTGATCATGGCGCATAACGGCCACCGGTTTGACACCAAATTCCTGGAAGCAACCTGCAGGCGACATCGAGCACGCATCCGAACCGTCGAATCCATCGACACCATTGCGTTTTCGCGGCGGCTGTTCGGGACGACGCGGGGAACGGGACATTCCCTGGACCGGGTCATGCAGCGGCTGGGCCTGAGTGCATCAGGATACAGGCGCCATCCCCTGCGTGGTGCGCGCCGGCCCGGACTTGTTCTCGCAGCCGGAGGTTCTGTTGTTTGTCGGGGCACTGGCACTGACGGCAAGGATGGATGAATTCTTCGGGTCGGAATACAACCCGAAAAGTCTGCCCCAGCGGATTGATGGAGTGTTGGGGTGTGCCCCTCATCCGACGGAGGTGCTGCGGGCATCGGCCCGGATGTTACGGGCCTCGGGTCTGGCGTTCAGCCGCGAGGTCGAAGACCGGCTGCTGCTGGCGGCGGGGGCGATTGCCGATCGGATTGACCACGGGACGGCCCTCAACCCAAAGAAAGCGGCGGCCTTCCGAACCCCTTCGTTGCGCGAGTTTCTCACCAAATCGGGTGATCTGAGGCGCGTCTTTCCCCAGAAGATCTTCCACATGCTGTTGTCTGAGGCCGAGGTGGAAGCCTGGGACACGTGCGAGGGCCGCGGCCAGACGGCATTGTTCCACCTTGGGGCGCTCAGCGGATTGATCACGGGCATTGAAACCCCCGGATGGACAAGCACCCGGGACTACCGCTGGCAGATCATCGGGCTTTGCCAATACGGCTCCGAGGAGGCGCGGGCGGAGGAGCAGCCGCTGATGGTCCAACCGGACGCAGTCACGATCAGCACGATCCACGGTGCAAAGGGATTGGAGTTCGCCGGGGTGTTCCTCGCCGCCGTGAACGCCAACAGCTTTCCGAACAGCATGGCCCGGCGGAAGCCGGACCTGCCGCTGGAGGGACGCATCGTCGAGGAGATTGATGTGGAAGGGCTGGCCGACAATGAAACCCGGGACGGCGAGCGGCGGCTCATGTATGTGGCGCTGACCCGCGCCGAGCGGTTTCTGTTCATCAGCCACTGCGGAAAACGGACATCGAGTTTCATCAAGGAACTCCGCCCGATGGTCAGCGAAAGCGGCGGAACGGTGACCGACGACTCACAACAACTGCTGAACGAACTGAAGTATGCCCCCAAGGAGCATCTGCGGGACGTGCGGCTGGCCACGTCCTTCTCGGACCTCCGTTACTATCTGGAATGCCCGCACGATTTCTATCTCAGAAAAGTGCTCGGGTTTGCGCCCACCATCGACCAGGCATTCGGTTACGGCCGCGGGGTGCATAACCTGATGCGTGCCGTGCATTCGGATCCCAAGAAGTGGGCGGCGCTGGCAACGAATCGCCCGGCGTTGGAGCGGGAAATCCAGGGGTTGATTGACCACGGATTGTTTTACCTGCGCTACACGACAGGCAATCCGGCGGACAACATGCGGGCAAAGGGGTTGGAGGTGGTGGCGAATTACATCGAGCGTTATGCGGGCGAGCTGGGCGAGTTGACATTTGAACCGGAGAAGAGCTTTGAGACGCTGGTGGAGTATGAAGACGGCGAGGGTGGCGTGCTGGTGTCGGGAGCTATTGACGTCATCCGGCGGGACAATCCGCCGCAGGTGACGCTGGTGGACTTCAAGTCCGGCGATCCGGAGTCGGACAAGCACCAAAAGCTGGACGAGGAAGAGATGCGGTTACAGGTGGCGCTGTATGCAGTGGCGGCCAAAAAGGAATTGGAGTATCAGCCCGAACAGGGACTGGTCCGCTACTTGGACGCCGATGATGCGATGAAGGCGGAATTGAGCGTGCCACTGAATGCGGCCGCGCTGACGGCGGCCACGAAGCTGGTGGCGACCACTGCCGCGGACATTCGCAACCGCAAATTCAGCGAAGGACCGAAGGCAAGGCAGGGCGGTGGGGCGCGGTGTTCGCATTGCGACTTCCTGGGTTTTTGCGGTATAAAACAGGCGCGCGATGAGAAGCGCGGCGGATCAGACAGTTGGTAGGACGCCATGAAGATCGGGCAATTCATTCAAACGACACTACGCGAGCGGGCCGACAAAGCGGGCGCGCTGGTGGTGTATGATGCTGCCAGGCGCTACCGCAACCTGGTGCTGACCATGATGAACGAGCAATGCATGGTGCTGGATGCCTCGGAGTCGTTCATCGAAGCGCACGAACGCGCGGTCGAATGTTGGGCTGGGCTCGGGAAAGCCGAGGCAGCAGAGCGCCGATTGGTCGTGTATGTGCCGATGGACAGGCCGAAGACGCCCGAGGAACGATGTCACGATCCGTTCAGCGGTATTGCCGCCGGCTCAGACTGGTTTCCGCGCAGCGACGACGATTCATTTCAAAGTCTGTGTGAGAAGGCCAAACCCGACCACCGGGACAAGGTTCGCGAGTTGTTCAGCAGTGGCACGCCGGACCTGGCGATGATTGATGCGGTCGAAGGTGGAAACCATTGGCCGCAACTGCAAACACTGCTGGGCGTCGAGTCCGCGGCCGAAATCATAACTGCGCTTCTCGTTCCCAACGCTGAACAGCTCCTGAAGCTGAAATCCACCGACGGCTGGGCAACCGAAGCGAAAGAACTGTTCGGCTCGCAACTTGGTTTCACGCCCAAAACCAAGACGAAGAAGTGGGATGCGCTGGCGGAGGAATTCTGGCGATTCGTGTTGTTCAGTGAATTCGCCCTCGACCTGCCCGGTGGACTTCCGGAGAGTTTGGCCGGTATTCCCCGGGCAAAGCTGAGCGCCGAGGCGCTGGTCAACCGCGTGTGTGATACGCTGCGGCAGGAGAAGCATCATGCGAGCTACATCGCCCGCGCCGGAAATGTGGCTGCCGAGCTGACGCTGGAAGCGAGGACCCGTGAAGTGCCGGATCTGGGGAAGCGGGACACTTTCGCATTCGAGGAGCGCAGTTTCCTTCGGCAATACGTAAAAGCACTTTTGACGGGCAATTGGGGAGCCGCAGCGGAGATTGCCGACCAGCGGAAGGAGTCCGTATGGGTGAAGCATACGGATCGCGGCATGTTGTGGACGGTCGCCGAACGCGCCCGAGAACTCCTCGTGATCGCCGGAGATTTGGAACGGGATTTGCCGGCGGCGGGAAAATCAGCGGACGATCTGATTTCCTTCTACACAGGGCGGGCCTACCGGTTGGATCAAGCTCATCGCGAGCTGGAAAAAGCTGTGGCCGACACCTACGGAGAAAGCGACGGCGTCGAGGAATTGATCGAGTCGGCACGACATCGGTTTCTCGCGGTCGCCGAGGAGTTGCAGCGCCGATTCATTGATTGTGTGGCCAAGGAGGGGTGGCCAACCAGCGGACGACTGCGCGCCACGCAGGTCTTTGACAAATGCATCGCCCCGCTCCTGGATACGCGCGGCAAAAGAGTCGCGTTGTTCTTTGTAGATGCCCTGCGCTTTGAATTGGGGACGGCGCTGGAGCGGCAACTGGGCGGCAGCTATACCTGCCGGCTGAAGTCGGTCTGCGCACAGTTGCCGACCATTACCGCCGTCGGAATGGCTTCGCTGTTACCCAAAGCGGATGGAAATCTGGTTCTGAAAATATCGGAGGACAAGCTGGTGCCGACACTGCACGGCAAGCCGATTCGCACGCCGGCTGAGCGTTTTGCCTACACGCAGGAGTTTTACGGCGACCGCACGAAGCTGCTGGACTTGGACGATTTGATCGCGCTCAAGCCTGCGGGGAAGAAAAAGCCGGAGCCTCTGAGCGGTGTTGATCTGCTGCTGGTCATGACCACCGACATTGACGAGCAGGGGGAGATGGATGCGAGCAACGTTTGTCTGTTCCTCCCTCATGTTCTGGCGAAACTGATCGCCGCTGTCGGCAAACTCAAGAAGCTGGGATTTCACCACGTGATCTTCACCACCGACCACGGATTTGTCCTGCATCCCGGCCTGGCGGCGGGCGACACCGTGGCGAAGCCCCAAGGGGACTGGATCCAAGTCAAAGACCGGTGCATGCTCGGGCGGGGATCGGCGACTCCCGGGACGATACTCTTTGGCAAGGAACAGGTCGGCATTCAGGGGGAGGTGGAGTCCTACCTGGTTCCCCGCTCATTGGGGACATTCAACAAGCGGCACCCCTATTTTCACGAGGGCCTCTCCCTGCAGGAGGCGGTAACGCCTCTGATCGAAGTTGACCTGGGTAATCAAGAAGCGGAGCCGCACTCTGCGGTGGACGTGCAATTGCGTTACCGAGGGGAAGCGCAAGGCACGGTGACGACCCGACGGCCGGTGCTGGATGTGAGCGTATTCGGCGGAGAATTGTTTGCCAGCGAGGTGTCGTTCCGGCTGGAAGCGAGGGCCAAGGTCCGATCCCAGGAAACCGTCATCGGGGAAGCGGCGTCCTGTGCACATGTCGATCCTGCAACCGGCGTGGTGAAGCTGAAGGCGGGGCAGGCTGTGAAAGTGCCGATGCGGATCGTCGAAGATTTCGTCGGACCGATGGAAGTCCGGGCCGTGGATGCGGAGACGGGATTGACCTACGGATTACCTTTGAAACTGAAAGTGGAAATCCTGACTTGATATGGATGACCTCGACCAACAGTTGAACCGGACATTTTCCGGGTGCGTCGTGCGCAAAGATCTGCTGCACCAGATCAAGAAGGGCACAAACGTGCCCTCCTTTGTGCTGGAATTCCTGCTCGCGAAATTCTGTGCAACAGATGATCCGCACGAGATTCAGGCGGGCATCGCAGCCGTGCTGGAGACGATCCAGCAGAACTACGTGCGCCCGGACGAGTCAAACCGGGCACAATCACTGGTGCAACAGAAGGGCAGCCACAAATTCATCGACAAGATCCATGTTTCCTATGTGGAGCGGGAGAAACGACACTGGGCGGCGATGGAGAACTTCAACTCGCGCCGCATTGCGATCAACGAGAAGTTCTACCGGGAAAACGACCGCCTGCTGGAGGGTGGCATTTGGGCGGAGGTGACGCTGGGTTACAACGATGTGGAGGATGACGATTACGCTTTCTACGTTGAGGATCTCCGGCCCGTGCAGCTCTCAAGATTCGACTTCACCCGTTATTGCGAGGGTGCGCAGCAGTTCAGTCGGGACGCCTGGATGGATGTGCTGCTGCGTTCAGTCGGGCTGGAGCCAACCAAGCTGACCAAACGGCTCAAACTGCACTTCCTGACCCGGCTGATCCCCTTTGTCGAGGCGAACTACAACTTCATTGAATTGGGGCCGCGCGGCACCGGCAAGTCCTACGTATTCAGTGAATTCTCGCCGTATGTGACCCTGGTCAGCGGCGGACAGGCGAGCACCTCCGTCCTGTTCTACAATAACCAGCGTCGCCGCGTGGGGATCATCGGGTTTTGGGATGTGGTGGCTTTCGACGAGGTCGCCGGCATCCGGGTAAAGGATCGGGACACGATTCAGATCATGAAGGATTACATGGCAAACGGACGATTCAGCCGCGGCCCGGCGGAAATCATCGCCAACGCCAGCCTCGCCTTCATTGGAAACATTGATGACTCGATTGAGGCCCTCGTGCGCTCGCCGGACCATGATCTTTTCAAACCGCTGCCGGAAGCCTTTGACCTGGCGGTGTTGCATCGGTTTCACACCTACCTGCCGGGCTGGGAGATTCCGCCGAATAGCAGCGATTTGTTGACTGCGAGTTACGGGTTCATCACGGATTATCTGGCGGAAGCCCTGCACCACCTGGCAAAGCAGACAAACCGCTACGCATTCGTGAAGGGGAAGGCACGGCTGGGCGCCGCCGTGCGCGGCCGCGATGAGACTGCCGTCATCAAGACGGTGGCGGGGTTCTTGAAGTTGTTGCACCCACACGGCGAACCTTCCGACCAGGAATTCAATGAGTATCTGGAGTATGCCTTGGAAGGACGTCGACGCGTGAAAGAGCAGTTGAACAAGCGAAAACCGGACGATGAGTTTGCCGCACTCCAATTCTCGTTCTTCAAGGCAGACGGTCAGGAGCAGGCGGTGCATTGTCAGGAATCGAAGGGGATTGGCGGCGTGGCAGCTCAGGAACCGCTGCCCTCTGCGGACAAGCAGACCGCGCCAAGTGCGAGTGCGCCGAGGGCAGTGGAGCCGCAGGCTGTGGCCGCGTCAGACGCCGCAGAAGCGACTCGCCCCTCACTGAAGGAGAAGCACTTTACGATTCACTACGGGGATACCGGTTACAGCTACGAAAAGATGCTCGGACCGTATCTCGCCGGGGCGAAAGTGATCCGAATAGAGGATCCGTATATCCGCCTGCCGCACCAAATTGCCAATTTTACACGATTCTGCGAGCTGGTGGTGAAAACGGGTGATGCCGAGAGGATTCGGTTGGTAACCGGAGCCGACGACCAATCACAGGAGGTGGAGGTGTCCGAGAAGCTGGATGCCCTGGTGGATGATCTCAAACAGCATTCAATCGCGTTTGAGTTTACTTTCGATTCACGCCTTCACGATCGGAAGATTCATTTGGACAACGGATGGATCGTGAAGATTGGCCGGGGCTTCGACATTTACCAGCGGATCGATCGGCCCCGCTCCGGACTGGGCATGAATGATTTCGATCTGCGCCCATGTCTTGAGACTTCGGTGGACATATACAGAGACGGGGAGGTTTGACGGCATGGAGCGAAGACGACCAACAGCGATTGATTTGTTTGCGGGTTGCGGCGGGGTAACCGAAGGGCTGTGTCGCGCGGGGTTCAAGGTGATTGGTGCCGTGGAAATTGATCCCTTGGCGGGAAAAACCTACGCACTGAACCACCCCGGGACGAAGTTGTCGCAGAACGACATCCGGGACATCAAGGGGCGAAAGTGGATGCGCGAACTGACGATCAAACGGGGAGAACTCGATCTGCTGGTCGGCTGTCCGCCCTGCCAGGGGTTTTCGACATTGCGGACACGCAATGGCGCGACTCGAAATCGCGACCCGCGGAACAACCTCGTCAAAGAAATGCTGAGGCTGGTGCAGGAGATGCGGCCAAAGGCAGTCATGATGGAGAATGTCCCGCGACTCGGGGAGAAGAAGGTGTTCCGAGAATTCACCACCGCGTTGGAGTCAATGGGTTACAGAGTGCAGTGGGAGATTGTGGATGTGCAGGATTTCGGCGTCCCTCAACGCCGGCGGCGACTTGTGCTGATTGCCGGACTCACCTTGGAGGTTTCTTTCCCGCGACCGGCTCGAACACATCGCACCGTCCGACAAGCCATAGGAAACCTGCCGCCAGCCGGAAAAAGTGGCGACCCTTTGCACGATCTGCCTGAACAGCGCAGCATGGAAGTTCGCCGCAAGATTGCACGAATCCCCAAGGACGGAGGCAGCCGCCGCGATCTGCCCGCGAGCATGCAACTTGAGTGTCATCGACGCTGCGACGGTTTCAAGGACATCTATGGTCGCATGGCCTGGGATGATGTTGCCCCGACAATCACCGGTGGATGTTTCAACCCGTCAAAGGGCCGATTCCTCCATCCGGTGGAGAACCGGAATATCACCATGCGCGAAGCGGCGCTGATTCAGACGTTTCCGCGAAGATACAAATTTGACCTCACTGCCGGAAAGCAGGGGGTAGCCTTGATGATCGGCAACGCACTGCCTCCCGAACTTGTGCGTCGGCAGGCGGTGGAAGTGAGGCGTGCCCTCGCCGCACACGCTGTCCGCAGGAAAGGCGCGAATGGTGTTCATCGACGGCGCTGAAGTCCCGCCCAACTGGAGTCTAGGCTTGTCGGACCGCATTCATGGCAGATGTTTTTTCAGCTAGGTTTCGATCCGAAATAATGTCCCGAATTCGATCGAAGGGAAACCGTGCCACAGAACAGAGACTGCGCACCTTGATGCGGAGTCGGGGGATCGTGGGATGGAGGCGGAACCAGACCGTGTTCGGAAGTCCGGATTTTGTCTTTCGAGCGTCACGCCTGGCCGTTTTCGTGGACGGCTGCTTTTGGCACTGCTGCCCGATACATTGCAGCACTCCGGTGAGCAATCGCGCCTTTTGGAGGCGGAAGCTGTCCGCAAACAGGACTCGTGACCTCCACGTAAACCGCGCTCTGCGCAAGAAAGGCTGGCGCGTTCTACGAATTTGGCAGCACGACCTCGCAAAGCGCCCTGACTGGTGTGTATCAAGAATTATGCGCGCGCTCGCGGAGCAAAGCAGGCTTCGGCTAATAGAAGCGCACCCACGACAGCCCCGAAACGAAACCACTCACAGCCTGGCGAAGTCGTCGTGTCGCGCTTCGACGAATTCAGCTTCATAAAGGGGTCGGTCCCGAAAAACAGGAATCTGTATGGTCCAGTCGCTGGGCTGGCATCGCGGTTGGCCCGCACCGCGCACACGTTGCGAATCGAGGATCGGGGCCCGTTTCCTCATCGGCCTTTGCCAGTGGATGCGAGGCAACGCAGGAAAAGAGGCTGGCGTGGCTCCGGCGAGATGCGCGTGGCGATGCGCCCGGGGTCCAGGAGCGAACCGCTTCCATCCGCCATGGCGTAATTCGACTTTCGGTTGTGCCGAACGGCGCCTTTGTCACCTTGGGCGAGCCGGTTGAAGCCAGGCGAATTGGCATTGCCGCTGGCGTAAGCTTCAACCTTCTCGACGGGGCAGTAACTCAGTCATCCTCCTCCTCATCGTCCTCATCCGCCCTTCCGGCCGCGAGGACCAGGCCGAGCTGTTTCAGGCCCTTCCCGTGCGCTCCCACAAACTCCACGGGATAGGGAGCATCGCCCTTGTTCGCAAACCAGATGTACCGATTGAAGAGGTCGTCATCGATGCGGTCGGGTTTCGAGAAGTCCATTGTCTTCAACTGCGCCGCCCAGTGGAGTTGTGCGGGGGTAAGGGAACCCACCTTCCGAGCACCCTCGTCGAGCGGAATGTTGTTGGCGCGGGCGGTGTAGGGCGCGAAGTTCGGCACGTCCGTGAAACAATCGAACATCAGCGGGGCCATGGCATCCTGCTGGTTCATGGGAGGCAGACCGAGGATGCGCTCCATGGTGTGGACGACCCCAGCCTGGTTGTAGAACGTGCTGATGACCGCCTCACGCCGGGTGTAAGGACTGATCACCAAACAGAGAGAGCGGTGCGCGTCCACGTGATCGTAGCCGCTCTGGGGATCGTCTTCGATGACGAAGATGACCGTATTGGTGGCGAAGCGACTGCGCGTGACGGCTTCGACCACCCGCCCAAGGGCGAGGTCATTATCCGCCACCTGGGCGCGGGGGGTTGGCGGGCCGCCGGTGTGATCGTTGGGCAGGTAAAGAAAGCTGAAGTTCTCCCAGGCGCCCCGGGCCTCAGCCTCGCGCAACTCGCGGAGGAAACCGTCGGCCCGGACGATATCCGGGATCCCCATGTTCCAGCCGGGAACGTTCGTCGAGCTGCAGCGCCGAAGGTTCTCGATGCCGATGTTTTGAAGGTAGCGGACCGACCTGCGGCCGCTCACAAAATCGTCGTGGATCTGCAGCCAGGTCTCGTTTCCGGACGGCGAAGCGTAGTCCATCTCGCCATAATTGCGGAAGCTGAGGCCGTGGCGGAGGACATTGTCCCAGATAAACCCGCTCGAAGAATAGGTGAGCGGGTCGTCGCCGAAGGTATAGCTGCGGGCAAACCCGCCAAACGCCTTCTCGAGATGGTCCGTGACATTGGCTTCGGTGGACCAGGAATGTCCATCGGCCGAAACCACGCCGTTGCAGTAGAAATTATCCAGCAGAACGTACTGCCGGGCGAGGGCATGGTGATTCGGAGAGACCAATTCCGGGTAGATGCACAGGTTGGGGTCGCCGTTGCCTTCCTTGATGTCCCCGAACATTTGGTCGTAGGTCTTGTTCTCCTTCAGGATATAGAGCACGTGCTCGAACACGGAGGGTTCTCCAAGCCGAGCGGGCACCGGCACGGGCGGGCGGGTCGGGACGCCTCGTTCATGAGCGCGGCGGATGGCCGGCACCCGCCCGTCCTCGAAAGAGCGCGCGCTCAGTTTGCTCAGGGTTTCCTGGTCGGGGATGGTGATCCGATTCGCCGTTCCGAGGTGAGCGCCGATCTGGTAGCTGGTGGCAGTGGGTTGCCCGAGTCGCGAGCCGAGTCCCTTCACGCTTGCCACGTAGAGGCGGTCCTGGACGGCGGCTACCGCGCCAGGATACCAGTCGGTGGGCAGAAAACCCGTGACCGCGCTCTCGCCCGGCGTGGCAGAGAGGGCCACGACGGCGATGCAATTATTTCCCCCGAGCGCGACAAACAGGCGCGAGCCATCCGCGCTCAGCGCGAGCCCGGTGGGCGCGCTGCCATAGGGAAAGTCGTCATCAGGCCGCACCAGGACATTCTCCCTCACGGAGCGGGTCGTGGTATCGATGATGGTGACGGTATCGGAATTCGCATTGGCGACATACAGCGCGCGGCCGTCCGGAGACAGCTCGAGGTCTGACGGATGAAGACCGGTGGGGACCTGGCCCGTTTCGCGGCTTACCGCCAGGTTGACAAAGGACACCACGCCGCTCGCCCCAATTCCGCGCTCGTCCACCACAACCGGCGTTCCCGCGGAAGGCGCCTTGAGGTCGTTTGCGTCCGGCCAGCGACCGCCCCAGTCCGAAACGAACGCCGTGGATTCGTCAGACGAAAGCACGACGTCCCACGGGGCAATGCCGACACGGACGCTGGAAAGGAGCGTGCCGGTGGTGAGATTCACAATGGCCAGCCGATTGGGAATGGAAAGACATACGGCGGCGCGGTCGCCGCTCCCAAACAACGCAATGCCGCAGGGGTAGGAGCCGGCGGGCAGACCAATGGTCCGGGAGAATGTCACCACGCCCTCGGCATCCACTCCCCACTCGTAAAGCTCGTTGCCGGCGCCGGTGACGTAAACCCGTCGGCCATCCGGGGACACGGCGATGCCATGCATCGAGGCGCCGCCAGCCGGGTATGGCAGTGTTTGCCGCACTCTCCAGGCGTTCGCATCGATCACCAGCAGGTTGTTGATGTTTTTGACGTAGACGGTTCGCCGGTCCGGAGAGAGGGCCAGGTCGACCGGGCGCCCGGAGAATTGCAGCGAATCGCCCGCGGGGCGGACCAGTTGCATGCTGGGCAGAGACTGGGCGCCGCCAGGCAGTTGGCCAACGGTCATGTTCGCTTCGGATTGGCGGACGCGGTAGAAGGCGGCTTCCCCAGTTCCCTGCAGGACGATGGTGTGGTTGCTGGTCGGGTTTGAACAGACCTCCCAATCGGGCGGAGTGAGCTTCGTGGCCTTCTGCACCTCGTACCAGCCGGCGGGTCCGGTCCATTGCAGTCGCAGCGCCTCGCCTTCAAACGCGGCCAGGGTGAGCGTCAGAGCATGTTCGCCCGGCGGAAGGCCCTGGGCTGTCGGGTTGCCCAGCTCGGCAATCGCGGCGGGCGTGAGCCAGGTGTCGACGAATTGGATGCTGTTCACGGCGCCCGATGCGGCAGCCTCCGCGGCGAGCCCGCCAGTGAACAGCAATGCCGTGGGGCCCAGCGCATAGCGGCCGTCGATTCCCCCGGGCAGCGATTGCTGGCCGACCAGGACCCCATCGATGTACTTCGAGAGTTGGCGGCCCGGTTCGGCGGCAAGGTCCGCCGCGAAGGCGATGCGGTGCCACTGGTCAGGCGCAGCCGATCCGTGAAATTGGCTGTCCGCGCCCAGGCCGTTCGGGCCGCCCAGACCGTTGGCGGCGCCGATGAGAAAGTCGGCTTCGTTCCCGTCGTGGTTGAAGGGATCGGTTTGCAGAACGGCGCGGAGCGAGCCGCTGCTCTCGAAATCACACCTGACATCCATGAGCAGCGTGTAACGATTCACGAAACGGCCGCCCCCGTTCGGGTTTGCGCCGTGGCGCATGTAGAGCCCTTGCCGGGGTGAAAACGGGCCATACTCCATAACGCCCGCAACCCCGCCTTGGAACTCCGCCGGCGCGAACGAGACGACCGAAGCGGTGTCGGCAACGAACTCGAGGTCGGCGCCTACGGTCGCTCGGAGGTCGCCCTGATCGAAGTCCCACTGCCCGGTCACCCTGGGGTGCGACAGCGTCAGCCGGGCCGGGCCGCTCTCGATGACGCCAAACAGGTTGGAAATGACCACGGTGTAGTCTCCCTGCCGCGGGTTGTCCGCCGGCGTCAGGGTCAGGATCGCATTGGTGGCGCCCGCGATGTTTGTGCCGTTGAACAGCCACTGATACGCCAGCGGCTCCACACCCGCGGCGACCACCCGGAAGGTTGCCTCGAGCCCAGCCGTCACTTCCAGATCGGCTGGAGCGGCCACAATGACCGGCATCTGCCCCGGGGTAATGCTGTACAGGCCGAAGTTGTCGATGCCCCAATACCAGCTATCCGTGCCCGCATGAGCAAAACGGAAGCGGACGGCAGCCTGGTTGTCCGCCGCCGCCAGGCGGAAGAGCTCCACCCGCTTTGAACTGACGGGGTCATCGTCGGTCCGCCCAGCAATGAACGGCGCGAGAGCCTGCGAAACAGGGGCTTTGATAAACGCGCCATAGTAGCCGCCGACCGTGGCGCCGGTCGCAGGGTCGCGATAGGTCGCCACGTCGGAGTAGCGGGTGTTGAAAGTCCTGACGGCATCGATTTGGCCGGCCGTGGTGAGAATGTCTTTGGAGTCCAGATAGTAGACGACCGGCAGCCAGTTCGCGCCGCGGTCGATCGAGTACTCGAGGGCCGCGATGTTATCCTGGTTCTGTTCGTAAAGGCTGTTCATCGCGACATGAACGTTCGTCCTGCCGGTAAGATCATAATCCGAGGTGTCGAGGTACATGACCTGCACACCATCCCGATAACCGGAATCGCTGAACAGCATTCGCCCCCGCGCCAGTTCGGTCACCAGCCGGCCATTGACCACGTTCTCGGGGTTGGAGGTCAGCACACGCGAATAATCGACCGGCGTGTGGCTCGAGTAGGTCTGGAAAGCGGTGCGGAAGCGCGACGCGTTCACCACCAGCCAGTTTGCGTAAGACACCGAGTTCAAATCCTGCAAGGAGGTCGTGGATTGGGAAACCGTCGAGTGATGCTCCCGGCGCCAACCGACCGGAATGGCACCCTCGGCAACATTCTCGAAATCCTCAAGCACGATGGGTTTGGGCAACGAAAGACCCTGTGCAAGTGCTTCACGACTCGAGACGACACCCGCAAAGCCAGCAACCGTCACGGCTATGAGTAGAAGCCGGCAGAAAGAACAATGACTCCGCCGTACAGCCAAAGGCACCCAACACATGTTCCAGAGCATTATCCGGAGCATTTGGTAAGAGACGACCCCGGGGCAAGCAATTATCCTGAACTCAAATACCCAGATTGGATTCGACAGGATACCGGCGAAATCGTGGCGGTCTTTGGCGAAGAAGAAAGCATGACCACCGGATGGCTGGTCTTCTGAACCGGCATTGCTGAACCGATGAGCCAATTCTCCTTGCTGGGCGCGGGTTTCATGGAGCAACGACAGCGACGACATGAGAATCGTTCAACTCGGTGCGGCCACCTCGGGCCGGCCGCTCGACCCGCGGGCAGATGGAACGTCCTCGGCGGTTGGCTCCCGTGGCTGACCTCACTGCGCGTGCCGGCTGGGACCGTCCGTTGAAAACTTCCCTTGACCGGGGCGGGATATTTCTCAACCTGCGTCATGCCTGCCGCGCAACGTGACTGGGGCGCTCTGGATCTCGGCATCGTCGGCTCCTATCTGGCCGCGCTGGTGCTGATCGGGTTTGTTGTCCGCCGGCGCGCCACCCGGAAGCTCGATTCCTATTACCTGGCCGATCGGGCCGTTCCGTGGTGGATGCTTGGGCTCTCGGGCTGTTCGAGCTACATCGACGTCGGCGGGACGATGGCGATGGTGGGGGTCCTGTTCTACCTGGGGCTCAAGTCCGTCTGGATCACGCACGTCTTCTGGGGCTGGTTCATGATCAGCCTCTACATGGCGTTTCAGGCCAAATATATCCGGCGTTCGGGCGTCATGACGTTCGCCGAATGGAACGAGACGCGTTTTGGAGCGACGCGCGAGGCCGAGGCGGCGCGCATCGCGGCCGCCCTGTTTCTCCTGGTGCTCATGATCTGCAACCTGATGTACATGGCGGTCGGGACCGGCAAGTTCGTCGAGGAGTTTGTTCCGCTGCCGCGCTGGCATTCGACACTGATCGTCTTCGGCGTGGTGGGCCTCTATGTCACGCTGGGTGGCTTTTTCGGGGTGATCCTGACCGATGTGCTCCAGACCGTCCTGATCGCGCTGGGGGCGGTGGTGCTGACGCTCCTGGCCTTTCACAGCGACCTTGGCTCCGCCGCGCTCGAAGCGAAGGGCGCAGACTGGCTCGCCCTGGCTCCCACGTGGTCGCTGTGGTCGGGCTACGCTCAGGAGGTGCCGGCCAGCTACAGGCATTATGCGGCCTTTGGACCGGTCCTGATGGCCGGGTTTCTCTGGATGATCTTTCGCCTCCTGGCCGGGCCCAACGTCTGGGATTTCCAGTTCTTTCTCAGCACGCGGAGCCCGCGCGACGCGTCGCTGGCCGCGGGCTTGTGGACCGTCGGCTACACGCTCCGGTGGTTTCTCGGGCTCGCTTTCCTGGTGCTCGGCATCGGGCTGTTGGGGTCGCAGGCCGCGTTCGACGCGGAAAAGATCATGCCGCTGGTGTTGGATCGTCTGCCCGCGGGCCTGCGCGGGGTGTTCATGGCGGTCTTGTTGGCGGCCCTGATGTCGACCCTCAGCGCCATGATCAACGTCACCAGCTCCGTCGTGCTCAACGACTTTCTCCGGCGCTATTTCGCCCGGCACTTCCCCGAGAAGCGGCTGGTGCGGATGGGGCAGGCGGCTTCGCTCGGCGCGATCACGCTCGGGTTCCTCTTCAGCCTGGCGTTTCAAGACGTCGTCTCCGCGTGGGAGACGATGATCTTTGTGGTGGTGACCATGATCCTGGCGCCGGCCACGATGCGGTGGCACTGGTGGCGTTTCGGCGCCAGAGCCTTTGTCTGGAGCATGGCCGCGTCCGCGGCGTTCATTCTGCTCCAAAAACTCCTGGTCCCGCACTGGAACATCAGTCTCACACTGACGGTGGACGTTCTGGCGAGCGTGGCGCTCAGCCTCGGTTTCGGCATGCTGTTCAAGCCGGCGGACATGGATGTCCTGGTGGCGTTCTATGCCAGGGTGCGCCCGTTCGGATACTGGGCGCCGGTGCGCGCCGAGGCCGTCAAGCGAGGGTTGGTGCCCGCGCGGGACCCGATGCCGCGGATCGATCTGCTGAATGGCGTCCTGACTGCGCTGTTTCAGATGGCGCTGGCGTTGGTTCCGTTCTATTTGTTTCTGCGCCGCTGGCCGGAGATGGCCTTGTGGATAGCCGCGCTCATCGGTCTTGGCATTGGGCTTTACTTCACCTGGTACCGCAACCTGCCTGCCGCCGATGAAACCTGAGCCCTGCCTTCACCCATGACGAAGCCTGTCGTCCATCTGATCTGCAACGCGCACCTTGATCCTGTCTGGCAATGGCGCTGGGAAGAGGGTTGCGCCGCGGCGCTGTCCACCTTCGCGACGGCGGTCGAGATCCTCGAGGAGCATCCCGCGCTCGTCTTCAATCACAACGAAGCGGTCCTCTACCGCTGGGTCAAGGACCACGCCCCGGGGCTATACCGCGAGATCCAAGACCTGACCGCGGCCGGACGCTGGTGTGTGAGCGGCGGCTGGTACCTTCAACCGGACGTCAACCTGCCGGACACCGAATCGCTGATTCGCGGGATCGAGGAGGGGCGCCGGTTTTTCCGCGAGGAATTCGGGGTCGAGCCGCGTGTCGCCTACAATTTCGATTCGTTCGGCCACAGCGCCGGACTGCCCCAACTGTTGAGGCGCGCGGGCTACGAGTTCTACATCCACATGAGACCGCAGGAACCGGATCTGAAGCTGCCGTCCGACTTGTATCGCTGGCGGGGTTTGGACGGCTCGGAGGTCGGGGCGCTGCGGATTGTCGTGGGGCTTTATCATACCGAGCGCCACACCCTGCGCCAACGGCTCGAGGAAGGGGTCGCTCTCGCGCTGCGACTCGAACGCGATGTGCCGGTCTTCTGGGGGCTCGGCGATC
>Ga0116154_10000803_pt1 | contig 31346 bp, 20 predicted proteins | sample AD_UKC030_MetaG_FD_89898 | JGI IMG/M metagenome (GOLD analysis project Ga0116154, IMG submission 89898) | Active sludge microbial communities of municipal wastewater-treating anaerobic digesters from USA - AD_UKC030_MetaG | ecosystem: Engineered > Bioreactor > Anaerobic > Digestate | place: USA... | reverse complement strand
CGTCATCTCGCGGAACCAGCCCGGGTACCCCGTCCGGGACGCGGGCGCGCGGGCCGACCTCGTACGGAAGGAGGAGTCCCCGATGTCAGGACGTCATGCCACCGTCTCCGCCGCCACGATCGCGTTTCTCGTCCTGGGCCCGCTCGCCTGCCGGAAGGCCGAGGCCCCCGCGGCCGATCCGCCCCCCGCCGCGGCGGCTGCAGCCCCGGCCCCCGCCGATCCTTCCTGCAAGGACGGCTCTCGTCGGGATCACCCCGACGGGAAGCTCAAGGAGTGCCTCCTCGCCGCGGACTGGGTCTACGGGCCCTACACCTGCCGGATGAACTGGAGCGTCGTCCTCCACCCGGACGGCAAGCTCAAGGAGTGCAAGATCGCCGGGACGGCGACGTTCGACGGGCTGGTCGTGAAGGAATCCCTCGCCCTCTACGAGGACGGCAGGTTCAGGCGCGGCGTCGTCGCGGCGGCGAAGACGTTCGGCGACGTCGAGGCCCGCGAGGGGGACTGGGTCACCCTCTACCCCGGCGGGGCGCTGAACCGGCTCGAGCTCTTCGGAGGCCCGCGGACGATCCAGGGCTATCCGTGCAAGGGGAGCGAGAACTACTTCCACGAGAACGGCAGGCTGAAGAAATGCACACTCGGCGAGGTCTTCAGGCAGGGCGAGAAGGAGCTTCCGGCCGGGACCCTCCTCTGCTTCGATGCGAACGGTCAGCCCACGGAGCCCTGCACGCTGATGACGCCGTAGGGCGCCGGCCGGCCTCGTACCACCGGCGGAGAGGGCGCCGGCCTTCCGCCCCCGGACCGGCCTTCGAGCTGGCGCGTAAACGCGGACCCTGGAGATTCGGTCTCATCGGTTAGGATCCGAAGTACTCCATTCAAAGACCGTCTCCAGGAGGGACTTCGATGCACGAACGAGCCGCGCGGCCCGGAGACGGCGCCTCGCTCTTCAGCTTCCCCGAGTACGACGCCCTGCCCGCGGAAGACCGCGCCGCCGTCGACGCCCTCGTCTCGACGGTCCGAGTCCCCCGCGGGGAAACGGTCTTCCGGCGGGGAGAGCCGGGCGACGCGATGTTCGTCGTCACCGGCGGCCGTCTTCGCGTCACCGGCACCACTCCGTCCGGCGCCGAGGTGACGCTCGGCGAGATCGGACCCGGGGAGTGGACGGGCGAGATGGCGATCCTGACGGGCCAGCCCCGCTCGGCGACGCTGACGGCGATCGAGGAGAGCGTCCTCGTGCGGCTCCCGCGCGAAGGCTGGGACGAGCTCGCCCGTCGCTACCCCGCCGTCGCTTCCAGGCTGACGGAGGCGATCGGCCCGCGCCTGCGTCGCGCGCAGCTCCTGCGCGTCTGGGAGGAGCTCTTCGGCATCACCGAGCCGGACGCCTTTCGCGACCTCGAGGAGGCCGTCGAGTGGCGTCGCGTCGCCGCGGGCGAGCTCCTCGTTCGACAGGGCGACCCGAGCGACGCGATGTACGTCGTCGTCACCGGGCGGTTCCGGACGACGGTCCGCGGCGCCGACGGCACCGAGACGGTCGTGCGGGAGACGGGCGCGTTCAGCACCGTCGGCGAGCTCGGGCTCCTCGCGGACCAGCCGCGCTCCGCATCCGTCGTCGCCCTCCGCGACGGAGAGGTCCTCCGGCTCGGACGGGACGCGTTCCGCGGCTTCGCCCTGAAGCGCCCGGAGGCGCTGCTGCGCGTCGCGTCGATCGTCGCCGGGCGCCAGGCGGGCTCGTCGGGGCCGAAGAGCGGGACCGCCTCCCCCGTCCCGGCGCCGGACGGCCTGACGATCGCGGTCCTGCCGCTCGGGCCGTCGGCTTCCGCGTCCGCGCTTGCGCGGACGCTCGCGTCCCGCCTCGAGGCGCTCGGCTCGACGCTCCTCCTCGACGCCGCCGGCCTCGACGCGCGCCACGGGCGGCCGGGCGTCGCGGAGGCGCCGCTCGCCGGGCCGCTCGGCCTGGCCGTCGACGTCTCTCTCCGCGAGCTCGAGGACCGGACGCGCCACCTCGTCCTCGACGCGGGGTCCGGCGGCGAGGCGTGGCGGGAGCGCTGCCTCCGGCGCGCGGACCGCGTCCTCCTCGTTGCCGACGCCGCCGCCGACGCGGCCCCCGGGGCGATCGACGCCCGGCTCGCGGGGATGGCCCTCCCGGCGCGGAAGGAGCTCGTGCTGATCCACGCCCCCGAGACGACGGAGCCGCGCGGGACGGCCGCCTGGCTCGCCGGGCGCGACCTCGCGGACCACCATCACGTCCGGCCCGGGAACGCCCGCGACGAGGTCCGCCTCGCGCGGCGCCTCGCGGGGCGCGGCGTCGCGCTCGTCCTCGGCGGCGGCGGCGCGCGCGGGGTGGCGCACATCGGCGTCATTCGGGCGCTCGAGGAGGCGGGGGTCGACGTCGACCTCGTCGCCGGGACGAGCATGGGGGCCGTCGTCGGCGCGAGCTTCGCGCTGCACGCCGCCTCCGCCCCGCTCCTCGCGCTCGCGGAGACGTTCGCGTCGCCGGGGAAGATCTTCGACCGGACGCTCCCCCTCGTCTCGCTGATGTCCGGGGGGAAGGTCCTCCGCGTGATGAAGGGGCTCTACGGCGACCGCCTCATCGAGGACCTCTGGACGCCGTTCTTCTGCGTCTCGACGAACCTGACCCGGGCGCGGGTCGACGTCGACCGGAGCGGCCCGCTCTGGCGCGCCGTCCGCAAGAGCATGTCGATTCCCGGCGTCTTCCCTCCCGTGATCGAGGAGGGCGACGTCGTCGTCGACGGCGGCGTCGTCGACAACTTCCCCGTGGAGCGGATGGCCTCCCGGCTCGACTGTGGCACGGTGATCGGCGTCAACGTCGCGCCCGCCGTCGACAAGGTGAAGCCGTACCGGTTCGGCCCGGAGCTCTCGGGCTGGAAGGTCCTCCGGGGCCGCATCCTTCCCTTCGTTCGCAAGACGCGCGCGCCCTCCCTCGTCGGCTCGATCCTCCGGACGCAGGAGATCAACAGCGTCATGGCGCTCCGGTCGGGCCTCCGGTTCGTGGACCTCCTCGTCGAGCCGTCCGTCGACCGCTTCCGGCTGAACGAATACGGGCGCTGGGAGGAGCTGGTCGAGGCGGGCTACGGCGCCGCGAAGGAGGCCCTCCCCGCGTTCCTCGCGTCGCGCCCCGCCGCGGCGGGCTGAGGCCGGGGCGCTGCTTCGCGCGCCGGCGAAGCGGCCCTTCCGGTGGTGCACGAGCAGAGACCCGGGTGTAGCATTTCCTGTGGCACTGCCGGTTCTCCGGCGCCTGGGTCACCTGGAGCACGTCGCGTCGCCCCCGGCGGAGGAGTGTGGGCCATGACGAAGGCCGGCGACCGATCCTCCTCCCGCGGACAGATGCTGCCCTGGCTGGGTCTCGCCGCATCGACGCTCGCGGTCATGCTCCTCGCGGGCGGCACCCGCCTGCTGCCGGACTCTCCTCTGGTCCCGGGGAACGCGGCCCGACTCGCCGCCACGGCCGGAACCTCCGTCTTCGTGCCGGCGAGCGCGCACGCGACCGGCGCGAACGGCTCCAACTGGCGGACCGACGTCGAGGTCCACAACCCGGGGAGCACCACGGCAAGCTTCACGGTCCAGCTCCTGCGGCGCGACGCGAACAACTCCGCGCCGGCCTCGAAGTCCTATTCGCTCGCCGCCCGCCAGTCGCGAAGGTTCGCCGACATGCTCCTCACGGAGTTCGGCCTCGACGGCGCCGCCGCCCTCCGCTTCGTCGTCGCCTCCGGGTCGATCCTCGTGTCGAGCCGGACCTACAACCTCCTCGGCCAGAACCCGTGGGGGCTGCCGCAGGGGGCGTCGTTCGGCCAGTACGTCCCCGGCCTCGACGCGGCCGGCGCGATCGGCTTCGGCCAGGAGGGGCGCCTGATCCAGCTGACGCAGCGCCCGGCGGGCGACCTGGACGGCTTCCGAACGAACCTCGGGATCGTGAACGCGACCGCCAGCGCGCTCGACGTGAAGATCGACTTCTACCGTGCGGACGGGACCTGGCTCGGGAAGCGAGAGGGCGGGGAGACGAACCTCCCCCCCTACGGCTTCCGGCAGCTCGACCAGGCGTTCAGCGCCTGGGGCACCCTCGCCGACGGCTACGCCGTCGTGAAGCCGCTGACCGCCGGCGGGGCGCTCTTCGCGTTCGCGACGGTCATCGACAACCACGTCTCCGGCGACCCGGTCTTCATACCCGCGGTCCGGCGGACGTCCGGATCGACCTCGCCGACGCCTACGCCGACGCGAACCCCTACCGCAACGCCCACGCGCACGCCGGCGCCGACGCCGTCCCCGACACCCTCGGGCGGTCTGCCGAACCTCATCGTCTACAAGCCGAGCACCTGGCCGGCCTGCGTCGTCGCGAACTACCAGTCGGGCTGCTGCACCAGCTCGGCCTGCTGCTCCCCCTTCCTCTCGACCTACTACACCACCCACATCCAGTTCGCCGTCGGGAACACGGGATCCACCAGGGTCACCGCGCCGATGCAGTTCTCGCTCTCGATCGACGGCGTCGTGGTCGGCCTCGCGAACTGGTCGAACCCGGAAGGGATCGAGCCCGGCGAGGGGTGGCTCCTCTCCTGGCCCCCCTTCACAGACCCGGTTTCGGAGGGGATGCACACGCTCACGATCCGGGCCGACTCGGCCAGCGCGATTGCGGAGTCGAACGAGGCCGACAACTCGTGCGGCTCGTCAGCAACGTGGACCTCGATCGTCTTCTTCACCGGGACGTCCGCGGCGAGCGAGGTGCCCGCCGAAGACGCGATCACGGCCGTCGCGCCGTTCCGCCTCGAGGCGGGCGGCCGCGTTCCCCTCGTGGCCGCGCCCGGGACGGTCTACGTCCCCGCCTCCGCGCACGCCTCGGGCCTGAACGGGGCGAACTGGCGGACCGACCTCGAGGTGCACAATCCCGGCTCGACGGCCGTCGGCTTCCAGGTCACGCTTCTCCCGCAGGCGTCGGACAACGGCGGCACGCCTCCGTCCCGGGGCTTCAGTCTCGGGCCGCAGCAGTCGGTGAGGTACGGCGACGTCCTCTCGAGCCTCTTCGGCTACACCGGCGCCGCGGCGCTCCGGGTCGAGCCCGCGGGCGGCGCGACGCTTCTCGTCACCAGCCGCACCTACAACCAGATCGGCCCGAACTCCGTCGGCCTCCCGGTCGGCGCGTCGTTCTCGCAGTTCGTCCCCGGCCTCGACGAGAACGCGAGCGCCATCCCCTACGGCGAGGAGGGCCGGCTGATCCAGCTCACCCACCGCGCCTCGTCCACTCTCGCCGACTTCCGGACGAACATCGGATACCTCAACACGACCGGGTCGACGATCGACCTGAGGATCGACCTCTACGCGAAGGACGGCACGCTGCTCGGCACGATCCAGGACGACCGGACGCACCTGCGTCCCTACGAGTCCCGGCAGATCACCGAGATCTTCGGCGCCTTCGCGAGCTCCCTCGACGACGGCTACGCCGTGATCCGGACGACCACTCCGGCGGGCCGGTTCCTCGCCTTCGCGACCGTCATCGACAACCACATCACCGGCGACCCGATCTTCGTCCCGGCCATACGGGTCTCCGGCTCGACGTCGCCGACCCCGACCCCGACGCCGACCCCGAGCGCGACGACGATACCGTCCGGACCGAACGCGATTCCGGGCGCCGAGATCCTGAACGGCGCCATGGCCGGCCTCGGGAACCTCGGGAGCGGGACGGCGAGCATCGCCGACATCGCGAACACCGGGAAGCTCAACGGCATCGACGCGGCGCTGACCCAGATCGCGAACCTCTCGCCGTCCACGACGCGCAAGAGCGGGAACGGCCTCGTCATCGACTACGGCGCGGGGTACAAGGCGAAGGACGGAGCGGTCTACAAGGGATCGGCGACGATCACGACGAGCAGCTTCAACGTCGCCGGAAACCGCGTGACGTGGACCGGGGTCATGACGCCGAACGGCCTCACGAAGGACGGCCGGGCGCTCGGCAGCGGGTCCGCGAGCTGGACGATCGACTACGTCGCGGACGGGTCGAAGGTCGTCGGCGACGCCTCCGGCTCGGCGACGAGCACGTCGAACCCGGCGGACTCCGGCTCCGGCTCCGCCCACTTCGACTCGTCCGTCTGCGCCCGGTACCCCGTCTCCGGCAGCATCACGATGACCCAGGGAGGGAAGACGACGACCGCGGGCTTCACGAACGCCTGCGACGGCTCGTACACCCTCTCCGGCACCGGACTTCGCTACGACACGCTCGACCTTCAGGTGAAGAGGTGCGACGGCACCTACCGGAGCGAGCACTTCCGCGTCGCCCTCGTCGAGACGGGAGGCGCGATCCTCAAGGACCCCGTCTGCGGGAACAGGGCGCTGAGCGGCTTCTCGAACGTCCGCGCCTGGGGGACCGTCACCGACACGACCGTGAAGCTCAGCTTCTTCGGCCAGATAGGGACGACCGTCCACAGCTACGGGGGAACCTACCAGGGGACGCGGTCCGGTCCGGGGCAGCCTTTCTCGGGGTCGGCGAGCTACACCGTCGTCGGAGCGTGCGCGGTCTCGTACACCGCGTCCGGACCCGACGTCTCTCTGACGTCCCAGCCGTCGTCGGCCTGCAACTACTAGCGGAGAGCCGCGGACGGCGGGGTCGCCCAGCACGTCACCAGCGCGGGCACGCAGCCGAGTCCCACGCCGAGGGCAAGGAGGAAGACCCCCTCGGCGACGAGGCGTGGCGGGATCGCGGGCGCGAGCCAGGGGGAAAGGCCCGCCACCGAGGCGGCGCGCAGGAAGAGCCACGCCCCCGCGAGCCCGACCGCGCCCCCGAGCGTCGCGAGGAGGGCGCCTTCGGCGAGGACGGTCCCGGCGACGCGCGTTCGGCTCCACCCGACCGCCCGGAGGACGGCGAGCTCCTGCCGTCGCTCGGCGACGTTCCGCGCAAGGATGCTCGCGACCACGAGGACCGCGACGACGAGCGCCGCGAGGCCCAGGGAACGCGCGTACGACGCGACCGCGTCGAGCTCGTGGAACCCCGCGAAGTAGAGCTCGGAGGCGGTCGCGTGAAGGTGCGGCTGCTGCCCCTTCACGAGGCCGATGGCCTCCCGGAGGCGGGCCGGGTCGTCGAGCTTCACGAGGACGAGGCTGACGAGCCCCTCCATGCCGAACAGGCGCTGCGCCTCCCCGAGCTCGAGCGCGCAGCCTCCGTCGACGAAGGCGTTGTGCGAGGCGAAGACGCCACGGACTCGACGGGCGTCCCCCGGCAGGATCTCGAGCTCCGACCCGGCGGAGCGACCGAGAGACTCCGCCGCCGAACGGCCGACCAGGACCTCCCGGGAGCCGGGAACGAGGCGGCGCCCTTCCTCCAGCGTGAAGATGCTCGCGAGCGGAGACTCGAGGTCGACGCCGAAGACGGGGAGCTGCGATCCGTCGCGGCGGCGGATCAGCTGGACGAGGACGCCCGAGGCCCAGCGCGCGCCGGCGGCCTCTCGGATGCGCGGCACGTCGGCGGCCTTCACGCGAGAGAGGATCGCCATCCCCACGCCCGCCTGCCGCACGGCCATCTCCGCGCCCGTCGCGGCGACGCGCGCGCCGAACCGCCGCGGGAGGTCGTCCGCGGCCGAGACGAGGGAGATCCACGCCGCGAAGCCGATCGCGACGCCCGCGATCGCCGCCGTCGTGCGCCCGCCCCGCCGCGCCAGGGCGCGCAGCGCTCCGGGCATCATGGGGTCCGGAGCACGGCCGACACCCTCGCCCGGAAGAGGTACGCGATGGCCGGGAGGCTGCCGAGGAGGCCCGAGACGAGGACGATCGCGACCCCGCCGAGAAGGAGCCCCGGGGACGGGCGCGGCGAGGCGAGGTGCTGGAGGCCCGCGACGCCGGTCGCCCGGACGAAGGCCCAGGCCGGGGCGACCCCGAGGAGCGCGCCCGCGAGGGCGAGGATCGCGCCCTCGGCCAGGACGTTCCCCGCGACGCGCCAGCGGCTCCACCCGACGGCGCGCAGGATCGCGAGCTCCGGGAGGCGCTCCACGACGTTCATCCCGAGCGTGTTCGCGACGCCGAGCGCGGCCACGACGAGGGCCGCGAGCGCGAGGAAACGGGCGAAGCGGTCCACGAGCTCCAGCTCCCGGTAGCCGGAGAAGAAGAGCTCCGAGACCGTCGCGTGCAGGTGCGGCAGCTCGCGGTTGATCCGCTCGATCGCGCCGTTCGTCTGCGCGGGGTCCTCGAGCTTCACGAGCGCGAGGCTGACGAGGCCCTCCATCTCGAAGAGGCGCCGGGCGTCACCGAGCGCGAGGACGCATCCGCCGTCGAGGAACCCGTACGCCGACTCGTAGATGCCGGCCACCGGCAGCCGCCGACCGGGGAGGACCTCGATGCTGCCGCCCGGCCGTTGCCCGGCGCTCGCCGAGGCCGCCCGCCCGAGGAGCGCCGCGCCGGGCGCGAGCGCGGTCCCCTCCTTCGGCTCGAAGAGCGTCGCCACGGGATCGGCCGGGTCGACGCCGAAGACCGGGAGCTGGTTGTTGTTCGGCAGCCGCGTCACCGCCGCGATGACGCCCGAGACGTTCCGCGCGCCCGCGGCCGCGCGAATCCGCTCCAGGTCCCCGACCTCGATCCGCGAAAGGACCGGGAAGCCGACTCCCGCCTGCTGCACCGTGATCTCCGCCCCGGTCGCCGCGAGGATCCCGTTGAACCGTGCGACGAACCCCGTGGCCGATGCGCTGATGCCGACCCAGACCGCGTACCCGACGGCGACCCCGAGCACCGTCAGCGTGGTCCGGACGGGACGCCGGAGGAGCGCGCGGCACGCGGCGATCACGCCCCGAGTATGCCCATCGTCGCCGGTCGACGATAATGAAAGTTCGTGAGCGACCGGTTCGACCTCGTCGTCGTCGGCGCGGGGCCTGCTGGTTCTTCGGCGGCGCTCCGGGCGGCCCGGGCGGGGCTCAGGACGCTCCTCCTCGACCGGGCCACCTTTCCCCGAAGGAAGACCTGCGGAGACGCGCTCGGCGGCCGGGCCGTCGCGGCGCTCCGCGAGCTCGGGCTCCTGGAGGAGGTCCGGCGCCTTCCCGGCGTTCTCGTCCACCGCGTCCTCTTCACGAGCCCGGAGGGGACGGAGCTCTCGATCGACCTCGCGCGCGCCGCCCGTCCCGACCTCGTGACCGGCTTCGTGATCCGCCGCGAGGTCCTGGACGCGTTCCTTCTCGGGAAGGCGCGCGAAGCGGCCGCCGAGGTCCGAGAGGGCTTCCAGGTCGACGAGGTCGTGCGCGAGGGCGGCGCGGTGCGCGGGGTGCGCGGTCGCGACCTCGCGACCGGCGCCCGGCGCGAGTTCCAGGCGGACGTCGTCCTCGGCGCCGACGGTGCCCACTCGGCCGTCGCGCGCAGCCTCGGCCTGTTCCGCCGCGACCGGCGGCGCACCGTCGTCGCGACGCGGGCCTACTACAGGGGCGTCGGCGGGGTCGGCGACCGGATCGAGCTCCACTACCTGGAAGACGTGAGCCCGGGCTACCTCTGGATCTTCCCCGTCGAGGACGGTCTCGCGAACGTCGGGATCGGCATGCTCGCCGCCCCGATGCGCCGGAGGAGAGTCCACCTCGTCCGCTGCCTCGAGTCCGCGCTCGTCTCTCCCCGGTTCGCGTCGCGCTTCTCCGGCGCCGAGCGCGTCGCCGCCCCGGAGGGAGCCGATCTCCCGGTCGGCGGCTCGCGCCGCGTCGCGTCCGGCGCGGGCTTCCTGCTGGCCGGCGACGCCGCCGGCCTCGTCGACCCGTTCACCGGCGAGGGGATCGCGAACGCGATGTGGTCGGGCCTTCTCGCCGCGGAGACGGTGGTCGAGGCGTCGCGCGAGCGGGATTTCGGCGCGAGGAGCCTCGCGCGCTACGAGGGGCGGCTGGACGAGGGAATCCGCGAGGAGCTTCGCGTGGCCGCTCGCGTCCAGGCGGTCGCGCGCCTCCGGCCTCTCCTCGACTTCACGATCCGGAGGGCGGCGCGGAGCCCCCGCGTCAGGGACGCGATCTGCGCGATGATCGCCGGCACGCTCCCGCGGCGCACCCTGACGAATCCCCTCTTCTACGCACGGCTCCTCCGCGCATGAGACGCCTTCCCGTCCTGCCGCTCCTCGCCCTCGTCCGCGCCCACGCCTGCGCGACCGCGGCCGCGCTCGCGCTGCTGGGCGCGTTCCTCGCCGGCGAGCCGTCGTCTTCCCATTCGCTCCTCCCGATCGCCGCAGCGGTCTTTCTCGTGACCGCGGGGGGAAACGCCCTCAACGACGCCTGCGACACGGGACCGGACCTCGTCAATCGCCGCGAGCGCCCGATCCCCTCGGGCGCGCTCTCCCGCCGGACGGCCGTCGCGGTCGGCGCGACCTGCCTCGCGGCCGGCGCGGTCGCGGGTTCGCTCCTCACGCCGTGGTGCGCGGCGATCTGTCTCTCGAACGTCGTCCTCGTCGTCGCCTACGCCCGCTGCTCGAAGCGCCTCGGCCTCGCGAAGGACCTGCTCGTCGGGTACCTCGTCGGGTCGACGGTCCTCTTCGGCGCGCTCGACCCCGCCCGCGTGGACGCGCCGGTCGCGACGCTCGCCGTCTGCGCGGCCCTCGCGACCGCGGCCCGCGAGCTCCTGAAGGACGTCGAGGACGTTCCGGGCGACCGCGCGGCCGGAGCGCGGACGCTGCCGCTCGTCATCGGCACGCCCCGGAGCGAGGCGCTCGCGTACCTCCTTCTCGGCCTCGCCGTCGCACTCGGCTTCTCGCCGCCGGTCACGGAGGCGATGAGCGGGGCGTATGCGATCGCGGCGGCGGGCGGGGCGCTCGTCTTCGGCCTCTCGTTCCTCTCCAGGCGCCCGAGGACCCGCCAGCTCCTCGTGATGGCGGGGTCGGTCGTGGAGATGGGCGCCTTCTGGGCCGGGAAGGTGCTGCCGTGACCGCTCCCGGCGTCGCGCTCCGGGCGCGAGGTCTCACGAAGAGCTTCGACGGGAACCTCGTCCGCGCGCTCGCCGGAGCGGACTTCGACGCCGCGGCGGGCGAGGTCGTCGCGGTGACGGGACCCACGGGCTGCGGGAAGTCGACGCTCCTCTCGCTCCTCTCGCTTCTCGACGAGCCCGACGCCGGAGAGCTCCTCGTGGACGGGATGCCTCCCGCCTCGCTCGGCCCGGCCGAGCGGTGGCGTGCGCGGAATGCGGGGATCGTCTTCCAGCTCCACCACCTCGTGCCGCACCTGACGTCGGCCGAGAACGTCGCCCTGCCCCTCGCGGGTCTCGGCCTTCCGCGCGCCGAGCGGTCGCGGCGCGTCGCCGCCATCCTGGATCGCGCCGGTCTCTCGCATCGGTCCGGATCGCTCGCCTCGAAGCTCTCCGGGGGCGAGCGTCAGCTCTGCGCGGTCGCGCGCGCGCTCGTCGGCCGGCCGAGGCTCCTTCTCGCCGACGAGCCGACCGGGAGCGTCGACTCCGCGAACGGCGAGCGAATCCTCGGCCTGCTCGCCGGGTGGTGCCGCGAGAGCGGCGCCACGATGGTCCTCGTGACTCACGACGCGGCCGTCGCCGCGACCGCGGACCGGATCGCCGCCATGCGGGACGGCCGGTTCCTCTCCACGGCACCGGCCTGACTCATCGGCTCGGTTCCGCCGCCCACGGATTCTGCCTGCGCTCCTTCCCGGGGACCGAGGCCGTCCTGCGGCTGTACGGCCTGCTCTTCGACCTCCTGACGACTTTCGCGGACCCTGTCGGCTCGGCCGGGGCGCTTCCGCGCGCGCCCGCCCCCCGAGGGACGGGCGCGCGCAGCGTCCTCAGCGCGCCATCGGCAGGTAGCTTCCGTCGGAGGTCGCGGCGTCGTTCAGGACGCCGTAGGCGACGAAGCGCGACGTGCCCGAGATCCGCTCGACCTTCACCGAGCCGGCGGACGCACCGCGCGAGAGGAGCGGCTCGTTCTTCTGGAGCCAGGCGCCGGGAGCAAGGGCGTGCTCCTCGGAATTGCCGAGAGCCTGGCCGTTCGCGCCGTAGTACGTCAGGCGGAGCGTGACGTTCCCCGCGTCGCCGAAGTTCACGAGGGCCACGTTGGAGCGCGTCTTCGCGTCCTGCTGGAGGCCGTGGACCCAGGCCGTCCCGTTCGCCGCCTCGGAGTGGGTGAGGCCCGGGTAGAAGACGCCGAAAGCCCCGTCGCGGACGCTCGAACGGGTCGAGACGCGAGCCCCGGCGGCAAGGAGGTCCGCCGCCCTGCCCGTCGGGACCTTCACGAGGAGCGAGCCGGCGACGTTCGCGCCGCCCGCCGGGATTGCGAGCCCGGAGCTGCGAAGGAATGCCATCACGTCGGGGACGATCCTCTGCTCTCCGCCCGCGAGCGTCATCGGGACGTTACCCGAGCCGCCGCCGAGGGCGGCCGTGTAGGCGAGCGTGAGCTCGAGCGGCGCAGCCTCCAGGTTCGTGAGCGTCAGCTCCGTGGCGTAGCGATTGACGCCGAGCCCCTTGACGTCGAGGACGACCGGTATGAGGCGGTCCCCCGCGCCCGGACCGCCCGTCAGCAGCGGCGGAACGTAAGACCCGTCGGACGTCCCCGCGTCGTTCAGGACGCCGTACGCCGAGAAGGGCCCACCGCCGGCAAGGCGCAGCACCCGGGCGCGCCCGGAGGCCGCCCGGCCGAGGAGCGGCTGGTCGTACTGCTTCCAGCCCCAGGCCGGAAGGGTCGGCTCGTCGAGGATTCCGAGAACCTCTCCGTTCGCGCCCTCGAGCCTCAGCCGCAGCTTCACCGGCTCCGGCCCCGCGTTCACGACCGCGAGGTTCGAGCGCATGGCGCTGTTCTGCTGGAGCCCCGCGACGACGATCTCCCCCGTCGCCTCGACGGCGTCGGCATAGAAGAGCCCGAACGCGCCGCCCTCGCCCGGAGTCGAAGTGCGGCCGCCGACGAAGAGGGCGGCCGGCTCCGATGCTCCGGGGAGCGTCACGCGAAGCGTCCCGATCTGGTTGGAGCCGTCGTCGGGGATCGCGAGCCCCTGGGAGCGGAGGAAGTCGATCGCGTCCGGCAGGACCCTCGTCTCGCCGGGGCCGAGGTCGATCCCGGCCCACCCGGAGCCGGCTCCCGCCGAGGCCGTGTAGGTGAGGAGCGCCCGCGCGGCGGTCGCCGACCGCGAGACGAGCGTCAGCTCCGTCGTGAAGGGAGCCCCGCCGACCCCCCTCACGTCGAGGACGACGGGGACGAGCTTCGAGATGCCGGACGGCGCCTGCGGCGCGCGGACTTCGATCGCGACCTGCGCGGTCGCGGTCGCGCCGGCGCCGTCGGTCACGGTCACGGTGGCGACCCGCGGCCCGGCGCTGCCGAAGGCGGCGGAGACGTCGGCGTCGGAGACGGTCCGCCCGTCGCCCAGGCTCCAGGAATAGGTCAGCGTGTCGCCCGCGTCGGCGTCGGTCCCGGAGGCGCGGAAGCGGACCGGCGCGGCCGCGTCGAACGCGGCGCCTGGCGCCGGCTCGAGGATCGTCACGGCGGGCGGGCTGTTCCTCCCGGTCAGGGCCTCGGCGCGCGCCCCGTAGGCGTTGTGGTGGTGAAGCAGAAGGACGCCGAGGGCGCCGTTCGCCTGCGCCGCGGCCGGATCGAAGCGTGCCGGAAGGGCCGACCCCGGGAGGTCGTCGTGGAACGGCGTCGCGTCGGCCGCGAGGATCGAGTAGCCCGGCTTCTCCGCGTCGAACGTCAGCCAGGAGGTCTCCTCGACGGTGCCGCCGCGCGACGTCGAGGCCTTCACCCGGTAGCGGAACCGGGCGTTCCCGGCGGTGAGGCCGAGGCCGTCCGCGCCGGCAGAGGCGGGCAGGACGACGACGTTGGAGGCGAAGAGGTGCGTGCCGCGGGAGGCGGGATCGACGTTCAGGTAGCGGTAGCTCTTCGCGCCCGCGCCGGAGGCCTGCTCCGTGCGGGCGACCCAGACGTCGGTCGGGTCGACCGACTGCGACGGGTCCGACGGGTTCGCCACGTCGCCCGTCGACATCGTCTCCACCGTCGCGTCGACGATGCCGTCGCCGTTCCTGTCGACCTCGATCTCGAACCGGACCTCGGCCGGGCTCACCCACTCGGCCCAGGTCGCGATCCCGAACCAGACGGTCGCGGCGGAGTCGAAGCGGCCCGCGGGAATGGAGCTCGCGGCCCCGACGAACGCGAGGTCGGCGACGGCCCGTGCGCTCCCCTCGGGGTTCGACCGCGGGCTTTCGGCATGGAGCTCGAACGCCGAGACGGTCGAGAGCGCGTCGACGGGCGGAAGCGGGCCGGTCTTCAGGCCGCTCCCCGTGAGCGGGATCGTGAAGCTGCCGCCCTCCGCGGGCGCGCCGATCGCCCTCGAGGCGGCCCGCATCGCGGACTGGCCGCGAACGACGACCTGCAGCGGGACGCGGAGCGTCCCCGCGGGGGCCCCCGAAAGCGTGACGAATCCGCTCGCCTCGGTCATCCAGGCTCGGTTCGAGAGCGACACGAAGCTGGGCTGCCGGAGCGCGAGGGTCGGGTCGGGGGCGTTCGTCACCGCCGACGGGTCGGCGAGGACGACGGCCACTTCGAACGTCGCCGACCCGCCCGGCGGAACGGTGATCGGCGCGCCGGGGACGTCCACGCGCACGCCGGGGATCGCGGACGGAGTCGTCCATCCCGGCGTCAGCGTCGCCGGCGCGGAGCCCTTGTTCAGGATGCGCAGCCGCCGCGTCACTGTCGCGGGCGCGGCCCCCTGGAGGAACGCCGAGAGGCTCACCACGGAAGGCCGCTCGTCGTCGAAGACGATCACCTCGGTCGCGAGCGCCCGCGCCGGGTCGACCCGTCCCGCACCGACGCGCGCCGGACCGTACTGCGGCGGGGAGCCCGCCGGCGGCAGGAGGCTCACGTCGAAGCCGGCCGTGTTCATCACCGCGGCCTTGAGCTCGGCCGGGCTCCAGGAGGGGCGCTGCTTCCGGAGGAGCGCCATCACGCCCGTCAGGTGCGGGGCCGCCATGGAGGTCCCCGACATCGACGCGGCCAGGTTCCCGGCGTTCACCACGGGTCCCCCGACGCCGGCGACGATCCCGGTCGCGGCGGACGTGATCGACACGCCCGGAGCGGCGACGTCCGGCTTCGGGCCGGAAGGTGTCGCCTCGAGACGCGGCCCTCGGGAGGAGAACGAGCCGAGGGTGTCCGAGCCGGAGAAGAGCGCGACGGTGACGCCCTCGGCGAGCGACGCCTTGAGCCGGTTCCCGTCGGAGAGCGAAACGAGGACGGACGGGATCGTGATCGCGGAGGCGACGGCCGGGTCGGCGACCGCCATCCCGATGACCGCGTCCTCGTTGCTCGCGATGACGACGCCGATCGCCCCGGCGTCCTGAGCCCGCTTCACCTTCCCGTCGAAGGAGCAGTCCCCCCGGTCGACGAGTGCGATCTTCCCCGCGAGCGCGGCCCCGTTCGTAACGGCCTCGCAGACCCGCGCCGGGACCGCCGCGACGAGCGGCCCGATCGTCCCGGCCGCCGCGGGCGCGTTCCCGAACGACGCCGTTCCGGCAGTCATCCGCCCGGCGAGGGAGGACGGGCCGAGGACCGCGAGGAAGGACGCCGTCACGCCCGCGTCGACGGACGCGGCGACGGAGACCGCCGAGTCGGCCGCGGCCGGGCTCCCGGTGACGAAGTAGGTGTCGCCCGAGTTGCCGGCCGAGCAGACGACGACGATCCCGGCGCGCGAGGCGTTCTCGGCGGCGATGGCGGTCGAGTCGTCCTTCGAGCCGAACTCGCTCCCGAGCGAGAGGTTCAGGACGTCGAGCCGGTCGGAGAAGTCGCCGTCGTCGTTCGGGTCCATCGCCCAGTCGATCGCCTGGGTCGTCAGCCCGGTCGAGCCCGAGCAGCCGAAGACGCGGAGCGCGTAGAGCTTCGCGCGCGGAGCCACGCCGGGGCCGATCCGCATCGACGCGAAGGGGACGCTGGCGTCCCAGGGCCCCGTGTAGGCCGAGCCGTCGGACCGAACTCCGGAGCCGCCGACGCTTCCCGCGACGTGCGTGCCGTGTCCGCCACAGTCCATCGGGTCGGGGTCGGGCGCCGCGGCCCCCCCTCCGACGTAGTCGTCCCCGGCGAAGTCCCACCCGCCGACGACGCGCGCGGTCGGGAAGAAGCCGTCGTTGATCTTCGTCCGGTCGTTCGCCCTGTAGTCGGCCTCCCGGCCGGTCCCGCCGAACATCGCGTGCTGGTAGTCGAGGCCGCTGTCGATGATGCCGACCTTCACGTCGTCGCCGGCGTTCCCGAGGGCCTGCCAGACCGCAGGCGGCACGCCGAGATGGGGCACGCTCGTGGAGTTGGCCGGAGCGTGGAGGACGAGCGGCCGCACCGACTTCACGCCCGGGAGGGCCCGGATCGCCTCCACGCGGGAGGGCTCGGCGAAGACGGCGATCCCGTTGAAGGCGCGCGCGACCCGGTACTGGACCCGGGCGCCGATCGCCGGCGCGGAGAGCAGCTCCTCGACGCGCGCCTGCGCGACGCGGAGCTCGGCGACGCGGGTCGACGCCGCGGACGCGGCGAGCGCCGACCTCGAGCCCTCGGCGCGGCTTCGAATCCAGGCCTCGACGGCTGGCTCGCCCTCGAGCTCGACCATCCACTGCCTCGGGTCGGTCCCGGGCCCCGCCGCGAGGAGCGACGGAGCGAGGAGAAGGCTCGCTCCGAGCAGCAGGCCGCGTCCCCGGCCGGCACGCCGGCCGCGTTCCCCCGCGGCGCGAACCGCATCGTGCGCCCCCCGGGGTCCGGGGGCCGTCGCGTCATGCCGCGCGTCCCGTGCACGGCCGTTGGAATCGGTTCTGGAAACGAGCATCACGCCCCCTGCCGGGAGAGGCCTCCCGCGCGGGGAGGATGGACCGGCCCCGGCCCGGAATCAAACCAGGCCACGACGGTCCCCTTGAAGCCCTCGCCTCGGAATGTCACCGTGGAGCGACGCGGACCCGAGAGGGCCCCGGCGTCAGGAGGTCAGACCCCCGTGAGCGACACGACTCTCTTCGTACTGATCGGGCTGGTCGGAGGCGTTTTCGCCGGGCTCTTCGGCGTCGGCGGGGGCATCGTCCTCGTCCCCGCCCTGATCTACCTCGCCGACTTCTCCCAGCACAAGGCGACCGGGACGAGCCTCGCGGTCCTCCTGCCGCCCATCGGCCTCGCGGCGACCTTCGAGTACTGGAGGCACGGCAACGTCGACGTGAAGGCCGCCGCGATCCTCGCGGCGACGATGTTCGCCGGCTCGTGGGCCGGGGCGCACGCGGCGAACCGGATGAAGGGCCCGCACCTGCGGCTCCTCTTCGGCCTGTTCGTCACCGGCATGGGGATCTACCTCGTCCGGGGGGCCGCGAAGCGGCTCGGCTGGCTCTGAGGAAGCGCGTCCGCCCCGTCAGGCGGCGCGGGAGCGGTACTGGACGAGCGCCACGCCCGCGAGGATCACCGCCATCCCCAGGGCCATCCGCGTATCGAACGGCTCCCCCAGGATCGCCGTGCCGAGGACGACGGCGATGACCGGATTCAGGTAGGCGTAGCTGCCGGCCCTCACAGGGCTCCAGACCCTCGAGACGTAGAGGTGCGCCGTGTAGGCGATGCACGAGCCGAACAGCGCGAGGTAGCCGACCGCGAGGAGGGCCTTCGTCGTCACAGGGCCGCTCGTGAAGCCGCCGGTGAGCGGCGCCGCGAGCGTCCCGAAGACGGCCGCCGCGAGCATCTCGAGCCCGGAATTCGTGAGCGCTCCGCCGCCGGTGACGTGCTTCCGGTGATGAAGGGTCCCGACGGCCCAGAGCGCGCTCGCCAGGAGGAGCGCCGCGACGCCGCCGAGGTCGACCCCCTTCTGGGACCACGGGGCCGCGAGGAGCGTGACGCCGGCCAGGCCGAGCGCCGTGCCCGTCCAGCCGCGCGCGCCGAGGGGCTCCTCCCGCGCCGTGAAGACGCCGAACCAGGCGGGCGTCAGCGCCGCGAGGACGGCCGCCACGCCCGAGCCGAGACGCGTCTCCGACCAGACGACGAGCGCGTTGCAGATCCCGAGGAGGAGGAGGCCGACGAGGGCCAGGTGCGGGAGCTCGCGGCGCGAGGGAAGCGGCTCCTTGCGGAGTTGGCCGAGCCCGAGGCAGAGGAGGGCGGCGACGCTGAACCGCACCGCGACCATTCCGTTCGGGGGGAACGACTCGAGGGCGAGCGCGATCCCGAAGTAGGTGCTCCCCCAGACGACGGCGCAGACGCCGTAGGCGACCCACGGGAGGACGGGAGAGGGCTTCGACACCCGGGCGTCTATTCCCGGACCGCCGCCACGGCCTGGACCTCGACGAGGTAGCCGTGGTGGAGCTCCTTCACGGGCACGACGGCACGGGCCGGACGGTGCGCACCGAGGACGCGCGCGTAGGCGGCGTTCACGCGCGGCCAGAGCGCGACGTCGGCGACGTAGACCGTCACCGACAGCAGCCGGTCGAGACCGCTCCCCGCGGCCTCGAGGATCGCCTCCACGTTCCGGAGCGCGCGCTCCGTCTGCTCTTCTGCGTCGCCCGGCGCGCCGCCCGGACGTTCGACGTCGTGCGGAAGCTGTCCGGAGACGAAGACGAGGCCGCCGTGGACGACGGCCTGCGAGTAGTGCCCGGCGGGGTGCGGCGCGTGGGGCGTCTCGACGGTCCTCATGGCGCCGGATTCTGCGCCGCCCCGGCGAGGCGTCAACCGCGGCCTCCGACGCGGCCGGACGGACCGCGGGTCGATAAGATCGACGGATGGAAGGGATCATCCCCCCGCTCCCGACTCCGTTCCGGGAGGACGGAGGCCTCGACCTCGGCCTCCTCTCCGAGCTCGTCGCGCAGCTCGCCGCAGCTCCCCTCGCGGGCTTCCTCGCCCTCGGCTCGAACGGAGAGGCCGTGCACCTCGACGACGACGAGGCCGAGCGGGTCGTGGCCGCGGTTCGGCGCGCCGCTCCCGGTCGCTGGCTCCTCGCCGGCACGGGCCGTCTCTCGACTCGCGCGACGGTCGACGCGACGAAGCGGGCGGCCGGCGCGGGCGCCGACGCCGTCCTCGTCGTGACGCCGCACTTCTTCCGGGGCGCGATGTCGTCCGACGCGCTCGCGGCGCACTTCGAGGCGGTCGCCGACGCCTCCCCGGTCCCGGTCCTCCTCTACAACGTCCCGGCCAACACCGGCCTCGACGTCGACGCCGCGACGGTGGCGCGGATCGCGCGCCACCCGAACGTGGCGGGCGTGAAGGACAGCTCGGGCGACGTCGGAAAGCTCGCCGAGCTCGTCCGGCTCGCGCCCGCCGGGAAGCCGTTCGACGTCTTCTCCGGGAACTACGGATCGGCCCTCCCCGGCTACGCGGTCGGGACGGCCGGCTCGATCCTCGCCGCCGCGAACGTCGCCCCCGAAGGGTGCGTCGCGATCCGGCAGGCGTTCCTCTCGGGGCGGCTCGAGGAGGCGCGCGCTCTCCACCTCCGTCTCCTTCCGATGGCCCGCGCCGTGACGAGCCGATTCGGCGTCCCCGGCCTCAAAGCGGCGCTGGAGCTGCTCGGCCGGCCCGCGGGCTCGACCCGCCGCCCCCTCCTCCCGCTCGGCCCGGCCGCGCGGGAGGAGCTTCGCTCCGTTCTCGCCGAGGCCGGCCTCCTCACGACCCGAGCCGGCACGTCGACGCCGTGAACCAGGGGGGCGCGACCGCCGGCCCTCGCCCTCCACGCGTCCGGCCGGCCTCGCTTGCCCCGGCCCGTCCGTGACGAGAGAATCAGGGGCACGGTCCTTGCCGTGACGAGGTCGATTTGAGCCTTTCCGGCGTACCGGCCAGGGGCGTTCCGCTCGGCTGGCGATTGGGACTGACGACGGCGGTCATCGTGACCCTCGTGCTCGGGGTCGTCACGGCCTTCGTGCAGAAGAGGGAGATCGACCGGGGGCGCGAGGAGCGGATGCGCTTCCTGACGATGACGCTCGCGCCCCTCGCCGCCGACATCGGCGACGCCACCGACCTCGCCACGATCCAGGACCGGCTGACGCGTTTCCAGGAAGCGCACGCCGCGAGCGGCTTCGGAGACGTCCGCGTCCTCCTCTTCGACTCCGACGGCCGCGTCTTCGCGACCCCCTTCAACGGCCCCGCGCCGCTCCCTTCGACCGACGCGACGACCGCGCGCGTCCCGGTCCGCTCGGGCCTCCTTCCCGACGGGAACGGGTCCCTCCAGGTCTCGCAGGACGAGACCCGGTTCCGCTCGATGGCCCGCCGGCTCTGGCAGCACTGGCTCCTCACGCTCGCGGTGGGCGCGGGGTGCATCCTCGTCTCCCTCTACCTCGCGTACTTCTTCCTGATCGAACGCCCGCTCCGCGGCCTCCTCGAAGGGGTCCGGCAGATGGAGCAGGGCTACTGGAGCGGCCTGGAGATCCCGCGCGGCGCCTGGGAGATGCGCTGGCTCGCCTACCGTTTCCGCAACCTCGGCACCCAGCTCGAGGAGACCGTGCGGCGCCTCGTCGAGGCGGAGCGGCGGACGATCGTCGGCCTGCGCGCGGCGGCCCCCGGGCCGCCGGCCCGCACGGCCGGAGAGGGCTCCCCGGCGGGCGCCTCGATGCAGGAGGAGGCCTTCCGCAAGAGGATCCTCCGCCGATACCTCGTGGCTCGCTGCCGCTTCCTGGAGACGCGCAGCTCCTCGGACCCGGCGGCCCGCGCCGTGGCGCACGAGGTGTGGGAGAGGGACGTCCACGAGGCGCAGCGAATGGGCGAGAGCGCCCTGAAGTCGCGACTCGAGGACGCCGCGTTCCGGATCCTCGAGCCCGACGCATACGAGGACGTGAGCCGGCGCGCCGCGGGCCTCACCTCCTCCCGCCGCAAGTGGATCCGCGACCGGGAGGCGGAGCTGAAGTCGGCGCTCACGGAGGCGGGGGTGAAGCCCCGCGCGCTCCAGCATCGCGTCAAGCACCTCGCCGGCATCTGGCGAAAGATGAAGTCGAAGGGCCTCGCGATCGAGCAGATCCACGACATCTTCGCCTTCCGGATCCTCCTCGAGACCGAAGAGGAGTGCTACCTGGCCCTCTCGGCGCTCCACCACCGCTTCGAGCCCCTCCTCCTCCGCTTCAAGGACTACATCGCCGAGCCGAAGGAGAACGGCTACCAGAGCCTCCACACCTGCATCCGGGCGCCGGGCGGCCTCGTCTACGAGGTTCAGATCCGCACGGTCGCGATGCACGAGGCCGCGGAGGGGGGCGGGGCCGCCCACTGGAAGTACAAGAAGGAGTCGGTCGAGATCGACGGAGGGGAGGACGAGCTCCCGCAGGGAGTCCTCGTCAGCCTGAAGGACGCCCTCCGCCGCCGCGGCATCGGGAGCTGAAGGGCGCCCGCACCGCTACGGCGCCATCCGGAGGAGCTCGCCGGCGTCTCCCGTGAACGTCCCGGTGAAGCGGCCCCGGAGGCGAACCTCGAAGCACGACTCCATGTCGAACGCCGCCGGGAGGGCCGCGGGGACGCCCGCGCCGACGTCGACCCCGTAGCACCACCTCTTCCCTCCGGCGAGCTTCCCGCGAGCCGACGCCCAGAACGCGCGCGCCTGCGGCGCGTCGGGGAGCGTCACCTCGTCGAGGAACTCCTCGTCGAAGTCGTCCGGCGGCGGCCCGTCGGGCCGGAGCGCGACCCGGCTCTCGCCCGACGCGTCGAATCCCGTCACCTTCCGGAACGCCGCTCCGGCGGCCGCGGCACGCGCCGGGTCTTCGTCCCCCATCGCCTCGATGAGGAGCTCGACCGCGCGGGGATGCCCGAGCGCCCCGAGGGCGCGCGGCCCCGAGGCGCCGCGGCCTGCCGCCGTGCCCTTCGCGGAGCCGGCGAGGACGCCCGGGACGTCGCCCTCCTCGGCGAGGACGGCGAGGAGGCGCAGCCACTCGCCCGCGCCCTCTCCCGTCCCGGCCGACCGCTCGCGGCTCGCCTCGAGCGCGAGCGGCGAGCGGAACCAGGCCGCGGCCTCCGCCGCTTCGCGCACGACGCCCGGGTCCGGATCGTCGAGGCCCTTGCGCAGGAGCTCCGGGCGCGGGGCGCGGGCCTGGAACGGAACGAGCCGCCACGCCGCCGCGCGGACGGCGGGGTCGGATTCGCCGAGGAGCCGCGTCACGTCGGGCGCGGCCGCCCCTCTCCCGAGCGCGAGCGCGGTCGCCGCCGCGACGGCGAGCGACGGGTCGTCCGAGCCCGCGAGCGAGGCCAGCTCCTCCCGGGCGTATCGCGTCTCTCCGAAGGCGAGCGCCTCGGCGAGCCCTTCCCGTCCGCCGGGTCCCGCCGCGCGAAGCGCGTCGAGGACGGCGCGCGCGCCCTCCTCCCCGGTGCGGAGGAGGACGAAGGCGGCGGCGAACGCCGCGGGCGGGTCGTCGGACATGAGGAGCGGGCCGACGACCTCCCCGAGCTCTCCGCGGGCGACGAGGAGGCCGTCCGCGTGGGCCCGAACGCGCTCGTCGAGCCGGTCCACGTCGGAGCGGGTCCGCTCCGGAGAGCGGACGGCGTCCCGGCGCAGCTGCCAGAGGAACGGGAGCTCCTCGAGGTGCTCCTCGAGGACGTCGCGCAGCAGGACGACCTTCGGCGAGATCACCGGGTCGCCCTCAGTTGATCGAGACGGAGCCGCCGCGGATCCGGTTGAGCCTCCGGGCGTGGGAGACGAGGTCCCGGCCGCGGATGAGGACCTTGCCGTCCTCGCGCAGCGTGATGGAGCCTTCGCCCACGCGGAGCGTCAGCCCCTTCTTCGCCTCGAGGAGGAGCTCGTCCGGCGTCTCCTTCGGGCGCGCCGCGAGCGCGGCGGGAGAGGCGACCCGGCCGAGGACGACGCCCCGGCCTCCGCCGCCCTCGGGCACGACGACGAGGACGCGCTCGCCCTCGGCGAGCGCGCCCGGGCGCCCCGCCCCGGGATCCAGGAGGTCGCACGCGACGAGCTCCGACCCCTCGCCGCAGGAGACGAGGACTGCGTCGTCGAGGAGGGCCGAGACGCGGCCGAAGAGGACGCCCGGCTTCGCCGAGGTCACGACGTCGAGGAGCTTCTTCGTGTCGGGCATCAGTCCTTCCCTCTCTTCGCGCCGGGCCGCACGACCCCGAGGGGCGGCAGCTCGACCGAGATCGTCCCGGAGACGGCCTTCTCGTCGGAGTCCGGGGGCGCCTCGACGTCGATCCTCGCGGACGCGCGGTAGCTCGCCGGGACGAGCCGGACGCGGGAACGCGCCCGCAGGTGGACGTCCTTTCCGGGCGCGAGCTCGACGATCGCGGGATACGGCCCGGCGACCGGCTTGCCGTCGGGCCCCGTCTCCGTCACCTCGCTCGCGGCGAACGTGATGTCCCGCGCCTCGACGGGGACCCCGTCGGGGCCGACGCGCGCGAGGACGACGGCGAGGGCCGACTCCCCCTCCTCGCCTCCCGCCGGGTGGACGAACGGCACCGGCACGAGCCCCGGGTTCGAGACCCGGACGAGGATCGCGAGCTCGTCGTCCGGCTCGATCGTTCCGCGAACCCATTCGATCGACGCTTCGAGCGCCTTGTGCGGATGGTCCAGGACCTTCTCGACCGTCGCCTCGAGGCTCGAGAAGACCTGCCGTTCAGCCGGGGTGAGCGCCGACTCCACCTGTCCGTGGACGACCTCGGCCTTCCCGTTCGTCATGATGCCGAGCGAGACGAGGGGCGCCCCCGGGAAGTGGGTGCCGGACCGGCGCGGGGCGCCGAGCGCCCGGATCGAGCCGGCGAGGCGGCTGAACTCGCCCGCCTCCGCCGGACGGCGGAAGAACCCGATGCGGGGGATGCCCGGGAGGGAGGCGTCCGTCCGGACGAGCGCCGCATCGGCGGTGAAGCTCCCCCCGAGCGTCCCGGCCGAGCCGACGCTCCGCGTGAAGAAGACCCAGCTCTCAGCCATCGGCGAGAACGCCTTTCCCGCCGCCGGAGCCGGCGGCGCCGCGCAGCAGGCCAGCGCCGCGGCGAAGAGGACGCTCGCCGCGCGAAGGCCGCTGCGCCCCAGCGCTCCATCCATCTCGAACCTCCCGCGGCCGGAGCGCCCGGCCGCGCGCGGAAAGCGCAGACCGGTCAGAGACGCTCGCGCGTGTACTCATCGTTCGCCTTGCCGAGGAACCACTGGTGGAACTCGTCGAGGTGGTTGCGCTTGATCCCGAGGCCGTTCGGTCCCATGAGGCTCCCCGGGACGTTCGGGCGGGGAGGCGGCCCCGTCACGGTCCCGCTCGCGTCGGTCGGGACGAAGATCGCCCCGGTCCGGTACTCGTCGTAGAGGCCGATCGCGTGCCCGAACTCGTGGGCCCTCACGCCCGCCTGGTTCCCTTCGTGACCGCAGCGCTCCATGAACCAGGTCCCCGAGTTCCACCACTTGTTGTGGGCGCCGGAGGCATCGGTCCCGTAGGTGTCGGGGTTCCCCGCCCACACCTCCACCTCCGCGAACTCTCCCGAGCCGACGAAAAGGCACTCGAAGACGACCGGGAAGAGGCAGCAGCCGCCCCAGCACTTGCAGTCCTTGCCGCGCTTGCACTTCTTCCGGTGCTCGCGCCACTTCCGGGTCCAGATCGCCTCGATCTCGGCCTTCCAGCCCCGCTTGTGCCGGGCGCCGAAGACGGCGCCGCCGCGCGCGACGAGCTTGATCCGCCCCGTCACCTTGAGGATGCCGTCCTTGATCTCGAGGTCGTAGCCGTAGTCCCAGCCCCAGAGGCCGGTCCCCTGCGTGTAGGTGTAGGTGCCGTCGGGCTGGAGGACGGGCGTCATCTGGGGGACGGTCCGGTTCTTCTTCGACCCCGCCTGACGCGTCTCCTCGGGAACGACGATCTTCAGCGGGCTCGACGACTTCGCGTACTCGCCCGCGCCGAAGGCGTAGATGTCGAGCTGGACCTTGTTCTTCGGCGACGGGCCGGTCAGCGTGACCCAGGGGATCTTCGCGCTCCCGCCGGAGATCGCCGTGACGAAGTAGGTCACGGGGAGGTCGTGCGGGGCGCGCGAGACGGTCATGCTGAGGTAGTAGCCGGGGTCCCCGCCCATCGCCTGGACGAGGATGTCGACCTCGTCCCCGCACTTCGCCTCCCCCTTGCTCCACTTCACCTGCCACTTCGGCGGGTTCAGCCAGGGGATGTACGGGGTCAGCGGCGCCTGGATCAGGACCCCGGGGGGCGTGTTCGGCGGCGGGTTTGCGTTCTGGAGCATCAGGTCGAACAGGCGGAAGACGAAGTCGCCGTCGACCATGACGTCGAACGAAGCGGTGATGGGCTGGGCTTTCCCCTTGATGATCTGGGAGATGATTCCGCCGACGGAGCCGGGCTCGTCCCCCGTGCTCGTCGAGAAGTTCGACTTGAGCAGCATGATCGACTGCCCGTCGACCTTCACCGTCGTGCTCCCGTTCGCGGTGTCCTTGGAGAACGCGATGTTCGGATAGGGGATCGGCGCCGGGATCCCGCCGGCGGGCGTCGGGGTCTTGCAGATGTCCGGGAAGGCGGTGGAGACGCCCCCGCTCTTCTTGTGGACCACCGTCAGCATGTTGACCGTCGTCGTCGGCATCGCCGTCAATCCTCCCCGCCGGCCCGCGGCGCCGCGAGGACCGCCGCGGCCCGCTCGCCGCGCTCCGAGGCGCTGCAGACGAGCGCCGCGCCGCCGGCCCCGCGAGGGGCCCTGAGGGCGTACGCAGCGAGCGCCAGCAGGAGCGCGCCGGAGGCGGACCCGAGGTCGCCGACGAAAGCCGCCGGAGCGCGGCGGCGCGCCGCGCCGAGCGCCGCGAGCGCACGCGTCTCGAGGAAGCCCCACTCCAGCGCCCGCCCGCGCTCGCCGTTCAGGTCGCACCAGATCTCCTCGATCCGGCGTGCCGAGGGCGCCGCGCCGAGAGCGCGCGCGACCGCACGCGTCGCCCCGTCGGCCCGTCCCGGGCGCGTCCCGTCGAGGGGGACCGGCTCGGTGTCCCGGGCGACCGACTCGACCGCGGCTGCGAATCGGGCGCTTCGCCGCCGCGCGTCCGCGAGCCGCTCCACCACGAGGAACGCGCTCCCCTCGCCCGGGATCGCCCCGCCCGGAGCACGGTCGGTCCGGAGCTTCGAGAGACGGTTCAGCTCCGCGATCCGCGCCGCGTCGAGCGTCGCGTCGAGGCCTCCCACGAGCGCCACGTCGATCTCTCCGGCCCGAAGCCGCGCCGAGGCCGCCTCGAGCGCCAGCAGGGCTCCCGCGTGCCCGTTCCGACAGGGGACGATCGCGACCGCGGGCTCGCCCGCGAGGAGCCCGGCCGCGACCGCTCCCTCGACGAACGCGTCGGCGTCGGCCTCGGAAGCCCCCGGCGCGTCGGCGTACGGAAGGGCGAGGGAGACGGCCACCGCGTTTCGGCGATACGCCGCGTCGACGTCTCCCGGCTCGTAGAGGCCGGCGTCCCAGAGCGCCTCCCGGGCGGCGGCGAGGGCCAGATCGACCGGAGCGGCCGACCCGAGCGACGCCGCCAGCGCCTCAGCCGAGGCCGCGACGTAGACGCCGCCCTCGTCCGGAGGCTCGCCTCCCTCGCCGGCGAGCGGCCGCTCCGACATCCGGCGCACCCCCGCGCTCACCGACGTCGCGGTCTGGTCGAGCGTCGCCCCGACGGCCGTCACGGCGCCGAGGCCCGTGATCGCGATCCCGCCGCCGGCTCCGGGGCGCGGCGCGGCGGCGCTCACGGCGCCTCCGCCTCGACCGCGACGCACTCGACGTCGCGCGTCTGCCCGTGGACGCTCTGATAGGCCCCGAACGTCAGCTCGAGGAGCGAGGCGTTCGCGTCGAAGAGGACGGTCTGGAGCGCGAACGAGAGGTCGCTCTTCCGCGTTCGGAAGTAGACCGCCCCCGAGGGGACGACCCGCGGAAGCGCGAAGCGGACCTCGCCGTGGGGCCGGACGCCCGTCACGACGACCGGCGCCCCGGCCGCCGGGGCCTCCGGGGCGACGAGCCCCGGCGCTCCGCGCTGCCGGCTCCGCGGGTCGAAGTCTTCCGGCAGGAGCGGGGCGCGATCGCGCTGCCACGCCTCGTCGTAGGTCCCGGCCCGCGAGCGCCGCGGCTCCCAATGCGGAGCCACGAAGCCGAAGCCGGCCGGCGCGGGCCGGTCGAGCGGAGAGCGGACCGGGTCGGCCGGGTCCTCGATGCTCGGCAGGAGGTCGCCCGACACCGGCCTCCGCGACTTCCGGGCGCGGAAGCCGCGCCCCACGGGGTTCCGCAGCTCCTCCTCCCAGGGCTCGCCGGCAGGGACGTCCTCGTCGCGCCCGCCGAACGCGTTCTCCCAAGTCAGCTCGAGCGCCTCGAAGGGCGAGGCGTCGGGGACTCCGGCCGACCCGCTCCAGCGCCGCTCGCCGAAGACGCGGAGCTCCCGGCCCCACGCCCCGACCCGGAACGAGACGTCGACCTGCGGCGCGGGGCGCGAGCGCCCGGCGCTGCCGAGGAGGACGAGGTCGCACCCCGGCTTGCCGGGGCAGAGGTCCGAGGCGCGGAGGATCGAGGAGCGCCCGGGCTCGCCCAGGTGCTCGTCCGCGAAGCGGACGGGGACCTGCTCGGCAGCCGGCGCGAGGCCGGTCCGCGGCGTCCAGGCGAACGACGCCTTCAGGAGGACGGCGAGCGTCTCCGCGCCGGCCTCGTCGAGGACGAGCGCCCTCTCCGCCGCGAACGGGCTCCGGTTGACGAGATCCATCGTGCCGCCGCTCCTCGCGCTCCGAGCCCCCGGCTCAGTTCTCCTGGATCTTGGAGCCCTTGATCGTCACGGACGACGCGGCCTTGATGTTGATCTTCCCGCTCGCGTCGAGCGTGATGTCCTTCCCCTTGATGACGATCGTGCCGTCCTTCTTCAGCGTGATCCCGGCCTTGCCGGACTGGATCTGCACGGCGTTCCCCGCGGTGATCGAGACCGACTTCGACGCCGACGTCGCCGCGCTCCCGCCCACCTGCGTCGACGCGTCGGAGCCGACGTTCGTCGTCGAGCTTCCGCCGACGGTCGTGGAGCAGGCCCCGCCGATGGCGAGGCTGTAGACGCCCCCGACCGCGATCGTCTCGGCGCCGCCGATCGTCCGGGTCTCGGCCCCGCCGACCATGATCGTGCGGGCGACGCCGACCGTGATCATCTCGTTGTTCGTGACCGTCTCGCTCCGGTTGTTGCCGATGCTCGTCGTCTCGTTGTTGGAGACGGACTTCGTCCGGTCGTTGCCGACGGTGTGGGTCTCGTCCGCCTCGACCGAGATCGACTGGTTCCGCTCGGCGTGGATCTTGAGGAGCTCGCCCCCCTTCTTGTCCTCGAACATGATCTCGTTGAAGTTCGCGGGGCCGCCGCCCTTCGAGCTCCGGGACTTCACGCCGCTGCGGGTCTTGTTCGCGGGCAGGTCCCAGGGCGGCATCATGTCGGCGTTGTAGACGCTGCCGACGACGATCGGCCGGTCCGGGTCGCCCTCCAGGAAGCCGACGACGACCTCCTGGCCGATCCTCGGGATCCGGATCGCGCCCCAGTTCCGCCCCGCCCAGCTCGTCGCCACGCGGACCCAGCACGACGAGTTCTCGTCGTTCTTCCCTTCCCGGTCCCAGTGGAACTGCACCTTCACCCGGCCGTACTTGTCGGTGAAGATCTCCTCGCCCGACGGCCCGACGACCACCGCCGTCTGGCTCCCCTGGACGACCGGCTTCGCCGTCTTCCGCTCCGGCCGGTACGGCAGCGCCGCGGGGATGCAGGTGAACGTGTTCTCGTACGTCATCGTCACGTCCTGCCCCGACCGGTAGTCGGCGCCGTACGTCGCCTCGTGCCGGACGCTCGTCAGGACGTAGTCGCCGTCCCCGCTGAAGTGCCTCTGCAGCGTGAACCCGTACCCCGACAGGAGGTGCTTCACGTTGCTCCGGCCCCGGAGGACGACGGCCGGCGTCGTCTCCTCGTCCATCCGCAGCTCGACCGTCCGCTGGTTGTCGCGGAAGATCTTCTGGAGCTCCGACGCCTGGTCGCCGCCGCCCGCGGTGATCCCGTCGAACCGCTGCGCGTACTCGCCCGGGTAGTCGTAGACCTCCATCTGGTCGACGCCCGCGACCTTCAGCTTGTGCGTCTCCTTCCCCACCGGGACGCTGTCGAGCGTGAGCGTCTCGGCCTCCAGGTGCTTGTGCGGAAGCTCGAAGCTGTGGTCCCAGAGGACGTACTTGCCGGGCCGGATCTCCTGCTCCTTCTTCCAGGCCCAGATCCGGTTCTCCTCGCGCGTCCCTCCTTCGACCTCCTCGTACGGGATCCGGTTCTCGCCCGCGAGCTTCGGGTGCTCGAGCGGGTTGTCCGCCACGATCATCTTGTGGCTCCCGTCGGAGTGCTCGAAGAAGTAGTAGATCCCCTCCTCTTCCATCAGGCGCGACCCGAAGCTGAAGTCCGTCTCCCGGTACTGCGCGCAGTAGTCGCGCGGCTCGTACTTCCCGGTCAGCTGCCAGTCCGCGTCGAAGCCGGTGAAGACCTTCTTCAGGATCTCCGGAACCGTCATCCGCTGGAAGATCCGGCTCTGCGCCTTCCGGGTCAGCCTCCAGACGTCGGGGACGAGCTCCGCCTCGTAGAGCGTGAACTTCTCGTCCCGCTCCCCCTGGGCCAGCCTCACGCAGAGCCCGTTCAGGTGGGTCTCGCTCTCGTCCGGCAGCTGCAGGTGGACCGTCACCTTCTGCCCCAGCACCGCGTCGAACGCGACCTTCGTCTTGTTCTCCGCGATCATCTCCAGGCGGTACGAGAAGAGCCGGGAGATCCCCTCCTCCCCCTTGAAGCCCTTCAGGAGGAGCTCGTTCTCGCCGAGCGGCGTCGTGACCCGGAGCTTGCGCTGCTGCTGGAGATACTCGCCCATCGTCCGTCCTCCCGGGCGCTTCACCCGGATTCGAGAGCTGATCCGTTGCTGCTTGCCGCGGGAATATAGGGTCCGGGAGAGGTCGGGTCAAAGAAACGGCGGGACCAAAGGGCATCGCCGTGAGCCGGCTCACCGGAACGCGCGCGGCGTGCGCTTCCTCGTTCGCCGCGTCGTCGCCACCGTCGGCGGGCAGCGCCCTGCGGAGACGGCGCTTGATTCCCGCACGACTTGCGTCTAATTTACGCCCATGGGCGAAATCGGCCCCCCCTCCCGCGACATGTTCATGCCGGGGGACGCGAAGAAGATCGTCTCCCCCGGCGCGCGGAAGGAGGAGCTGCGTAAACGCCGCTTCGGCGGCCCCGCCGCCGCACCGAAGGTCCGCTGGGCCGAGCTGCGCTGCGCGTCGGCCTTCTCTTTCCTCGAGGGGGCCTCCGAGCCCGAGACGCTCGTCGAGCGCGCCGCCGCGCTCGGCCTTCCCGCCGTCGCCCTCGTCGACCGGAACGGCGTCTCCGGCGCGCCCCGCTTCTTCAAGGCGGCGAAGGCCGCGGGCCTGAAGGCGATCGTCGGAGCCGAGGTCGTCCTCGACGAGGCGGCCCTCCCGAAGGATCTCCGCGGGCCGCTCGGCCTCGTCCCGCCCCCGCCCCCGCCGGGCCTGCCGCCCGCGCGCGTCACGCTCCTCGCCGAGAGCCGAACGGGCTACAAGAACCTCTGCCGCCTTCTCACCGCCGCCGCGCTGGGCAAGCCGAAGGGGCAGGCCGCGGCCTCCTGGGCCGACGTCGCCGCGCACGCCGAGGGGCTCCACGTCCTCTCGGGAGGGATCGAGGGGCCCGTCCTCCGCGCCCTCGAGCGGGTCGGGGCCGACGCGGCGGGCAAGCTCCTTCAGCGCCTCGCGGCGATCTTCCCGGGCCGCCTCCACGTCGAGCTGCAGCGGCACCGCGTGCGCGACGAGGAGGCGAGGAACGCCGTCCTCCTCGAGCTCGCCCGCGCGCAGCGCCTCCCGCTCGTCGCGACGAACGGCGTCCGCTACGCGCGCCGCCGCGACAAGGACCTCTTCGACGTCCTCACCTGCATCCGGAACCACACGACGGTCGATTCGGCGGGGCGCCTCCTCGAGGCGGGCTCGGAGCGGCACCTCAAGGGGCCCGAGGAGATGGCCGCCCTCTTCGCCGACCTCCCCGGGGCCGTCGGCGGCGCGGCCGACCTCGCGGACCGCCTCGCGTTCACGCTCGCCGACCTCGGCTACCGCTTCCCCGACGCGAAGGTGCCGCCGGGAGAGACGCCCTCGTCGTGGCTGAGACAGAAGACGTGGGAAGGGGCGCGGTCGCGCTTCCAGCCGCTGACGGCGAAGGCGCAGGACCAGCTGAAGAAGGAGCTCGACCTGATCGAGAAGCTCGACCTCGCGGGCTACTTCCTCGTCGTCCACGACGTCGTCGAGTTCTGCAGGAGGGAGAACGTCCTCGTCCAGGGGCGCGGATCGGCCGCGAACAGCGCCGTCTGCTACGCCCTCTCGATCACCGCCGTCGACCCGGTGAAGATGGAGCTCCTCTTCGAGCGCTTCCTCTCGGAGGAGCGGGGCGAGTGGCCCGACATCGACCTCGACCTCCCCTCGGGCGACGCGCGGGAGAAGGTGATCCAGCACGTCTACGCGACGTACGGCGTCCACGGCGCCGCGATGACGG
>Ga0116154_10000794_pt1 | contig 31543 bp, 26 predicted proteins | sample AD_UKC030_MetaG_FD_89898 | JGI IMG/M metagenome (GOLD analysis project Ga0116154, IMG submission 89898) | Active sludge microbial communities of municipal wastewater-treating anaerobic digesters from USA - AD_UKC030_MetaG | ecosystem: Engineered > Bioreactor > Anaerobic > Digestate | place: USA... | reverse complement strand
TTCACGGAAAACACCGTCTTCGAGGACGGGGATTTCCGCGGCGACTACTTCAAAGGCCGGCTGAGGGAGGTCGTGGCACGGATCGACCGTCTCCGCCCCCTCCTCGCCGAGTCGGCGCCCGACATGGCAACGGCGGCCCTCAAATTCTGTCTCAGCCATCCGGCGGTGAGCACCGTCATTCCCGGGATGCGAAAACCTCCGCACGTGGAAGCCAACGTCCGGGCGAGCGACCTTCCTCCGTTCTCTTCCGACCTCCTGGAAAAACTCAAAGCCCACTCCTGGCCGAGGAATTTTTACCGGTGACCAGAACGCCGAACTCCCTTTCGGCCGCGAAAATCGTCCTCGCGCTCCTCCTGGGTCTGGCGGGGACGACCCCCGCCCAGGGAGAAATCTTCCGTTACCTCACATCGTCGGACGGCGACGATCCCGTTCTGATCGTCGGCGATTTCGAACCGCCCCAAACCGACAAGGCCCCTTTCCTCATCCTCTTGCACGGCTTGGGGAGCACCCGGGGCGAATGGGCCCCCCTCGTGGCCCAGGCGGCCGGACGCGGCTGGGGAACCTTTGCCTACGACGCCCGGGGCCACGGCGCCAGCCGGTTGACCCGCCGCGGATCAACGGTGGATTACCGCGACCCGTCCTTCGGCCAAAACCCCCTCTTCTGGCGCAAGATGGTCTCGGACCTGACCGATGCCGTCACCGCCCTTAATGAACAAAAAAAACTCTCAAAAAAACGCATGATCCTCGTCGGCGCCAGCCTGGGCGCCAACGTCTCCCTGAACGTCGCGGCCTTGCAAGCCGACATCCCCGCCGCCGTACTGCTCTCCCCGGGGATGGAATACGCCGGCATCGCCGCCGAGCCGGCCGTCAAAGGATTGTCCCGGCCGGCCCTGCTGCTGGCCGCCAAACCGGACGCCTACGCCTATTCGAGCGTCCTGCGCCTCTTGTCTTCGACGGGCAACAACCCGAACTTAAGGAAGATGCTTCTTGAACAGGGGGGGCCCCAGGGAGCTCACGGGGTTCAGCTTTTCGACGGGAAATTGGAAAAACGTATTCTGGACTGGATCCGACAACAGACCGCAAACTGACCGCGGCGACTCCGCGCCCAGTCCTCTTTTCTATTCCCAAAAAGGGACCAGCCGCCTCCACCACGACATCGCCGTCCGCTTCTGCAACCGCACCAGGCTGTCCGCCCCGACCTCCGCCACGCCCACGATCGTCCCCGACAGACGTATCTGAAAACTGATGGTCTCACCGTCGCGCCGGGAGGATTCCACCGGCGCGGGCAGCGGCTTGAGCCCGTGCTCCCCGCTGCCGCCCAGTAATTTCGAGAGGTACTGCGCGATGTCGCGGCCGTCGGTCAACAGGGCATAGACGAAATCTCCCGCCTTCACCTCGCGCGCGGGGATGCCGTCCGCGTCCTGCTGCAGATCGATGTTCAAGACCAACTTGCTCCCCGAATGGTCGTCCGGCCCCCCCTCCGGCCGGGACGGTACGGTTTCCTCTTCCAGCTTGAAGCGCCGGAACTGCTCCAGATTGAGTTCGTCGCTGGACAGTTGCATCTCGAGGGCGTTGTCGGTGAAATACCCGAAAAGCGATTTTTGGAAAATCTCCCGCAACCCCTCGATCCGCTCGACGGTCAGGACGTCGTACAACCCCTCCTGGGAGTTCTTTTCGAACCACTCCTGCAGCGTTTTCTCCAGATTTTGGGTCACCTGCTGCAGCGTGCCGTCGTGCAGGCGGAAGGCGTAGATGGTCTTTTCGAAATCATACCAGTCGCCCGCCAACGGGGTCTCATAAAGGGCGGGGTTGTAGGAAACGACGGCTCGGATACGGAACAAACTGCGACGGCGGACGTCGGCGAGGAGGATCACCAGCCCGTAGAGATGCTGGCTGGGGACGTGGAACTTGACCCGGACGACCACGATGTTCTTCAGCAGCGTGCCGATGGTGCGGATGGCCTTTTCCAGATTGTAGCCGACCGACGTCATGGCCAACTCGGCCTGTTTTTGGTCACATCCGGTTTCCTCCATGAGGAGGCTGATCTTGTCCTGATGCAACGGTCCCTTAGGCACGGGGATGGGCCTTGTCGTAGATTTTACGAAGACGTTCCTTGGTCATGTGCGTGTAAATCTGCGTGGTCGAGAGATTTTTATGTCCCAACATCTCCTGAACGGCGCGCAGGTCGCATCCGTGGTCCAGCAGGTGCGTGGCGAAAGAATGCCTCAACATGTGCGGGTGCACGTGCTGGCGGAGCCCCGCGTGGCGCGCCCATCGGTCCACCACGCTGCGGATGCTTCGGGAACTGAGCCGCCCGCCCCGGGGATTGGTGAAAAGCGGCCGGGCCGGGGCGACACGGGAACTCTCCAGCGGGTCTATCTTCCGCATCTTCAGGTATTCCCGTAAAATCCTCAGGGCCGTTTCCCCGACGGGGACGATCCGTTCCTTCGCGCCTTTTCCCAGGGCCCGCGCCGAGGCCCCCCACATGTCCACGTCCTCCACGTTGAGCGCGGCGGCTTCCTCCACACGCAGCCCGGTGGAGTACAGGAACTCCAAGAGGGCCCTGTCGCGCAGCGTGGCCAGCGCCTGCGGCCGCGGCGGGAGCATCTCCAGGAGGGAGGAGACCTCCTTTTCACTCAAGAACCCGGGAATGCGCCGCTCCCGTTTCGGCGTCTTCAACGCCAACATGGGGTTTTGGGCGATGTAGTTCTCCCTCTGCAAAAAGCGGAAAAGGGATCGCAGGGAGGCGTGCTTTCGAAGGAGGGTGTTCCGTTTGGCGGCCTTCGACTGCAACTCCGCCAGGTAGGACCGCAACAGGGACCGGTCGCAGTCGAGCAACCGGACGGACTTGTATCGGGCGGCCACGAAAGAGACGAAGGCGGAGAGATCCGCCTCATAGGCCCGGAGCGTGGCGCGGGAAGCGTTGCGCTCCCCCCGCAGATAGACCAGAAAACGTTGAATGCCTTCTTTAAGCTCCATAAGCGCCCGGCCGCCGCGCGCGGCGAAAACGCGCGGTCAAGCGGGGATCTTTTTAATGTTGCGGCATCTTGGGAATCCGGAGCAGGCCAGGAACGGCCCGCGTTTGCCCACGCGTTTGAGCATCGGTTTCCCGCATTTTTCGCACTTCTGGTCGGTCATCTCGGGCTTCGGCCGGATGATCTTGTTCCCGTCCTTGTCCACGGAAAACGTGGTGCGGCATTCCGGATAACCGCTGCAGGCCAGGAACCGCAGCCGGCCGCGGGTCCGCATGAGCATCGCTTTGCCGCAGTTGGGGCACAACTCGGAGGTGGGTTCCGGCAATATCTTTTTTCCGTCGCGATCGAGCGCGATGGTGGTGCGGCAGGTCGGATAGTTCCGGCAGGCCAGATAGCGGCCGTACCGGTTCTCCCGGATGACCATGAGCTCGGAGCAACGGGGACATTTCTCCTCCGTTTCAACGGGCTTGATCTGCACCCTTTCCATTTTCTTCTCGGCCCGCTCCAGGTCCTTCACGAACGGGGCGTAGAAGTCGTTGATCACTTTTTTCCAGTCTTCTTCGGCGGAGGCGATCCGGTCGAGGCTGTCCTCGATCTTGGCGGTGAACCCCACGTCGACGACGTCCGGGAAATGGTCCGTCAACTGTTTATCCACCATCTTCCCCAGGTCCGTGGGATAGAAACGCCGGTCTTCCAGGCGCACATAGCCGCGGTCGAGGATGGTCTGGATGATGGGGGCGTAGGTGGACGGGCGCCCGATGCCGTGTTCCTCCAAGGTCTTGACGAGGCTGGCCTCGTTGTAGCGCGGCGGCGGTTCGGTGAAATGCTGTTCCGGCTTCAGTTCCTTCAGCGCCAGGTTGTCGCCGGCGGCCAAAGGCGGCAACGGCGGGGTCTCTTCCTGGCTCTTCTCGTCCTCCGACTCCCCGTAGACGGCCAGGAACCCGGCGAACCGGAGGGTCCGGCCGGCGGCGCGGAAAACGTATCCGGCGGCGCCGATGTCCACGGTGAGCGTGTCGTATACGGCGTCCGCCATCTGGCCGGCCATGAACCTCTGCCAAATGAGCTGATAGAGCTTGAACTGCTCATCGGTCAAAAAGTCCCGGACCTCGTCGGGCGTCCGCGACGGTTTGGTGGGCCGGATCGCCTCATGGGCCTCCTGCGCCACCTTGTTCTTCGTCTTGTAGACGCGCGGCTTGGGCGGCACGTGCTCTTTCCCGAATTTTTTCTCGATCCACTGCCGCGCCTCCGCCTGGGCCTCCTTGGCCACCTGGACGGAGTCCGTCCTCATGTAAGTGATCAACCCCACCGCCCCTTCGGCCCCCAGCTCGATGCCTTCGTAGAGCTGTTGCGCCACGATCATGGTGCGGGACGTGGAGAAATGAAGCCGGCGGGAGGCGTCCTGCTGCAGGCTGGCGGTGGTGAAGGGCGGGGCGGGGGAACGGCGCCGCTCCTGCGGCTCCACGGAAGACACCGTGAACGCCGCGCCGTTCAGTTTCTTTACGGCCTCGTCCAGCGGCTCGCGGTGGCGGAAGGCGAACTTGTCGAATTTCTTCCCGCCCTCCCCGTAGAGCGCCGCCGAAAAAACTTGGCCGGACTTCTCCAAAAAAGCGGTGAGTGTCCAGTATTCCTCCGCCACGAACCGCGCGATCTCCTCCTCCCGGATGCAGAGCAGGCGCACCGCCACCGACTGCACCCTTCCGGCGGAAAGGCCGCGGCGCACTTTTTTCCAAAGAAGCGGCGAAAGCCGATAACCCACCACCCGGTCGAGCACGCGGCGCGCCACCTGGGCGTTGACCAGCGCCTGATCAATGGCCCGCGGATGTTTCATGGCCTCCTTGATGGCGGAGGGCGTGATCTCATGGAAGGTGATGCGCCGGCCTTTGGTCTTCCCCAGTTTCAGTATCTCGCTGAGGTGCCAGGCGATGGACTCGCCCTCCCGGTCATAGTCCGTGGCCAGATACACCGTTTCGGCGTCCTTGGCCAGACGGGTCAGCTCGGGAATGATCTTCTTGGCTTTGGGCAAAACGACGTAGTGCGGCGCAAAACCCTTCTCCACGTCCACCCCGAACTCCTTGGTGGGCAGATCCCGAACGTGTCCGTAGGAGCTCTTGATGACGAAGTTCTTCCCCAGGATTTTTCCGATGGTTTTTTCTTTTGTTGGAGACTCAACGATGAGAAGCGATTTGGCCATGGTTGTCAGACAGGCGGAGACGAGAGGGAATGTTCCGACCTTACGTAGGCCGGCCCCGGCAACGCCTTGATCATTCCTTTCAGTTCTAGCCCCAACAGCGCCGATGACAGCGCCGACGCGGGCAGGTGCGCTTTTACCGACAGCTCGTCCATCCCGACGGGGTCGAGGCGAATGCACTCCATCAGGGCGGTTTCAGCGGCGGTCAAATTCGTTTGAACGGGCGCGGGTCTCTTCACGGGACGGGAGAGGTTCTTGAAAACCTCGATGGCTTCCAGAATATCCTCGACCCCTTCCACGGCATGCGCCCCTTGCTTCAACAGGCGGTGCGGGCCGCGGCTGTATTTGGAAAAGATGGACCCGGGGACGGCAAAAACATCCTTGCCCTGCTCTCCCGCCAGCCGCGCCGTGATGAGGGAGCCGCTCGTCTCATCGGCCTCCACCACCACAACCGCCAACGCCAGCCCGGAGATGAGGCGGTTCCGCCGGGGAAAGTTCCCCCGATCCGGCGGGGTGGCAAGCGGAAATTCGCTCATCACGGCCCCCCGCTCGACCATCCGGGTGGCCAACGGCTTGTTCTCGGGCGGATAAAACCGGGCCAGACCGCTCCCCAGAACACCGATGGTGCGTCCGTCAAATTTAAGGACCGTGGCGTGGGCGACGGCGTCGATCCCGCGCGCCAGACCGCTGACCACGGTGACGCCCGCCTGGGCCAGTTCCCGCGCCAGTTTTTCACACGCCGCCCGGCCGTACGGCGTGGACTGGCGCGTCCCCACCATCGCCACGGCGAGCGAATCCGCCGGACGATAATCCCCCTTCACGTAAAGGACGATGGGGGCGTCGGACAGGGCCCGGACGCCCACGGGAAACTCCTCGTCCGTTTCAATGAGGGCGCGGGCGCGATGCTTTTCGAGCAAAGCCAACTCGTCCGGCAGGCGGGAAGCGGCTTCGCGGCAATGGCGGTGGAGTTTGCGGGCCTGCGCCGACGACACGTCCTCCAGCCCGTCCCACTCCTCCGCGTCCGCCTCGTAGGCCGCCAAGGCGGAACCGAACCTCTCCAAAATTTTTCGAAACCGGACCGGCGTCATGTTGTCGGCCAGATTGAACAAGACGCGCGCCCGGCGCTCGTCCAAATTCACGCTCACAGCAGATCCTCCGACAACGCCGAGGCGGGGAGGCGCACCGGAACCCGTTCCGGCGGCGGGGCTTTCCGGACGGCCGACGGGACCGAAACTTTCTTCGTCCTCTCGGCGGCGGGCCGAGGCGGATGGGAAAGCGCCCTCTCCGGACTGAAAAGTCCGTTCAGGGCGGCCATGACGTCCGGCCGTTCGCATTGGGCCCGCCAGGACTCCGGGAGGCGGCCGACGGAAACCATCAGCCGCACAAGATCGACGGAAAGCGCCTGGGCCAGCCGGCGGAGCACCGGTTCATCGTCCGGCGGCCGGCGTTCCCCCCGGAGGACTTTGGCGAAGAACGACGGGTCGATGTCCGCCGAACGACATATTTGGCGGATGGACAGCCCTTTTTCCTTCATCTGCTCGCGGACCAACCGAACGAAACTCACCAAACCGGCTCCTTCCCTCCGGGGAAAGACCTCTCCCCGAGGACAGAAACATTCGTCCTAGTAAAATACTTATATCGCCGGGACTTTCTGCTGCGGGGCGGACAGGCCGCCGTCGTGGCCCGGCGCGCCGGGCCGACGGACTTCAGCGAGACTTCAATATTTCAACGTTGTTGCGGACGGACACCGTGTATTTGTTGTCCGGATAGTCTTCCAGAAATTTTTCATATTCCACGATGGCGTCGTGGAACCGCTTCATCTTTTCGTAGGAAGCGGCCACGCCGTATTGCGCCTCCATCCCATAGCGGGAGCGCGGATACCGCTCGACGATCCGTTTGTAATGTTCCAGCGCCACGTCGTTCTTGTTGAAAATCTCGTAATAGCGCGCGAAATAGAACAGCGCCGTGGCGGTGCCCCGCCGATGGGGATGGGCGTCCAGCTGGGCCAGACAACGCCCGCTCGAAACGAAATTATGCCACCAAAAAACGGCGGCCAGGCAACAAACAGCGAGGGCGAGGGCGCGACCCACGGCGGCGGACCGCCTCAATCCCGGAGCTTAATGATGTCCCCGATTTTAACCGGTTCGTGGCTGGTGACGACGACCGCCGCCGAGCTCTTCTTCTGCACGTCCTGAGTGATCTCAATCACCCCCACCCGACGGTATACCACGCCGAGCGGGCGGCCGGACTGGGGGGCCCGGACCTTCTGGGCCTTCCGGTAAATGTCGCCGCGGCGGCGCGGGACGGCCCCCCCTTCGCTGCCGATATTGAGGTAGACCATATCGTATTGGCTGATCAAGGCCTTTTTGGCCACATCCGAAATGATCTGGCCGTCGCCTTTCCATTTCGCATCGGCCATCATCGTGTTGCTGGTCATCGTTTTCGCGCCGTACGGACTCGGGACCGGCACTTTCTCCGGCGCCGGTTCGGGTTTCTCCTCAGGTTCGGGTTCGGGCTCGGCCGGGGCAGGTTCTTCCGGTAAAACTTCGGCGGTCGCGGGCTCGGCCGGCGGCGGAACCGGCGGGAGAGGCCGGGCCATCTCCCTTCCCGGAATATGGAACCTTTGCGACGGGTAAATTAAATCGGGGTTCTGGATCAATTCCCTGTTCCCCTCCCAAATGCGTTTCCAATCGAAGGGGTTCTGATAAAATCGGCTCGCCAAATCCCAAAGGGTGTCCCCTTTTTGGACTTCATAGGAACCGCTGGGAACGTCCGGGGACCGCAGGGAGCTCCCGAGGGGTTCCACCGCGGGGGAGGTGGCCGGAGGGACACCCGGCAGGTCGGCCGGGGCGGAGGGAACTTCCGTGGAAGATTCCCCGGCCGGCAAAGGTGTTTCGGATTCTGTGGACTTTGTGTCCACCCAATCCTGGGCGCCGACACCCACTGCTATTGAAAAAACCGCGATAAATAAAGGTGAAAATCTCATGTTCCCTCCTATTCGACCCTTTTATAATGGAAAAACGCCCTTCTGTCAAGGGGCGTCCGTCTGAAAAATTGACTTTTTTCCGACCGTAGAGATATACTAAATATTTACAGGACGATTGGCAATCGCCCGACCGGACCGATCCCCTCACAGTCCCACGTCGAAGCGGAAAAACAAGGCCGGGAACAGGCCCTCCATGGAAAACGACGGGGGCCTCTCCTGAGTTTCCTGAAAATCCTCCTGCGGCGGGGCGCCCTCCTCGGCCTTCTGGCCCTCGGCGGTTTCGGTCGCCGCAAAAACGGTCCGGGAGAAAATTACGGCATCGTGTTGGACCCGCGCCTCGAGGCGCGGACGGGGCCGGGGACGAATATCGAGTGGGCTTCGTGGTGCCCCAGGCGCAGAAGGTGTTGTTGTTGGAAACACGCGGGGAGCGGGCGGAGATCGGGGTCCCCGAGAAGGGGCTGAAAGGCTGGTCCCGCCGAAACGCGGTCGCGCCGGTTTTACCTCACTGAATCTTCGGGAAATCTTTCCTTAAAACTGTAACCGTAATCTTATCCCGGTCGGGTTCCATTTAAACTCGTTCAGATCCTCCCGCTGTTTCATCGTCGGAAGAAATACGGAGACGATCCCGGCCTCCAAGACGACGTTGTCTCCCCGCCAAACCAGTCCTGGAGAGAATTCCCACGTCCAGCCGTCCCACCGCTCCGAAATCTTGGAGTGGATGGGGGCCCCCAACGCCGAAACGAAGGTCCCCGAGTTGCCGGTGTTCTCGCTCAACTTGCAGGTGGCATATCCCGCCCCCGCCCCGAATCTTCCGGAAAATCTCCCGTACAGCGGCACCCGGAACTCCCCTTGCGCCAGGAACCGGAAAAAATTCGTTTCCGTCGTCCGGTGAAGACGGCCGTCCAACGCCACGCGGCTCACGCCGTTCACCGCCGTCTCCTCCTTCGGCCCGATGATATACTCACCGCTGCCGCCCCATCCGAAATATTTCATCACCGGCCACATCAAACCGAGCCGACAGCCGATACCGTCGGCCACGTGGGTCCCCGCGTCGGCAAAGTCGTACCCGGCGGCCAGCAGGCCCGGCAACATCCCCTGAGCGTCCTGTTTGTTCCTCACCAGAACGTCCTCGTCCGGGAGATATTCGATCTGCAGAAAAAGGACATCCCTCAACTGAGTCCGTACTGTTTTTGTCTTCTCCGGCGGCGGCGCGGGGGCGGCGACCGACTCCGCATCCACAGTCTCTCCGAAAACGTTCTTCTCTCTCTCCAGGGCCTCCACCCGTTCCATCTCTTCCCTCACGAAACCCACGTTGGCGCCGCTTTCGCCGTATCTTTTCTGCATCTTTTCCAGGATATACGACCGCTCGCGGTTGCTGGCCCCCTCTTTTACCCGCCGGAGATAGAACGCCCACGAGGCCGATATCTGCGTCCGAACGTCGTGCACCACCCGCGATTTTTCCTTCCGCAGATCGCTCAGATCGATCCCCTTGTCCCCATAGGACCTCTCCATTTTTTCGAGCATGTATATCTTCTCTTCGTGGCTGACCCCTTGGGCCACCCTTTTTTTGTAGAAATTCCAGGAATTTTCAAAATCCGGGGACATCGCAGCAAACACAACGAGATGCGCGAAACAAAAAAAACCGGACATCGCTGTCCGGCGAAGAGAAGGGAGGCTTGGCTTTAATGTATTTCCTTGACTGCCCCTGTCGAAAGTCATGCCGTCATCCCTCGAAAAAATGTCGTTATTCCAACCTCTTCGAATCCATGCTTGAAATAAAAACAACGAAGATCAGCCCGCCGACGACGAGAAGCGTCACGGACAACGGTGTCGTCTTCGAGAAGACGGCGAGCGTCTTGTGCAGGCCATACCAGGAATTCGGGTGAGCCAACCATCCCCCCAGCGAAGTCTCCGGCGGTCCTATTTTCTCCAAAGCCCACCAAATGGGGACCTTTTTCCATTTCCCGAATTGCAGCCAATACCACAACTGATGGCCGACGACCCCCAGCCCACCGAAGAACACCAACAACCCGCCAAAGGCCATCACGCCTTTGGTCCTTTCGAGGAACTCGTTCCGACGCGGGGGCCACACGACGGTCAATACTCCGGCGGACGGTCGAAAGACCGGTACCCGATGGCCTCGGCCACGTGTTCCTGGGCGATGTTTTCCACCCCGGCCAGATCGGCCAGGGTGCGGGCCACTTTCAATATCCGGTCGAACGAGCGGGCCGAAAGGCCCAGCCGGGACACCGCCATCTTCAGGAGTTCGCGGCAGGCGGCGTCCACGGCGCAGAACTCCTTCACCTGCCGCGCGTTCATCTGGGCGTTGCAGAACAACCCCGCGGCGGACAAGCGCGCGCCCTGACGGGCGCGCGCCGCCATCACTCGCTCCCGGAGCACTTCCGTGCTCTCCCCCGCCGGCGCGCCCTCCGTCAACTCGGAAACGCGCAACGCCGGGACCTCGATGTGCAGGTCGATGCGGTCCAACAGCGGCCCGGAAACCTTGGCGCGGTATTTCTGCACCTGGAACGGGGTGCACACACAATGACGTTCCGGATGTCCGTAATATCCGCAAGGGCACGGGTTCATGGCGGCGATCAACATGAACCGCGCCGGGAATGTCAGCGAACTGGCCGCCCGAGAAACCGTCACGCAACCGTCCTCCAGCGGCTGCCGCAGGACCTCCAACACGTTCCGGTTGAACTCCGGCAGTTCGTCCAGAAAAAGGACCCCGTGATGCGCCAGCGAGACTTCCCCGGGACGGGGGAAATTGCCGCCGCCGACCAGCGCCACGTTCGAGATGGTGTGATGCGGACTTCGGAACGGCCGCGCCGACAAGAGCGCATGTCCCCGCCCCAACAGGCCGGCCACGGAATGGATCTTGCTGGTCTGGAGAGATTCCTCAAAACCCATGGCGGGCAGGATGCCGGGCATCCGTTTGGCCAGCATCGTCTTTCCGGAACCGGGCGGCCCGACCATGAGCACATTATGCCCCCCGGCCGCCGCCACCTCCAGCGCGCGTTTGGCGAAAATCTGGCCCTTTACGTCGGCGAAGTCCGCGCCGCAAAAACCGTTGCCTCCCCCGGCCGACGGCACACGAGTCGGCAAGGCGGGGCGCCAATCCCCCCGCAAAAACCGGACCGTCTCCGTGAGCGTGGAGACCGGCACCAGATCAACGCCGTCCACCACCGACGCCTCGTCCCAATTGTTGGCCGGGAAAATCACTCCGGCGCATTTCGCATCCCGGGCCGCCAACGCGATCGGCAACATCCCGCGCACCGGGCGCACCTGGCCGTCCAGCGCGAGTTCCCCCACCAAAACGTATCCGTTCAGCCGCGCCGAGGGCACGGCCTCCTGGGCCGCCAAAACGCCGACGGCCGTCGGCAGATCGAACGCGGTGCCTTCCTTTTTAATGTCGGCGGGAGAAAGGTTGACGGTGATCTTCCGGATGGGAAAATCGAAGCCGGAATTGCGAACGGCGGCCACCACGCGGTCTTTCGATTCGCGCACCGCGGCGTCCGGCAGTCCCACGGTGGAAAAACTCGGAAGCCCCGCGGAAAGGTCCACCTCCACGTGCACGAGAAACCCGTCGATCCCCTGAACCGTCGCGCTTGAGATTTTCGCCAGCATGATTTATCGTTCCGCCCTTCCTACCCGCCGCGGGAGCGGAGATAATTTTCGACGGAGCGGTCGTACGTGCGCTCCGCGGCGGCCGTAAAATAACACGCCGGCAATTCGCCGGAACGCCGGTGATACTCCAAGCACTCGCAACATCTCCCCTTACGGGCGCACGGATACGTGCAGTTGCACGACTTCATGTTCTTCGCTTTGTCGCAATTCATCCCAAGGCCCTTTCCAATCAATTTTCCACCGCGTCGCCCTGACCGGCAATGAGACCCTCCGAAAACTGTTTCGGGCCAAGGCGCCCGAGAGCGCCATCGACGGTGCACCAGTCCTTGATGTCCCGGAGCATTCCCCGTTTCCCGTATTCCCACATCTTTTCGTTGTCCCAAGCCCCGGCGCCGTTCATGTCTTCAGGCGCGCCGGCATGGGAAAATTCTCCGTGTTCCAAAGCGTTTTCCATGTGTTCTCCTGCCCGCACAACATCGCCTTCCAGCAGGCGCAGTCCGTCATTGGGCAGGGACGAGGACCGTCCAAGAGACGGAACTCGGGGTCCAACAAATTCCCCACGTACAGTTCCGGCGAATCCTCCCGGGTGCAGCACCGGTAAACATCCAAATTAGAATAGATCTTCCCATAACGCGCCCCCTGCCAACAGAGACGCCCCCCCTGCGGCCCCGGCGCGTTCTTGTTCTCCACGAACCAGGAGAAATATTGTTCGTTGACCTTCTCAATGAACGGCTTGGCGGCCGCGGGCGGGGCAGAGGCGGCCGGCGGGTTTTTCGTTTCGTCCCGGTTCGACCGGGCCAGATCCCGGAGCAATTCTTTTTCGGCCGGCGAGTAGGATTCGGGATATTGTTTGTCCCGATAGCGCCCCCGGAACGGTAAGAAAACGATGTCCAGTCCTTTCCTTTGGAGGACCTCCTTGTATCCCCTCATCTTTTGAAGAAACGGGGGGTAGGCGACGATATGCACGGACCCGAGGGAATCCTGTTTTTTAAGGAGGAGACATTTTTCAGCGAATTCCTCAATGTCCTTATAAAAACCCGGATGAAAACTCGGATCGATGTGGACGGAGCGCGGAGGCAACCGGCCGATCAGCCCGCGGACGTCCCAAGAGAGGTTGGAGGAGAAATCCAGGAAGTGATGGGCGGAAAGTCCCTCCAACAGTTCGACGAAGTGCGGATAGATGAACGGCTCCCCGCCGGAAATTTTCAGGACACAGCTCCCGTAAAGGCGATACATCCTTTCCCACACCCCCACAAGCTGGTCCAGCGCGGGATAGCTGTTCTTTCGAAACGTGTGGATGGGGTCGGTCGCCATGAAACAATAGGGGCACCGGTAATTGCAGCTGTGGTGTATGTTCCAGGTGAACGTGATCCGATCGGCCGCCGTTTTCGGACGATACAATGTCCCGACCGCTGTCGTCGAGGGGCCCGCCGGACGGCTTGTTTTTTCTTTCGATATCCCCGCCGGCCGGTTTTTGCCGTTCAGCCCCGGCAGCTGCAATACCCCTATCTTCTCCGCCTCCAGTCTTTGAACGAACGCGTCCGGCAGGCGGGAATCGCCCAGCGGAACAAAGAACCGAACCCTCATTCGTTTCATGGCGGAAATCGCCTGTTGAAAAGAAACCTCCTTTTCGGGAGCGGACGAAAAAACGACGTCCGCCTCCCCAAAAGCGGACGATCCTCCCGAAAGGGAGGCCACGTAAGCGAGACGCAGCCCGTCCACCGTGACCAGAAAATCCGTTTCTCCCGGCGCCGCCGGATTCTTTCGGGAAACGATCGGCATTCCCAGCACGGCCCCTTTCTTTTCCGCTTCCACCGACAACAGATTGCAGGGAAAGCGGCTGATATGGGACGGACGGCCAACGACGATGGTCTGGGCCGTCGCGATTTTTTTGATGTCGGGGAATGAGCGGTGCCGGGACGACTCGCCGGGGATGAAGATCACGTCGGCCGGCGGCGCGCCGGCCGGAAGACCGGCCGGGGAAAAATACAAGACCCGCTTTCCGTCGACCAACACGCCCGCGGGCCCCACGCGATACAGTTTCTTTATGAGTTCTTCCGCCATCTCAGGTTTCATGCGGGGGCTCCGTCACGGAGTCTTTAAGCGCGCAACTTCCTCGCCGACGATCTCCGCCAGGCGTTTATAGGCGGGCCAGCCCGGATGTTCCCCCAACGAGTAGTCCTTGATCCCTCGATCGGAGGAAAATTTTTCCAAATCCACATAGCGGGACCCGGTCTCCTTTGCCACCCGCTTCATCACGTCGATATAGGCCATCTGCTGACTCCGTGGAACAAAAACGATGTCAGCCCCTCCGTCGCGACAAAGCGCCGCGGCCCGACGCAGATTTTCCTCATATTCCGACAACGTTACCCGCACCGTCTCCCGCCGGCTCCCCAGAAATTTTTCCCGGTGTTCGATGTACATATAGAGCGTGGTGCGCATGTAGAACCACTGATACAGCCGGGTCCGCAGCAACACGTTCTGCAGTTCCACCAGCGGGCGCGGGATCTTTTTCCTTTGGCGGTCGGTCAGCCAGGCCGTGGGATTATGATCGTTCCTGCCGAACGAAAAAATAACGATGTCCGGACGAAGCCGGGGCCCCCATTTCTTCAGGACATGGAGCCCCTGATGAGAAGAATAACCGGGAACCCCCGCGTTGACGACCTGGACTTTCCCTTCCCCCCAGCGCCGCCCCAGGAACTCCTGCAAATAGACGGAAAACGACTCGTTGTCTCTGACCCCCCAGCCGAAAGTGCCGGAATCGCCCGCGCACAACACGCGCAAAACCCCGGGTTCTTTCTTTTCCGGAAAATCTTCTCCCCTGAAGCCGTATCGGTTTATCGTCGCCTCCTCCACCCACCAGGTCCGGAGGGTTTGCGACGGCCGGAACCGCCAGAAGAGGTCGGGGTCTTTGGCGTAGGACTCGATCTCCTCCGCCTCGAAATTGGCTCCGAACCGACGATAATACCGCCAGGGCTCAAACTGGAACCCGTCGCGCCGCAAATTCCACTCGGCGATTCCCGCCACAAGCAAGGGGAGAAGCCCTCCGGCCGCCACCAACAAAAAACGGCCGCCCCAAAATCTCCGTCTTCCCTTCACGAACGGGTCTCCTCTCGGACGAGCCATTGCGACTCGTAGGGACACCACGCCAGCGTGCAGGGACGGGGTGAATCCCACAGTTGAAAGTTGGCGTCCCGGATGTCCCCCATCTGATGCGCCCGATACTGGCTGCACCGGTCCACGGATCCGTCGCCGCGGATCATGGCGTATTTCTGACCGGCGCGGCATAACCGGCCCTTCGGGGACAGCTCTTTCAGCTGGAACTCCAATTTCTTCAGGGGGTCTCCCTTGTTGGGGGAGATGGCCCGGATTTTTTCTTTTTCGTCCGCGGAATTCCCCAGGGCGTTCTCATGCCCCACGTACGGCAGGGGGACCAGCGCGAGCCCCCTCTCCCGGAAAAGCCGGGCATGTTCCTCCATCTCCGGGATCTGCGCCGGATAGGCGACATAATAGACCGTGGGCCCCTCCGGCCTCAACGGAAGATACTCCTTGATGCGCACCGCCTTCTCCACATATTCCCGAAAAAGGACCTGCGACGGATGAAAGGTGGCCGCGATGCGCAGACGGCCGGGAGGGATGGCGTCCGCCAGCCGTCCGACGTCCCACGACAGGTTGGTGCATATGTCCACGATGTGTTTTTTCGACAGCATGTCCACCAGCTCGAAAAAACAGCGATGGGCGGACGGCTCCCCGCCGGACATGTAGATGTAACATTCCCCGTAAAGTTCGTAGAACCGGTCCCATATCTTCCGCCAGGCGGCCACGTCCATGTCTTTGATCGGCGTGGGTTGGTCCCAGACGGTGCAATACGGGCAGCGATAATTGCACACGTAGGTCAGGTCCCAGCCGAACGTGGTTCGGTTTTCGGGTCCCTGTCCCATGGTCACACGCCCCCGCGGGTCGTGGCGTCCCGCAGGACCTTATCGCTCTTGAATCGGTCCGTTTCGTCGACGAGATAGCGGTATTCCCATTCGCACGCGTCCGCCTCGCAGACGCGCGGCCGATCCCACAAAACGATGTCGTCCTTGATGAAATTCCCCAGCGGTTCCCGTTCCATGGCGGCGTAGGAAACGCAGCGATAGACCCATCCGTTGTCCTCCACCCGCACGTGTTCGCTGCCGGTACGGCATGGTCGACCGCGAGGAGATTCCATGTTCAACATTTGCCGGACGAATTCCTTGTCGGCGGGATGGATGCGGGCGCTCTCCCGGCTGTTCTTCTGGCCGAAGATGATCTCCTTTTCCGCCGGCGTGTAGGATTCGGGATATTTCCTGCCATTCCACTCGCCCGAAAACGGGTTGACGAAAAGAATGATATCTTCGTCCCCGAACGTCTTCCGCCACGCTGGGATTTTTTCGACCAGCGGCGGAAAGGCCACGAGACGGCACAGGTAGTTGAACCCGTTTCGTTTGAGCAGATGGATCTTGGCAATGAATTCGTCCGTCTTGGCCATGAACGGGTGGAAACTGGTGCTGAAATCCACCCGCCGGGGAGACAGTCTTTTCAGAAGGAGCTCCAGCTCCGCGGAGGGAAGTTGGAAATTCGTGTCGATGTTGATCTGGTACCATCGGCTCAGCTGGACCGCCAGGTCCGTAAAACCGGGATAAAGGGTCGGTTCCCCGCCGGTAAGGACGATGCGGCCTTCGCCGTATTTTTTATACATCCGCTCCCACCCGGCCAGCCATTCTTCCGCGGTATAAAAATAGCCCACCTTCCTCCGGTCCAACGGGTACAGACCGTAGATACAGTAGGGGCACCGGCAATCACATTGGGTCATGACGACCCAGAAGTAATCCATAGGACGGTTCGGCGACATTCCCGGCATCCTTCAACCTCGGAAGAACAACATGTCGTTCTTCAAAAAACTTTCTCCCGGCGCGGAGCATCGCCCGCCGGGCCGCACCGGAGAGCTTCCCGGATGCGGTCGTTCTGGTCCCGGTAACAGGCGGTGCAATTCCGACAAAACGGCTTCATGGTCCCGTCCCGCATGCTGTCGCGGTATTCTTTCATCCCCCGTCCCCGCCAGGCCTCCCGGAAAGACATCCGATGGAGGTTTTCCCGGGACTCGTATCCTTCCCCGTAGCAACACGGCACGAGGCTGCCGTCCGGAGTGATGTCGCAGTGGAACCAGGGGAAGAAACAGGGGATCCGCTCATACGGCGAACCGCCGGGGGCGGGCGATGTTTTATCGCCGGTCTTGACGCCGTTGGCCCCTCCCCGCACCGCGTAATCGCGGCGATCGAAATTCTGGAGGTTGTGGCGTATCCCCAAACGCTCGGCGAGAGCCAGGACCGGAGGAAGCCCCTCCTGAAACTCCCTTACATCCCCTTCGTCCAGTTTCAAAACGGCCGACGACGGTTCGCTCAAATCCAGCGAGTCGAACTCCACCTCCGCCGCCCCGTTCTCCGCCGCCAGGCGGAGCATATCGGCCACCCGGCGATGGTTCCGATTCGTCAACACGGAGTGCCACTTGACGTGCGGCAAAGCGGCCTTATGCCGGCGTTTAAATTCGTTGATCCACCTCTGTCCGGCCATCAACCGGTCGAACGTCCCCGGCTTGTCCCGCAAATAATCGTGCGTGGCCGCCTCCGGGGAGTCCAAACTCACCGAAAGCTCGTTCCACTCCCACCGCACCATCAACTCCGCCAACGGTTCGTCCAACAGGGTCCCGTTGGTGATGAGCGATCCGTGCACCTTGTTCCGGCGGATCAGCGGAACGAGCTCCCGCATCAGGGCCCGCCGGATCAGCGGTTCGCCGCCCCCCTTGATGTTGATGGCTTTCACGCCCAGCGCCACGGCCTCCTCCACGATTTCCATGTATTTCTGGTCCGGGAGTTCCCGATGATCCCGATAGAAGGCTTCCAGCTGGTTTTGTCGACGGCAAAAAAGACAATTCAGATTGCAGGCCATCGTGGGGTTCAATTGAATGGTAAACGGACCCGCCGGCTCCCCCTCGAACCACGCCCGGACGTGGGCCGCCCTCTCTTGATCACTCATGGCGTTCCGAAAGGACCCCGCGTCCCCGGGAGCTCCTCATGCGACCGACATCCCGGCCCGGAGGGCGCGTTTCCGTTCGTATTCCTTGGCCACGTATTCGTATTCCTGACAGGAACAGTGCGTGAACGGGCACGGCGTCGGCCCCGGCAACATGTGGAAATCCTCGTCGAAGATGTTGCCCATGGGTTTTCCGTCGATAGCGGATTGTCCGCAACGGTACACGTCGCCGGTCGGCTTCACGTTGCCGTAGACCGCCCCGGAATAGCACCGTTCACCCAACGTCGTCTTCTGATCGATTTGGTAGTCCACCTGCACCGGATTGCCGAGCATCTTTGAAAGGAGGGCCCGCTCCGGGTCCGTGTAATCCCGAGGATACGTCTTCCCGTTGTACTCGCCGCAGAAAATACGCAATCGGAAATCCCCGCCGGCCCGCCGCACCGTCTCCTCGTACGACGGCAACTCCTCCAGGAACGGGGGGAAGGAGATCAGATAGACGGGAACATGGAAACCCAGTTCCTTCAGGGCCTTCACTTTTTCGAGGACCTCTGTCAGCGAGGCGAAATGCGGATGGTAGCTGCACGACAGATCGAGCTTTTCTGGCGAAATCCCCTTCACGAAATCCGCCAGCTGCCGGGAGCCGGTGTATAAATTCGTCGTGATGCAGACATGATGCCCCTGCGCCGTCGTCAGGGCGCGCACCATGTCGGAAAACCCCGCGTACATCAGGGGTTCCCCTCCCAAAACGGAGATGTCGGCCTCTCCGGAAAGACGTCGGACGTTCTCCCAAGCCCGGATCCACTGTCGGGCTGACGGGTATCCGGCGTATTTCTCCGCGAACTTGAGCCAATGCGGGTCCCACCAGCAATAGGAACACCGGTAGTTGCAGTGATAGAGCAGGTCCCACGTAAAACTCAACCGCGAGCGCATATCCCTCCTTTCGGCATCGCCTCCCCCGTCGTCAGGGAAGCCACGCCCCCGCGTTTTCCGGCTCTTTTTCGTCCGGCACCACTTTCCACTCGTCGCACGGGCAAAACTCCACGTCGCAAGGAAGCGGTTCCGGCAAGAGACGGAACTTCGGATCGAAAAAACTGCCGACGATGTGCCGGTCGCCGATCTGTCCGCAGCGGGCCACGTTGCCGTTGGGCAAGAGCAGTCCGGAGAGGTTCCCGGCCCGGCACAGCATCCCCTTGTGCCGCTTGTCGTCCATCCACGAATCGCGCATCCCCAAAATCTCCTTCTGTTCCGGGGTGTACCCGTCGGGGTACCGCCGGCCGGCGTGCTCCCCGATGAACGGGTTCACTTTCAGGCTCTCCCCGATGCCGACGAATTTTTCCAACAGGGCCGGCAGGGTTCCGATGTGGTTCGGGTGGGCGACAAAATTGACGCACCCCCCCACAAAACCGGACTGCCGCAGGAAAAAAACCTTTTCCAGGAAATCGTCCACCCGGTGGTATTCGGGGTGATAGCTGACGGACAACGAAACCCGTTCGGGGTCCACTTTTTTCACGAACTCTTTGAGATGCAGCGAGGTGTTGGTGGTGATGTTGATGGGCCAATGGACCCGCGAGAGCCGGGCGATGAGGTCGACGAATCCGGGATACGTGAACGGCTCCCCGCCGTTGATGGTGATGAAACAGCGGCCGTAGAGCTCGGCGGCCCTTTCCCAATAACCCATCCATTCATCGACGGATTTATAGACGTTCCGTTTCCCATATTCCTCCCAGTGCGTCTCAAAGAAACAGTAGCTGCAGCGATAATTGCAGCTCCAATGGATGTTCCAGGTGAACCGCACCTGGGGGTGTCTGTTTTGGGCGGCCTTTTCCATGCTCAACGTCCCCTCACTCCGTCGTCACCCAGCGATGTCTCCATCGGTCCTCCTCCCCCACCACCATGCATCGTTCGCAGGGGCAGGGCGTGTAATCGCACATCGCCGGCTCCTCCAATAAAGAAAATTTTTCATCCTCGTAGAGGTTTCCCAGGTAGATGGGTTTCGGCAGGTCCGTGTTGCCGGCCAACCAGGCGCAGCAGCGATACGTTTCCCCGTTCGGACGGATCTTGCAGTACCGGTATCCCATCAGGCAAAGGACCGGGGCCCGTTTCGCGGCGGCCGCAAGTTCGGGCGCGACCACCGGGGGAACCACCCTTTTTTCGCCTTGCCGTTCCAACCGGGCGGCCTCGCTGGGCGTCACCCCGTTTGGAAAATACTGCCCCGGATGGCCGGGCCATTCGCGCCGCTGACGATTGATCCACGTTTCCGGGTCCACCCCGTTCATGGCCGCGTCGTAACACGCCTTTTCCCGTTCCGTGGCGCCCTGGGGATAGACGCGTTCCTCGTATTTGCCGTTGAAGGGCATGATGTAAAACGGAACGCCGGCCGCCTGGAACTCCTTTTTATACCGCCACATCTCCTCCAGCTGCTCCGGAAAGGAGACGTAATTCACGAAAATATCCACCCCGCGCTCCTTGAAATACACGGTCCTCTTGAAAAAATCCTCGAACGCGGCGAATTGAGGATGGAAACTGGCGGCCAACCGAATGCGTTTCAGGTCGACCGCGGCCGCGAACTTCTCCTCGTCGAAGCTCAGGTTCGTGTTGAGCTCCACCGAATGCATGCGGGTCAACGTCTGCACCAGCGGGACGAACTCCGGATACGTGCACGGTTCGCCGCCGGAGATCGCGATATGTCCCTTGCCGTAACGCTCGTAAAGCCGCCGCCACGCCGATTCCAAACGCGACAGGGGCGGGTAGGCGTTTTTGGAGGAAAAGGTATGCCAACCGGAAACGGTGAAGGGGCAATAGGAACAACGGTAATTGCAGGAATAATGGATCTCCCAGTTGTAAAAAACGGGCATGGTGCGATGAAATTCGGACAGTCTCGGTCCGGCGGACGGCATCGTCGCCGCGCCGCCGTTTTCCGATACTCCGCTTTGGGAAGCCGCCGTTCCGTCCGTCATCGTGCGCGCCCTCTAATCCCCCTCGGTTTTTAACGGATGTTTCCGATGCACCAGTCCCTGCCACAGCGTCTCCCACCGGGATTCATACTCCCCGAGCTTCATGGGTTTCCAGCACAGACAGGGGACATCGCATGGGCCGGCGGCGTCGAGCAATCGGAAATCTTTGTCCATGATGCGGCCCATGACGGGGACGCCGGGACAACAGCACCGGCGTACCGTCCCGTCGGCATAGATCTTGGCGTAATTCTCCCCCATGCGGCAAAGCGGCGGGGCCGACTTTCCGTTCCCGCTCTCCGGAACGGGCGCCGGCGGCGGGGACGGATCGGGACGGCGCTCGTTGTAGGCCCGGATCTCCTCCTGGCGTTTCTCCTCTTTTTCCACCATCTCGCGGAACCACTGCGCGTTGATGACGTTTCCGTCGGTGTTCCGGGTCTGCGTGGCAAGCCGCATGACGTCCTTTTCATCCTGCGTGTAGGCGAGCGGATAGTCGCGCCCCTGATACTTCCCGCGGAACGGGATGAGCTTCAGCTGGATATCGGCCCGGTCAAAACCCTCAATCGTCTTTTTTAGGGAGCCGAGGAACGTCGGATAGGCCACCAACGCGGCCGAAACGCAGAACCCTTCGCGCTTCAGTCTTTCCAGTTTTCCCAGGAACTCCCCCAAAGAGACGTGTTCCGGATGGTAGCTGGCGGAAATGGCCAGCGCGTCAGGCGTCACCTTCCTCAGAAACTCGTCCACATCGAAACTCAGATTGGTGGTCACATCGATGGCGTTGTGTTCCGTCAGCATGGCCAAAAAATCGATGAAATGGGGGAAGATGAACGGTTCCCCGCCGGCGAAACGGATGAGGGCCGATCCGTAAAGCCCGAACAGGCGATCCCATATCCGCGTCCAATCGTCCAGGCTCACGTTGAGGATCGGCAAGGGGGCGGTTTTCGTTCTCTTATACTCCACCTCCGGACAATAGCTGCACCCGTAATTGCACTGCTGCAGCAGATACCAGTTCCAATGAACGCGAAACGGGGCATGCCGCCGCGGATAAAGCGGCGCGGACGGTGGGTCTGTCATCATTTTTCGGGTCTCGGTCTCTGCCATCGATTACGGCCTTCGAAGCGATTCATGGTGTTCCTTGATGATCTGCCTGTCTTCCTTGAACCGGTGGATGACGTGGGAATTCCAATCGTTGACGCTCTTGGGGTTATGCCGGGAACAGGTGAGGAGACATCCTTTCCCGTCGACGATGTCCGTCCTTATTTTCCGGTAGGTCGGGCCGTTCCATAGTTCGGAGAACGACATGACGTTCAGGTTTTCTTCCCTGGGGAAACTCCCGTAGGCGTCGCACGGGAGCACGTAGCCGTCGTTGCTCATCATGAACTGGTACCACGGTTCCTGGCAGACGTCGAACGCTTTATAGACTTCCGGCGTCAAACCGAACTTCGGCGGAGCCTGCAGGGTGATCCCCAGTTCGTCCGCCACCCGCCGGGCCTCCTCCAGCCGCTGGTTGGCCTTCTCCTGCATGAAATACAGCGACAGGTATTTCTGGTTCGATTCGTAGATATAAAAATATCCGCAGACGACCTTGTCGGCCCCCATGCGGGAGGCGTAACGGATGAAATCCGGCAGGTCGTCGATGTTGAGCGTGGTCATGATGAACATGAAGAGCACGTTCACGTTCTTCTTATCGCGGGCCTCCATCAGCGCCCGGATGTTCTTCTGCACGCGGTCATAGGCCCCGTAGCGCATCATCACGCGCTGGATTTCCGGGCGGCTGGCGTGCAGGGAAAGCTGCACGACGTATTTGCTCGACCCCGAGCAGATGAGGTCGACGATCTTCGGGGTCAGGTAGGTGGCGTTGGTGGCCACGTATTTTTCGACGTGCGGGAACTCCGAATTGAAATATTCCAAGATACGCTGGGCGTCCGGAAGGCCGAGGAATTCCCCGGAGCCCGTCAGGATCACCTGCCGGGCCTGCGCCAGGGCGGGCGTGATCTTGTCGCCGTAATGTTTGAGCCAATCGTCCAGGCGGAAAAGCGGGTAATCGTATCCCTTGGAACAAAAAACGCAGTTGGCGTTGCAGACGGCGTTGATCTGGACGAAGATGTTCTGCGGCGTGCTGGCCAAGACGACCCGGCGCTGGGCATATTCCTCGTTGTTGCGCCGGATGTTGTCTTCGGCCTTCTCGGCCAATAATTTCAAACGGAGGTCCCGGGGACTCCCCGGCTCCACCGTCGTGTTCGGAACGTTCATTGTTTCCCCCATTTTTTCGCGGCCTCAGCGCGCGCCCGGAACAACCGCCGCGGGCGAGGTCCGGGCCTCTTCCGACTCGGAAAGTTCGATGAGCCTGTCCACCTTCGACCGCAGCGCCCGCAGCTCTTCCAGCGGCGGCGCCGGTTCCTTTTCCCAACAGACGACGAGTCCCCGGTCTCCCCAACGCAACCCGCCGCCGTGCGTCAACCGCCGCAGGAATCTCTGGGCGCGCGCGACATAAAGGCGGACCCGGTCGATCTCGCCTCGCGAAGAACCGGGCATCGCCAAAAGCTCTCCGCTCTCCAGCGTCCTCCGCAAAAGTTCCTGCCCTTCCCGAAGGGCGCCGTTGGCGGACAAGAGCAAGCGGTTGGCCCTCTCCACGAGACGGAGGGCCTTCACCAGCAAACGCAGGTCGCCCTGGTATCGTCTGAGTTGCTCGCGCATCGGGCGGCTGGCCCGGTCGCGCTCCAGATAGTCCACGTAGGCGCCGATCGCCTCCAGGCGTCGATCGCGGTATTGGTAATAGTGCGCCAGATTGGCAAGGCGGTCCAGCTCCAAGGCGCCGTCCAGCCCCTTATAGGCGTCCAGGCCGAGTTCACGGCACGTCCTCCGGAACCGGGCGTATCGGTCGAGGCGGACCGGATAGGTGTTCTTCCCGTCAAGGCTGTCCCAGTAGAGGTTGTGCGCCGTATGGGCCGTCTCCTGGCGGATGTCGAACTCCCGCGGATGTTCGGCCAGATAGCTGTACTCTTCCAGGCTCGTGAACGTGGCGCTGCCGTAGGCCATGTCGAGCCAGGGGCGGTTCCGACGGAGGAAATCGAGGGTCAGTTGGAAATCCTCCTCGGTCTCTCCGGGAAAACCGAACATGAAGTTGGCCACGGTGCGGATGCCCACCTCATGGGTGGCCTGGAGCACCCGATCGGCCACCGCCGGGTCGTAATTTTTGTTCATCCGCCACAAAACGTCCGGGGAGCCGCTCTCGATCCCATAGATGATATCCTGGCATCCCCCCGCCTTTAGGACAGCCAGATAGTCGCGGGTCATTTCCGGACGAACGATGGCGTTTATCTTCCAACGAAAATTCCGCTCCGGCCGATGCTGGATCATGAAATCGGCGGCCAGCAGGGCGAACCGGTACAGATTCTCCGGCCGGCCGTTGGCGGTGAGGTCATAGAACTCAAAGTGCGCCCGTTGGGGGAACATCGCCTTTTGATGTTTCAATTCCGCAAAGATCCGTTCGCCGCTCATGCCGCTGTAATGCGGCCAGAATTCCCGTGAACTGCAGAAACGGCACCCCAACACGCAGCCGCGGCTGGCGGCGACGGGGATGCGCGTCTTGTCCGTGTAGAGGTCCATTGGGAACCCGGAAAAATCAGGGAACGGCAAGGCGTCCAGATTTTTCGGCGACTCCGCCGGGCCGCCGTCGACGATGTCGGCCCCGTCGCGGAACAGAAGGCCGGCGCGTTTCCGGGGCAGGCCGGTCCGTTCCAGGTCCGCCGCCAACTGAGGAAAAAGTTCATCCCCCGCCCCACGCACCACGGCGTCCACAAAACCCGTCCGGAGCATCTCCTCGGCATGCGGCCCGCGGAAGAAATACTGTCCGCCGAACACGACCCGGCGGCGGGAGTCCGCCTCCTTGAGACGCTGCGCCAACCGGAGGGCCGCCCGCTGGGTGCCGGCATAAATCGAAAACCCGAAGAGGCGGCAGTCGCTGGAAAGCATCCCCTCCAACGTCTTGTCGATGAACTCCCGGTTATCCTCGAAAAACCGGTCGACGATGTCGGGGTGGTTCCAGAACTGATATTGCTCCCAAAGCCACATGTTCTCATACTGCGGAAGCCGGTTCTTCCAGAGAAGAATATTCAAATCCCACACAGCGACCTCGTGTCCGGCGGCGCGCAGACATCCCGCCACCTGGGCGAGCCCCAACGGAGGGTCGATGGTCCACCACACCGGCGACTGGACGAGCCCCACCTTCACGCCGGGACTCCGGCCGGCGAGGGGCCGGCGGACGCGCGCTCGGCGGCAACGCCGAGCCCCAAAGAGAGGAAGTCCCGGCAAAGAAGGCGCACCCGGGACGCCGGAAGAATACTTTCCCCCCAACGGATGAGGAATTCGTTGCGGTCCTCGTCCAAGACGACGGCGGCGCGCAACATTCTTATCTGCGTCGCCCGGGCAAGGGCCGCGATCAGCAGGCGTTCCCCCCGTTGGGGCATGTAATCTTTGAATACCTTCATCCCCATCCGATGCCGGCAATAGGTGCTGTGATCGCCCTCCTGATGGAACGTCGGGGAACCCATCCACGCCTTTCGGCGGGACTCCTGAGGCAGCAGATTGAAAATCTGTTCGGCCGCCTGAAGGCGGTCCGCCATGGACATCATCCTCCGCGCGTCGGTGGCCAGGTGGCGATAAAAAAGACGCATCAGCCGGCCACCGCGGAGTTCCGGCGAGAGCGACCGGAAAAACTCGAACGCGTCGAACGGATGGCGCCGGTCGAAGAGTATTTTGCGCGCATTCAGGAAAGAAGCCATCGCCAACGCCGAGCGCGACAGCCCCTCTTCCCGCCCCTCCGGCCCGCGCGCGCACGAGGAGATCTCTTGGGGCAATTCCCCGTCCCCGCCGGGTCGGCCAGATTTCAATTCGTAATCCATCCGGGAGAGATTCCGCAAATAGTGCGCGTCCAATCCGTCCTGTTCGACGACATGCCGAATAATCTTCTTATATCCTCCCGAAGGGCCCATGTCGGCGGGGACACTGTCCCGCGTCCCGTCGTCCTCTTCCACGAGGTAATGATGCAGTTCGGCGATGATCCGCCGGCCGCGCGGCGGCTCCGGCGGACAGGGAGGGAGCCCCCTCCCTGTCCGATGAACGACGCCGATCCTTTTACAGCCCGCCCCGATCATCCAACCCAACTGTTCCGACGTCATTTTCTCCGGCTCGCGCGTCAGGAACTCCCACTCCAAATATTTTTTCCCCACCGCTTCCATGTCGGCCGAAAGGAGCTCGGCGAACTTTTGCAGGGAAGGAAAAACCTTTTCTCCCGCCGGCCGGACGATCTTCATCTGATGGCGGCCGGGCAGCATCCGCCGGTGGTAGGCCGCTTCGGAAAAAATCCGCATCCCGGAAGCGAGGATGGCATCCGGCCCGAAACCGGCCCGACGGCAAGCGTCGCAAGCGCAACCGTCCGAAACCTGCATCGGGAACCCGTCTTTGTCATCGTACAGGTGAAGCGGGAAAAGGGAATAATCCGAAAACGGCAGGCTGTCGAAGCCTTTTTCAACGGTGGGTTTTTTTCCCAGATGCACCATGCCGTCTTTGACGCAATGGAATCCGGAGGCGCTCCCCAGCAATTCCTCCCTCTGCGTCAAAATCCGGGCGAAATCGTTGTAGAGCGGCCCCTGGAGGATTCCGTCGACCGGCTCCGTCTGGAGAAAATCCGAAATCGCCCGGTGATCCTCGTCCATAAACGCCCCCAAGAACAAATGGGGGTTGAGGAAAATGATTTTGGGGCGACGAGCCCTTTTCTTGATCTCCGCGGCCAGGAGCAGGCTCAACTGAAGGCTGGAGGCGGTGATCCAAAAAAAGACGCGCGACGGATTCCCGTCCAGGAGTCCGTCGACGTCCGCCTGAAACTCGCCCTTCAAATCCTCCCAGAACCGCCGGGCCAGCACTTTTTCCAGCCAACAGACGCGCGAATCCGGGAGCCAGAATTTTTTTTCGGTTTTCCTCAGCCGGCGGCGCCATCGCACGTTGAAGTCGTGGACCGAAACGTCCTGCCCCATTTGACGCGCGATGCCGATCAACTGGGCCAGCCGCACGTCGGGGAGGCCGGTATCCTGAAACGGCAGCGATACGAACGCCAGGCTCATGGCATCTCCCGGGCCGCTAATGGTCGCCCGGCACGTTAAGCCGACCGGGCGCCCCTTTCGGAGAGAGGATTGCCGGAACGCCGGGCCGTGTCGCCGGGGCGAGTTTTTTTGTCTTTCGCAATATCGAGAGAAGCTTCCGGCCGAGATCGCCGGCATACGCCATGTCGCTGTCGTCGTTCTCCCACACGATCCGGAACCGGTTGGCCGGCACATCGAAGTCGAACTTCACGTCTCCCAGGGCATTCGAGCGGCCAAGGAGGGCTCGAATCAGGAGCAGGTAGCGATGAATCGTCTGCACCCGGTTTCCCCGCCGGATCCCTCTTCTCCGAAGGCGTTCCAGGCAATCCCGCCGCAACCCCTCCCGCAAAACGCGCCCGATGTCTTCCGGGATCTCCCAATCGGACGGGTCCCAATCCGGGCTGTTGAACGCCTTCGCGATGTAGAATTGCGCCGCCGACGCCAGCCGGGCCGCCGCCGACAAACGCTCCCATATCCTCCCCAGAAAAGCATTCTCCTTGATCACGGCCTGGTGGTATATCGAGTCCTCCGACTCTCTTTCAAAAAACGCCAACAACCCTTCCAATTGCCGTATCGGATGACCGTGCCATCGCCAAATTTGGTTCCGCATCAGCGCGTAGTCGTTCTCCACCGTCTCCCGACGGTTTTCCAGCAGGGACAGGTCCGCCCGCCGGAGGACGCTCTTCAGCTCCAGACAGCGGGCGGCTGGGTCCGACCTCAAATCATCGCCCGAGCGTGTCCATCGGTCTCCGAAACCGAAATGACAGGGGCTCGGGTCCGACCGACCGACCGCCGTTTTTTCCATTTCGTGCTGAAGCTGGACGTCCACCGCCAGCGCATCGTAGAAAAGCGAGCCCATCTCGAACCCGTCCTGGAAAAACCGCGCATTTCCCGCGACGAACTCGGCCTGGTCCCGAACATCCCGCGGCTCCTGTCCCGGGGCCGCAAAAAAAAGTTTCGGCACCATCTTCATGCCGCAAGCGCGGCCGTGTTCGAAAAATTCCAAGAGGGCCCGCTTTTCAGCGTCGGTGAGGGGGCGTTCCTGAAACCGCACCGTCACCCGGCGGCACCCGGAGCGCGCCCATGTCGCCAACGATCCCCGCCCCGCGGTCGCGGCCAGGTCCAATTCCGCGCCCCACGCCGCCGGAGACAGGGCCTTCGCGGCGTCCTGGCACATGAGCTCCGAAAACGAATCCAACGTGCGAGCCCCCTCCTCGTCGACAACGTCTTCAAACAAAAGCTTCGTATGCCGGGGCATATTCCTCCGGTGGAACAAGACCTCCGCGTAGAGCCGCTCCCCGCGCATCCAGCGGGGCCGCAGGCGGGGCTCCTCGGCCCCGCACGCGGGGCACCGGAAGGACTGACCGCGGCTCAAGCGGATCGGAATGCTCTCCCCGTCATCGTATAATTCCGGCGCGTGGCCCGAAAAATCCGCAAACGGCAGCGCGTCCATGTCCCCGAACCCCTCGACGGGATCCCCCATCACCAGCTCCTTCCCGTGCCGGTAATGCAGGCCGGGCTGAAGATTCGGTCTTCCGAAGACCTTCATATCGCGGAGCAATTTCGCGAATAAAAACTCACCGGGCCCTTGGAGCACGACGTCCACGTCCGGCTCATTGGTGATGAACTCGTGCATCCTCAGGTTGCCGACGGTAAAGAACGGCCCTCCGAAAACGATCAGGCCTTTCGGGGCCGATTCCTTCAGCCGCCGCGCGAAGAGCAGGCTCGCCCGAAGTGAAAATTTCGTCACTGAAAAATAGACGACGTCCGCCTCCTTCAGGCGTTCGACCTGCTCCCGGACCACATCCCGCATTTCCCGAAAGCGCCGGGCCACAACGTCCGAGTTTTCCCAAAACAAAAAATGACTCCATCCCCAGCCGGGCCGCGCGGACTCCGGCGCCCGTTTTCGAAAAATCGCGTTCAAGTCGCACCAGACGACTTCGCAGCCGTACTGCCTGGCGCAACCGGCGATTTGAGACAGCCGGCTGGGCGGAACGTCCGCCCAATCCACGGGGGCCTGAACGACGGCGACTCTCATCCGGGAACGCCCCCCTTCCCCGAAACGCCCGGCGCGGCGACGACGATCCGATCCACTCTTTTCGTCAGGCCCGCGACCTGTTCCTCGTTCTCCAAAAGGTCCGTCCCGTAAAACAACCGGACCCGGCTCCCGGAACGCCGGAGCGTCGCCCGGCATTTCAGTTTTTGGAGCGCGTTATGCAACGCCAGCAACGCCTTGAGGTATTTCCTGCCCCGGGAACTTCGCACGGCGGCCCCCGCCTTCCGGCCGAGGACGAAGGCCCGTATCGGCCGTTCCTTCAGGAGGTGCGGAGACAGCGCCCGCCACGCCTCGCGGCCGAGCGGGTTCGAAACTCCCTGTTCCCGCTCCCACCGCCGCAACAGCTCGAACCCGCGCGCGAGACCCGCCAATTCTTTCTGGAACTCCCGCAGACGGTGCCGGATGGGTTCGTTCATGGGATCCATCGCCAGGTAGTCGGAGTAGGCGCTCACGGCCTGATACCGGTGATCCATGTATTCGTAATAATTGGCCCGGTTCAGGACATGATCCAGCTCGACGCTGCCGGCCAGCCCCTTGTAAGCGTCGATGCCCAACTCGATGGCCAGATCCCGGAACCGTTTGTACCTGTCCAGGCGGACGAGGTAGTTGTTCGAACCGTCCTTGTTCTGCCAGTAAAGACTGTTGTGTTTGTCTTCGCTTTTGACGACCCCGAAGGACTCCTGATGTTCCGTCAGATAGCTGTGCTCCTCCAGGCTGGTGAACGTGGCGCTGGCATAGACCCGGTCGAAAGATTTCTGGTTCTTGCGCAGAAAATCCAGAGTCATCTGGAAATCCTGTTCCGTTTCCCCCGGGAACCCGAACATGAAATTCCCCACCGCCTTGATCCCCGCCGCGTGCGTGTCGTGCAGTACCCGCTCGGCGACGTCGACGTTGTAGTGTTTATTCATCAGCTTGAGCACGCGCGGCGAGCCCGATTCGATCCCGTAAATGATGTCCTGACAGTTGGCCAGGGCCATTTTCATGAGCAACTCCGGCGTCATCTCCGGCCGGATGATGGCGTTGATCTTCCACTTGAAATGTTTCCAGCCGGTGCGCGATTCATGCTCGATGATCAGGTCGCACAGCTTCGAAAGGCTCTCCGGACGGCCGTTGGCGGTGATGTCGTAGAACTCCACATGGAACCGCTGGGGGAAAAGCCGGCGATGGAACAGGATCTCCGCATAGATGCGCTCGCCGCTCATGTAGGAATACCCCGGCCAGAAATTGCAGGAGCTGCAGAACCGGCAGGCCCAGACGCAGCCGCGCGACGCCGCGATGGGGATGCGGTTTTGGTCCTCGTAGACTTCCATGGGGAACTTGGTGAAATCGGCGAACGGGACGCTGTCCAGCTGCCGGAGCGGTTCGATGAATCCGGTGTCCGTGACCACCCTCCCCTGCTTATACAACAGACCCCGGATCGGGCGCGGCTCGCCCCGCGTTTCCAGAACGCTCAACAGTTTCGGAAAAAGGTGGTCGGAGGCCCCCCGGACGACGATGTCCACGTTTTTATCGAGGAGAATGACCTCCTTCGCCTTTTGGTTGTCCCTGAAAAAATATTGTCCCCCGAAGACGACCCATTTTTTGGGAGCCTCCTTTTTGACCATGCGGGCGATCATGCTGCTGGCCAGCTGATTGCCCAGCGCCACCGAAAAACAAACGGCCTTGGCGTCCGTCCGCAGGATGGACTGCACGTGGCCTTCGATGGCCCGGCGGTTGTCGTTGAAAAAATCGGCGACCACCTGCGGGTTGTTCCAGAAATGAAACTGTTCCCACAGCCACATGTTCTGATATTTCGGCAGACGGTCCTTCCAGAGAAGGATGTTCAGGTCGAACACGCTCACGTCGTGCCCGTACTGCATGGCGCAACCGGCCATCTGCGCCAACCCCAACGGCGGGTCGATCGTCCACCACACGGGCGCCTGAACCAACGCCACTTTCATCGGCTGTTCACCATCCGTTCGTCCTTCACTTTCCCGCCGGAGGCATCCTGTCCCAGCGCGGCGGAAACCTCTTCAAGGAGGCCCGCGACCCGGCCGGGCCCCTCCACGACGTCCCGGCCCCAAAAAAGCCGGAACCCCTTGTCCCAGCGCAGAAAAGCATGGCATTTCAATCCCTGCAAAAACGCGTGGGTCTCCAGCATGTCATCGACGTAGTCTTTGTAGCGGCCGTTCTCCCGAAGCCATTCGGCCAATTGAGGGCACTCCTCCAGCCGAAACGGTTTGTCGTCGGTCAACCAGGCGTTCGCCTTCTCCCAGATCGTCTCCTGCGCCGACGCGGGGACTTCCGAATGACCGTTGCGCCAGCGTTCAAACCGCCGGAGCGCCTGCGGGAACGCTTCAAGTTCCCTCTGGAACTCCCGAAGGTCTCCCCGCGCCGTCTCGCTGTCGGCGGCCCTCTGGGCGTATTGAAGGTACATCTCCGTTGCCCGGAGACGATTGTCCGTATACAAAAAATACTGGGCCAGTTTCGAGAGCCGTTCCAGCTCCACCTCGCCGTTGATCCCCTTATAGGCCTCTAATCCCAGTTGTTCGGCCAGGGCGCGGAAACGCACGTAACGGTCCAT
>Ga0116154_10000784_pt1 | contig 31822 bp, 34 predicted proteins | sample AD_UKC030_MetaG_FD_89898 | JGI IMG/M metagenome (GOLD analysis project Ga0116154, IMG submission 89898) | Active sludge microbial communities of municipal wastewater-treating anaerobic digesters from USA - AD_UKC030_MetaG | ecosystem: Engineered > Bioreactor > Anaerobic > Digestate | place: USA... | reverse complement strand
TAATATTATAAAAACAGCGATGTTTGTAAATGCTTGATTAATACCTATTTATCTCATAAATAATCTAAGCATTACAGCAATGAAAGCCGGGATTGCAGATTCGCCTTTTTCCGGTTGAGGCCGAGCTTCTTGCGGACGGAATATCTCAAGACATCGACGGTCCTCACGGATATGCCCATCATTTCGGCAATCTCTTTCGAGGATTTTCCCGAGCGGATACGCTCGGCGACCTGAATCTCCTTGGGCGTCAGGGTTGCGTAGTGGGCGCTTAGTTTCCGCACGAAGGGGGATGAGACCTTGGTCAGGTTTTCTTCGATCAGCGATACCCATTCCTTCTGTCGGATATCCAGACCGGACTGTTTCAGTTTGTTCAGGTAGGGAAGGACCATGAATTTCAGGTTCGCGGCCATCGTTTCCTCCGCGTCGGTCTTGTCCTGTTCCCGCTGCCGGAGAAGGACCTTCAGGGCGGAATTGACTTCGACCAGTTCCGTTGTTCTATCCTCCACCCGCCTTTCCAGTTCCTCTTCAAACTCCCGGTAGGTGGTTACGTCCGCGATCGTCCCCATCATGCGCAGGGGCCTGCCTTCCGCGTCCCGGGTCACGACCTCACCATGTCCTCTGAACCACCGCCACGCCCCGGACTTCACCCGCATGCGATAGGTCGCCTCGTAACGGAGGGTCCTGCCATCCAGGTGCTCCTGCAGCGTACGGAGCACCGCGGTTTTGTCCTGCGGGTGGATTCTCTTTTTCCACGACCGGATACTCGGTTCCAATTCGTCCCTGCCGTACTCCAGGAGTTCGAGGTATTGTTCGGAATAGTATATGCGGTCCCTCGCCACCTCCCAGTCGAAATAGCCCTGTCTGCCGGCCCGAAGCGCAAGCCGCAACTGCTCCTGATTCACCCACAACTGCTCCTCTGCCTGCTTGCGTGCCGTGATGTCCCTGGAGATGCCCAGAAGACCGACGACCCGCCCTCCCTCCCGGACGGGCCTTGAATGCACTTCCACCACCCGGGACCGCCCGCCTGGATCGGTGAACCGCAACTCCAGGGGGATTCCGTTCTCACCCCTCATCACGCGCTCGAAATTCTTTTTCGCCTGTACATGATATGTCGGATCGATGAGATTGAGATAGTGAAGATGCCGATACTGTTCCCGCTGGATGCCCCGTCGCTCCATCAGGGCCTTGTTCATGAAGTTAAGATACCCCCGTTCGTCGATTCCATAAACGCCGTCGCCGATGTGATCCAGGATGCGGTAGGCGATTTTCCTGCTTTCGGGTTCATAAACGGCGCGTCGCCTCACGGCACGCTCAGGCTTGCCCGCGCCGGATTCTTTTTTACGCATGATATACCCCCTTCCCTGTGTGCATGGCGATCGAATCGGCATAGACGAGATACTGGCCGCCGCGAAGCTGATAGCGCAGGAGCGCCGGGATTTCCCCGTGCACGATATTTTCGAACCCCTCTGCGAAGTCGAGCTCAAGACGGAGCCCGGCCTCGGCGATCAGCCCTTTCCCCCGCATTTGCTGCCTGCATGCAAAGAGGGCTCCGCTGAGATACATGGTCTCCCGGTAGTCCCCGTTCCGCATGAGCAGCGTGGCCGTCATCTCGTTGGCCGTGCGGCGGAAATGCCCACCTCATGACGATGCAAAGGCCTCCTCCGGGATCTCGATCATGGAGAAGTCCTCGCTCCGGATCGCCTTGGCCGCCGCGTCCACCTCCGGCAGGACGTGCCTGACGAAATACCGGGCGGCGGTGGTCTTTCCCGTGTAGAAGGCCGCTTCCGCGTCCTCCTTCGCCAAGGCACTGCACTCCCGGGCATCCGCCGGATCGATCCCCTTCCCGGCGCAGATGCCATCCAGCTTCCCGCGGGCCACGCCCGCCTCCCAAAGCAGAAGCCACGCCATGACCACCTTGCCCATGAGCATCAGGAAGGGATAGGCATTGGCAACGGGCGCCATGAATTTCCCCGCTTTTGCACTCACGGCAAAGTGCATCGCCGTCTCGGCCAGGGTGTTCACGGCCGTACGGACGTCGCCGCAGAGGTCCGCGAGGCCCGCATGCTTCTCATACCTCGCGATCGTCCCGTTCATCTCGCCCAGCAGGTTCATCAGGTACATCCCCTTTTTCATTCCCAGCTTGCGGCCGACCAGGTCCAGGGCCTGGATCCCGTTGGTCCCCTCGTAGATGGAAGCGATCTTCTCGTCCCGGAGAAACTGCTCCACCGGGTACTCACTGCAATAGCCGTAGCCTCCGTACACCTGGATCGCGGTCTCCGTCACCCGGAAGGCCATGTCGGAGCAGTAGGCCTTGCAGATCGGGGTGAGGATCTCGAGAAATCCGCGGTACTTCTCTTTTTCCGCCTCGCCGGCGCTCGCGAGGATCCGGTCGCCGCACCAGGCGGTGAAGTACAGGAGCGCCCGGAACCCCTCAGTGTGGGCCTTCATCCACAGGAGCATGCGCCGCACGTCCGGGTGCCGGATGATGGGCACGCGCGGGGCCTCGGGATTCTTCATCTCCATGAGGGATGACCCCTGCAGACGCTCCCTGGCGTAGCGAAGGGCGTGCAGGTAGGCGATGGAGGCACTGGAAAGCCCCTGGAGTCCGACGCCGATGCGGGCCTCGTTCATCATCTGGAACATGATCTTCATCCCCTGACGCTCCTGCCCGAGGAGTTCCGCGTGGCATCCCCCATTGTCGCCGAGGTTCATGACGCAGGTGGCGGAGCCGTGCAGGCCCATCTTCTCCTCGATGGCCCCGATGGCATAGTCGTTGCGCCGGCCCGGGGCGCCGATGTCGTTCACGAGATACTTGGGCACGAGAAAGATGGAGATCCCGCCCGTCCCCGGCGGGTCCCCATCGATGCGAGCAAGGACGGGATGGATGATGTTCTCCACGAGGTCGTTGTCGGCCGCCGTGATGAACTGCTTCGTCCCCTGGAGGCGGAAGGTGCCGTCGGCCCGGCGGATCGCCCGGGTCCGAAGACTACCCACGTCCGTGCCCGCCCCCGGCTCGGTGAGGGCCATGGTCCCGCCCCAGAGGCCCGCGTGCATCTTCGGAAGGTACTTCTTTTTCTGCGTCTCCGTTCCGTACACCTCGATGAGGTGGGCGGCGCCCTGGGTCAGGTAAGGATAGCACATGAAGCCGAAGTTGTGGATGAACCACTCCTTCGCCGCGAGCGAAACGGCATGGGGGAAACCCTGGCCTCCGGCTGCCGCGGGCACGCTCATGGTTCCCCAGCCCCCTTCCCGGTACAGGCGCATGCAACGGTGATAGCATGCGGGAACGAACACATTCCCGTTTTCCAGGCGGCAGCCCTCCCGGTCGCCCTCGGCAAGGGCGGGAAAGAGCGCCTCCGTGGCGAACTTCTCCGCCTCGTTGAGCGCCATGTCGAACGTTTCCCTGGAAAAATCGGCATACAGAGGTTCGCGGCACAGGGCCTCCACATCCAGCATCTCGTACAGGACGAACTTCTGGTCCCTCGCATCGACGATCACACTGCCCATGTTTTCAGACTCCTTTCTCTGTCCGGATTTCCGCCGCCCCGGGAAAAAAGAAACCCCGTTCTCCTCTTGAGATCCGGGGTTTCGATCTTCGCTCCATAGCACCCTCCGGGGTGTCGGTTGTGCCTGTCAGTCCGCGATACGCTTCATGCTTTTCATCATACGCAACAATTCGTCATTTTCAAGGGAATTTTGATCGAGGCCTGGTCTGGGGACAATCCCTTCACCTTCGCCTTTCTCTTTTTCTATTGGGGCATGGCGATGTCGTACGACCGGCCGTTGTGCGAGAGGCGTACACGGGCCGGGTGGATCTCCAGGACCCTCACGCCTTCGATCACGGACCCCTCGGGAAGCGCCATTCCGTTGATCACAGCGCGGCGCTGCAAAGGATTGTCGTACCAAAGGATTCCTGAAAGTTTCAGCGGCGGAGCCGCGGCGGTTTCTCTCCGAGCCGGTTCGGCTGTTTTGTCGGCCGCTTTTTGATAAGCTTTCGCCTCTTTCGAGCTCTCCGGGCGTGCCGTTCCTTTTTCAACCGGGGAGGGAGTTTTACTGCTTGCCGCCTGTTTCGTGGGTTGCGGCGGCGCCCCGCCGGTTTCGTCCCGGGCATCCCGGCCCTGAACGCGCTGAGGCGGTGTAGCGGCGGCCTGAGGATCTGGCGCGGAAGGACTCACGGGCGGCGGGGCGGTTGATTTCATCACGGATTCTGCCGGCTGGACGGAAGAAGCGGCCGGCGGAAACGGTGCGGAAACCGTGGCGGGAGAAGCCGGCGACGGCGATTGCGGTGGCGGGACCGGCCTTCCGATCACGCCGTAGGCGACGGCGAAGGCTGCCGCCAAGGCGGCAGCGGCAAGGTACAGCGGGATTCTGCCGCGGGGACGGTCGGAATCTGGCCTCAGGATTTCAGCGGCGATATCCGCCCCTCCGCTCCGGGACGACGACTTTTTTTCGCGATCGAGTTTTTTCAACGCGTCGAGGATCAGACTCATTTTCGCCCTGTCCCCAGTCTCGGCATGGTGAAACGATCGACGGCTGCATACAGGGACATCAGCGTCTGGCCCCCCGCAAGACCATCCTGCTGAAGCCCTCTCGAAAACTGGAACGCCCTCACAGCGGCAAGGGTGCCGCTGTCGTAAACACCCGTCGGAGAATCGTTATATGTCCCGGCCGCGCCGAGAAGGCCCTGAAGCTGCCGGACGGATTCTTCCGTCGAACCGGGCTTCACTTTTCCCTGGAGATCGAAAAAATCTCTCCAGAGAAGAAAACCCTTTCCGGACCAGTGCCTTTCCATTTCATGGAAGAGAATCGATTTCCTCCCGCCAAGCGGCGGATCGACGGCCAGCCGGTCCTGATCCAGGCTCACCAGCGCGACAAAGCGGCTTCCCGGGACGCCCGGCAGGTTCAGTTCGAGAGCTGCGGGGCAATTGATGCGCGACAGGGCGCCCAGGTTGCCGGAAAACCGGTAGAGCCGGAGTTTCCGCTCCGCGGCTGCCCGCTCCATCCCGTTTGCCGGATCCCATGCGGCACTTCCTGCGACAGGGGGAACTTTCCACAGGCCGGCCAGGACATTGAAGGCCTCGCGGGCGCTGTCCGCCTCCGAAACGGCCCCCAGCTCCGCAGCGATCAGGCGGGTGAACGCTTCCCCGGTCGGTGCGGTTTCCATTTTCGGCTGCGCTTCCGTTGCAACGGCCGGTGGCGAGGCCTTGAAAGGGAGGATGAATCCCTGCCAGGCAACGTAGACCGCCGACGCAAAGACCGCCAGGACGATGACCAGCGCCGGGATCAGGAGCGACGGGCGGATTCGGGAAGGAGCAGTCCGATTCTGTCGCAGGTCCCGGATCCCCGCCGAACCGATCCGGCGATCGATCCGCGCCGCATCCCTCGTGTAGCCGGCCAGGAGGGCCCGGTCGCAGGCGACATTGATGAGCCGGGGAAGTCCGCCCGAATAGGAATGGATCCGTTTCAGCGCGCTTCGAGAAAAGAGATTCGCGCCCTTGCCCCCGGCCACTTCGATCCGATGTCGGACGTAGGCGGCCGTGTCCTGAAAGTCCATGGGCTCCAGATGGCAGCGCACCGTGATCCGCTGGCTGAGCTGACGCAGGTCCTTTTGTCTCAGCAGTTGTGCGAGCTCGGGCTGTCCCGCGAGAACGATCTGGATCAGCTTTTCCCGGTCCGTCTCCAGGTTCGAGATCAGCCGGATCTGCTCCAGCGCGCGGGCTTCCAGGCCCTGCGCCTCGTCAATGACGAGGACGACCGTGCGGCCGTCGGCATTCTGCTGCAGAAGAAAAGAATTCAGCGCATCCAGGGGACTCGAACCGTCCGCCGCGGACGCGGGGATGCCGAATTCCCGGTTGATGCTTTTCAAGAGTTCCGGCGGAGAGAGGCCGGGATTGAAGATCAGGGCGGTGCGATAGCGTTCCGCGTCGAGCTGGTTGAGGAGCGCCCGGAGGACGGTTGTCTTCCCCGACCCGACCTCTCCCGTGAGCGCGATGAATCCGGCATGATTGTCGATCCCGTACAGCAGATGTGCGAAAGCCTCCTTGTGGTTCCTGCTCAGGAAGACAAAACGGGGATCGGGAATCAGGTTGAACGGTTTTTCCTCAAAGCCGAAAAAGTCGAGGTACATCGAATGTTGCCTCTTTGCTCTTACACGATCAGGGAAGGAGTTGAGGGGGCATCCGCCAAACTATTTTTTCTCCCGCTTTTCACCACCGGCCTTTTTTTCGGGCGCCTCGACGCCCTTTTTGGGGTAGTCGGCGGGCCTTCGGATCTTTCCCTGGTCCACTTCCTTGAATTTGTCCACGTATTCGGTCGTCACGTCGCTGATGTCCTGAATCGACTTGATCACACGCGGCGTCAGCAGGATGACGATCTCCGTCCGGTTGCTGGTGTCGTCCGTGTTCCCGAAGAGATAGCCGAGAATCGGGATCTTGTTCAGCCAGGGGATCCCCGTGTTGGATGCCGATGTGTCCTCGCGGATCAGCCCCCCGATGATGATGGTCTGGCTGTCCTGGACGACCAGGCTGGTCGTCGCATCCGTCTTGTGGAGGATGATCTGCTGTTCGTTCGCCGCAAACAGCGTGATCGTCTCGTAAGTGGAGATCTCCTGGGACAGCTCGATCGAAACGAGCCCGCCCTCATTGATCCGGGGCTTCACCTTGAGGATGATGCCGATGTCCTTGTACTGGATGGTCCGCTGCGGCGCGATCGTGGTGGACCCGTAGGTCTCGGAGGTGACGATGGGGACCTGCTGGCCGACCTGGATCCGCGCCTCCCGGTTGTCCGAGACCAGAATCTGCGGGGCGGCCAGGAGCTTCGCCTTCGATTTGGTCGCCATGGCGGAGATCATCGCCCGCACCTCCCCGCTCGGGTCAATGCCCGTGAAGGTGAATCCGGCGCTCTTTGCCGTCGTCGCCGTAGCCAGACTGGAGAGGTTCAGCCCGAAGGTGGTGCTGAGCACATTGGCAAAACTCCCCTTCAGTGACCAGGCCAGCCCCAGGCTCACGTTGTCCGTGAGGGAAACCTGGGCGATCACCCCTTCGATCAGAACCTGCCGGGGCACGACGTCGATCTTGTCGATCGTCTGCTTGATCTTCGCGAAATCCTCCGCCGTCGCGACAATGATGACGGCGTTGAGGATGTCGTCCGAATAGATTTTCGTGGCGTCCGAGACAATGGCCTCTCCGGCCATGTGCGAGGCGACGACGACGGGCGCCCGGGCCGCCTGCGCCTGCGCGGGCATCTGGGCGCCGGGGGTCGCGGCCCGCGGCGCTGCCGTCTCTGCCGGCGGTTTGGCGCCGAGGAAGATCTGCTGCAGCAGCGTGGCCACATCCTTGGCCTTGCCGTTCTGGACATTGTAGACGAATACCTGCGGCAGTTTCTCCTTCTGCTGCTCGTTGTCGAACAGGGCGATCAGCTTCAGGATCCGCTTCACGTTGCTGTCCGTGTCGACGAGGATCACGTGGTTGCTCTTGGGGATGTCCACCACCACGGCGTTGGTGGAGACAAACGGCGTGATCAGCTTGACCATCTCCGTCGACTGGAGAAAGCGGATGGGGATCACCTGAAGCAGCGCCTTGCCGGAGAGCGGAACGCCCTGGGGATCGCTGCCGTAGACGACGGGAGCGGGCTCCCGCGGCGCATCGCTCATGGGAATGATCCGGAACAGGCCGCTTTCCTCCACCATCGCAATGCCGTTGAGCCGGAGAATGACCTCCAGCAGCGGCAGGACATTCTCCTCCGCCACCGGGGCAATGGACCGGAACGTCACCCGACCCTTGACGCGCGGGTCGATGACGTAGTTCTTTCTCAGAATGTTGGCAAAAACGGTCTGGATCACCGAATAAACGTCGGCATCGTCAAAGTTCAGGCTGACCTGCTGACCGCTCCGCGCCGCCATCGCGGCCTGGGGCGGGGGCATGGTCTGTGCAGCCGGCGGAACGGTACCCGCCGCACCGGGAACGGGCGGCTGCTTATTAACGGCACCCACCGGAGGGGGCGATGGCGGGAGCGCTCCGGGCGGGATCGGCCGGCCGGTAATCACCGGTTTCGCCTGCGCCGCGGGGGGCTGCGGAGAGGCTGTCGGCACCTGCATGCCAGGGGAAGAAGGCGTAGCCTGCGCGTTCACGGCCGGGTGGTCGCCGCGGGATGCATCCCCCGCGGGGGCCGCCTGCAGCATTCGCGGCTGCAGGCATGCCAGCAGCAGGAAGATTGCAGCGAAAGTAAGGGAAAGAGTCGCAGCGCTTCCCCGCTCGGCTTGTCCTTGCCCTGTTTGCGCGATCATTCCTCCCCTGATCCTCCAATCTGAACCGTCGTGATGACCATCCGGCATCCGGCCATTCGACGACGCATACCGCTGCCGGATCACTCCCAGCTCGAGATATCCTTGTCCTCGCCGTCCCCGCCGGGCGCGTCGTCGCGCCCGTAGGAATAGAGGTCGTAGTCCCCGTGCGATCCCGGACACTGGTAGCGGTACGGCTTGCCCCATGGATCATTCGGCAGCGCCTTCTTCAGATAAGGACCTTCCCACTTCTCGATGCCCGGATTGGTTGCCAGGGCATTGAGTCCCTCCTGCGTGGTCGGATAGCGGCCGACATCCAGACGGAAATGGTCGAGCCCCTGCCCGATCAGCTCGATCTGGGCGAGCGCCGCGGACTGCTTGCCCTTGCCGAGCTTGGGGAACAGCCGAGGTCCCACCAGGGCCGCGAGCAGCGCGATGATGACCATGACCACCAACAATTCAATGAGGGTGAAACCCTTCCCGCCTTTGACCCGATTGATTTTCTCCATCATCACTGCCCGAACCCCCATTCTGGATTTTCAATAATCCTGGCAACCATTGCTACCGGCATGAACGTTGCCGATTTCGGACCGATCCCGCTCATTGCCGCTTCCCTCAGGGACGCCTCATCAAGGGCGGAGGCGGTACGGGGGCGGCGGCTACAGGCGGCGACTGCGCCGACGGAAGACTCCTTGACCGCGCTGCAGTCGGAATCGGCTCAGGGGGCAGCGCAACCGGCGTCCTCGCAGGCCTGGACGGCATCTGCATGGCGGGCGTCCGCTGCGGCGATGAAGCCGCCGGCGCCCTCGCAGGTTCGGCGCCGGTTCCGGTGATTTCGTTCTTTCGCTCCTTGAGTTCGTCCAGGTAAATGGTCATGCGATCCTCTCCGTTGACCAGAACGATCATCTTCTCCGTCACCTGCTGAACCCTGTAGCCGCTGATGCTTTCCCCCTCTTTCAGGGCCACCTGCCGCACGCCCCTGCCCGGGCTGGTCGGCACCGCCTTCTTGTCCTGAACAAAAGCCACCTTCAATCCCCCAGTGATCATCGTGCCGTGAAGAACCAGTTCTGGCCGGGGAATCTGCTGGGCCACCGTTTTTTCCGGGGGAATGACCCGGGTCGGGTGAAAGAGATTCTGCGCTTCAATGACGGCATAATCAGCCGGTGGCTGCTTTTCCTGCTCCGCAGCGGCGACGGCCGTCACGGCCGTAATTTCCCTCGCAGGCGGCACGTTCACCGAAGGGGGTGCGTTCAGCAGCGGATAGATGAAATGGAAGAAAAAAGCGACTGCCGCAGCGAAAAGAAACAGGTTCAGGACGTTGACGCTGTCAATCAGGTATTGTCCGAACTTCACGCTACTTCCCCATGTTCATCGCCGATACCCGGAACTTCACCATCAGATCCCGGGGTTCGCGCATATTGCGGACGCGGACGTCGAGTTCCCGCATTGCCAGTGCCGTCTGGCCGGTCTCAAAGGCGCTGAGAATGTCATGAAGCGCCCGGGTCTCCGGCAGGACGGCGTCGACGGTCACCGTGATGACCTTGAAGCGATTCAGGTCCTCCGGCTTTTCGACGCGCTCGCTGGTGATGGTTCCCCCTTTGCCGGTGATGATCCCCTTGATCATGTTCTGAAGACCGGCGGCGGCGACGGACGGCGTTGGCCCCTCTACCATCTTGGTCTCTTCGGCCTTCCGGGACTCCTTCAGACTGTTGATCTCGTTCTCCAGGGCGCCTTTCTGAGCGATGGTGTTCACGTACTTCTCCAGCGTCGTCCGCTTGGAGTCTTTCAGTTCGCCGAGCGACCGCTGCTCGTCCTGGACGGTCAGGTAAACGTAATCGTAGAAGACGATGCCGAGAAGAACCAGCATCAGCGGGATCAGCCAGAATAGGATTTTACTGCTTTTTCCCATCTTTCACCTTCGGATGTTCCGTTTTCATTCCCTCGATCTCCATACGGATCACGAAGCGGTCCGCGTTCATGCGGCTGTCCCGGATCGTGGGTGAAGTGAACTCCGCCTTGGCGAAGGCGGGAGACGCCTCGATCAGGGGCAGGATGTCCGTGGCGGATTTCGCGTATCCTTCGACCGAGACGTCCGCGTCATTCACGTGGACCCGCGTGAGCCAGACGGTCTTGGGCAGAATGACAGTCAGCTCCTTCAGGATGTTCAGGGCCTGCGGCTTCGTCTTCTTGAAGTCCGCGACCGCCTTGAGTTCGTCCCTCAGCCCGTCATGCTCCTTCCTCAGGGCCTCGATCTTCTTGATCTCCCCCTTGCGCGACGACACCTCCTGATCGATCATCGCGATCATCCGATGATCCCGGTACAGGGGCAGACCGAGGGCCAAGCCTCCCATGGCGAGCAGCAGCAGGACCAGGGCGACGGTCAGCGCGACCGGCGGCCGGGCGCGGTCGGTCCGGCCGCGGTACAGCAGGTTCATCGCCTTCGATTTCTTCCACAGGGAGGCGAGCACGCCGCCGATGGCCTCATGGGGAACGTCCTTCCCTCCCCTTTCGCCCCGGTATCCCGGAATCGCAAGATCGCTGTCGTTCAGCACTTCGAGGGGGATCCGGAGCCGCTCCTCCAGGGGTTCGTACCGCACATCGGCATGCCCGTGGACTATCATCCGCGGTGCCACGTCCCGCTCTTTCAGGTCCGCGATCCAGGGACCGACCTCTTCCGCCACATCGGCCAGGACCCGTTCATCCGGGCCCGCGCCATTGAAGGATCCGGCGCATCCGGCGACGACGACGCCCTGGCGCAGGCAACCCGCCTCGAAGGCGCCGGGGTGGATGTCGAGATAGATGAGATCCCGTTCCTGCCAGATATAGTTCAGGTAGACGGAAGAGGCCGAGAGATTCGTCTCCATCCGCCCGACCGGCAGGCCTTTTTCCCCCAGGGCACGAATGTAAGGGTCCACGGCGTCCCGCTTCAGGGCCGTGACGGCGAGCTGCAGCGTCCCGTTCCCCTCCGTGAGGATCCGGAAATCGAAATAGGCCTCGTCGGAAGAATACGGGGTGATCCGGTCCAGTTCGAAAGACACCACTTCCGCGAGATTTTCCCTCGCCGCCGCCGGCAGTTCCGTCTCCCGGATGACGGACCAGGTTTTGGGGACGCAGAACATGACATCGGGGCTTTTCAGGTTCGCCCGCCGGCAGTACTGCAGGACCGCCGCGGCAACCGCTTCCGGCGTAGGGCAGCGCCGATCCTGGAAACGGTGCGTCTCGTAGTCCAGGATCCGGATACGGTTGAGCAAACGGGTCCCGTACGCAATCGAAAGAAAGTCGATCCCCAGGGAGACGGCGACCTGACGGCGGGGAATGAGCACCTCACTGACCGGGTTGAACAGCAGGGCCTTCCCGACGGCACGCCCCGCGGCGAGCGCCCCGGCCTTTGCCCGGTTCAGCGCCTCGGACTCCCCGAAAATCCTCATCATCATGACCCTGCCGTGGACGGACTCTGAAAATAAAGAATCCGGTATTTCTGCGCACCTTCGATCACGACGGTGGCCCGGATGTCGTAACGGCGCTTGTCATTGTCCCGGTAGCCCGTCGCATCGATGGTGAAAACATTCGACTCCGCCGTCGTGACGTAGGGGGCAATTGCGGCGAACTCGGCATCTGTCCAGCCGGCGGATTCCGTCGCCTTTTCCGCGGGATTCAGATCGCGGTAGGCCATGATGCGCCGGATCATGTCGTCCGTCATACCCGGAATCGCCTTGAGAATCTCCTGCGGCGCCGTATTGAGGTTGATCTTGTCGCCTTTCGCGAAAACGGTGCAGAAGGAGAGGATGCCCCGACGCTCCCCGGCACCGCGCAGGATGTCGCCCGTCACGCCGCGCACGAAGGCCAGTTCCTCCAGGCTGTTGAAGTCCGCGTTCTTCGCCTTGTACGGTTTTGAAAGGGACTGGTAGTAACTGTCCTCGGCCCCGCTCAGGCGGTGCAGGTTGTCCTCGTCCTTCCAGTCCAGGATGGAATCGACGATTATGACCGCGCGGTCCTCCGCCACGCCGCTGTTCACGAGCAGGTTTTTCAGGACGACGCCGCTTTCGTCCGTGAGGGCGTTCAGGTTGATCTTCCCCGACTCCTCCATGATCCGCATACGGTAGCGCCCCCCGGAAATTTCCGCCTTGTAGGCGCGGCCGTCGCACCGGTACGGCTCGGCGCCCTCAAGAACCGACTGCTGGTCGCGGTTGGCCTGGCGGTAAAGCAGCTCCATGACGCCCCGCTGGATTCCCGCCTCGGCCAGAAACCTGTACTCCAGCTCCTCCTTGAAGGACAGCGTGGCAAGCGCCTCCGCCCGGGTCATGAGCGACAGCGACAGCGCGGCCATCGACATCAGGACGACCACCCACAGAACCAGGATCAGGGCGATGCCCCGGTCGGAAAACCCGGCCGCTCTCACCGGTTTATCCCTTCGCTTTTCATAGCATATTCGAAGAATCATTGCCGTTTATTTTTTGGCCCTGGCGTAGAGGGGGACAAGGATTTCCGCCTCGCCCCCGCCTCGGATGAACCGGAGTTTCACCTGCTCCGGGTATCGGGTGTCGTCGGACCAGTCCTCCGTCCACTCCCCCTTCTCCTCGGCCGCCTCCCGGGCGTAATAGGCGAACGAGAGGGATTTGAGGTCATCGAAAAGCCGGACCTCCCGCGTCCCTTCCATGCCCACGGGCCGTTCCGAGGCGTAGAGCGACAGCCGGCCTCCCTCGCCGGCCTCCAGCCGGTAGGAGACGATGACGCACCCCCTGTCCTCCCCCCAGATCGAGCGGTTCGTGGCAAACCGCAGCGATCTGTCGTCCCCCTTCAGGTAATACCTCTTTTCGCCCTCCTCGTCGTAGGTCAGCGGCGCCGCCGACTGGAGCTGGGCGGTCAGGATCCCGAAGGAGGTCCGGTACCGATCGAGGGCGTCCATCCTTCGCTCCCCGGCGTCGATCGCGCGGAAGCCGAGCCGCATGGCGCCCCCGAGGATGACGACAATCAGCGCCAGCAGGCCGATGGAGATCAGCAGCTCCAGCAGGGTGAAGCCCCGCTCCTTTCCGCCTTCACTCCCCGTTCCGCAAATCCGCAAGGATCGCCTCTTCACGATTTCTGCTCGACCGAATTCCGGTTGTCGATCCGCTCCACCACTTTCAGGCTCTTCAGGGTAAGGGACTTCTTCCGCGACGCCGTTTCCCAAGAAAAGGTCATCTCGATGTAAAGGAGCTTCACCGGCAGGTCTTCCGTCCGCTCTTTCTCGGCCTCCGACACGGAGACCGCCACCCGGTAGCCCTGATCCGTCTCCTCCTGCCAGGACGCCTCCTCGATCTTGTCGCGTTCGGTGATCTCGCGCATCACCGCCTCGGCCCGGGTCAGGGCCTCCATATAGTCCTGAGATGTTCCGATCGTCCTCAGGTTTGCCGAGAAGAGCTGCACCAGGTAGACCACCGCCACCCCGATCAGCGTCAGGGACGCCAGGATCTCGATCAGCGTAAATCCCCGTTCGCTCCTCATCCCCTAATCCCGCTTCACGCGGCTGACCGCGAATCCCATGACCGGATCGGGCCGAATGGATACGACCCTGCGTCCGGCCGTCATCACCACGGCACCGCCGTCGATTCCACCGTGCGGTGAAAAAGCCAGGCGGTGGACGCCCCGCTCGACTTCCCCGGCCAGCGGATCGTCGATGCGGATCCCGATCTCATCGGGAATCATGTGCGAAGGCTTGCCCTCGATGCCGTAGGATCTGGCGTCCAGATCCACGACGATCGACTGCTTCTGCATGTGGGCCCGGGCCAGCGTCCGGGCCTGCCGCATCGTCGCCGACATCTCCCGCGCCGCCGCGTCCAGCTTCGCCACGGGCAGCCGGCCCATCATGGCGATAATGCCCATCCCAACCAGGAGTGCGGCCAGGAAGAGGACGATGACGAGCTCCAGCAGGGTGAAGCCGCCGCTTCTCCCCGTTACCGAAGAAAGGCGGTGCGCGGATGTCTTCATGAGATGCGCTCTCTGATTTCCGGTTTCCGGCCTGTCCGTCCGCGTCTGACTAATCGTCAGAGCGGCAGGTCCGTGATGCTGAAGACGGCCATCAGCATGGAGACGACGATGAACCCGATCACGACACCCATGAAGAGGATCATGACCGGCTCCAGAAAACCGACAAAACGCTTGATCGCCTCGCGAAGGCTCTTTTCGTAAATGACGGCCACTTTCGTGAGCATGATGTTCAACTGGCCCGTCTCCTCGCCCACTTTGATCATGGACAGGGCCAGCGCGGGAAACACGCGGCCCTCGGCGAGGGGCCGGGCGATTCCCCGGCCTTCTTTGGCGCCCTTCATGACCGCGTCGATGGAATCGGCCATTACCCGGTTGTTCATGACGTCCCTGGCGTTTTTCAGGGCCTGCAGCAGCGGGACGCCGCTCGAAAGCAGGGTTCCCAAGGTCCGGCAGAACCTCGCCGTCTCGAGTTTCACCAGCACGCTTCCCATCAGCCTCAGCTTCAGGCGGTCCCACTGGTAGCGCCCGGCATCGGAGCGGATGTACTTCCGGCCGGCCAGGACCCCGGCGGCGACGGCGGCAATCAGGATCCAGGAAACGGATCGCATGGCCCCGGCGAGGGTCAGGAGGATCTTTGTCGGCAGGGGAAGCGCTCCGCCCAGTTCCGTGAAAATCGCGGAGAACTTCGGCAGGACGAAGGTGAACAGGAGGATGATCGACAGGATGCCCGTCACCACGAGGATGGCGGGGTAGATCATGGCCGAGATGACGTGATCGCGAAGCTCCTTCGCGGACTCCAGGAACTCGCCCAGCCGCTCCAGCACGTCGTGCAGGATCCCACCGGACTCGCCGGCGCGGACCATGTTGACATAGAGCCGGGGAAAGACTCTCGGGTGATTCTGCAGGGCGTCGGAAAAGGAGTTGCCCTCGCGGATGGAATTCAGGATCTCCTGTATGACCCGGCGCATCGCACCACTGTCGGAGATGTCCAGGATGACGTGCAGTGCACGGTCCAGGGGCAGGCCGGCGTTGAGGAGCGCCGACAGTTCCGTGGTGAGGGTGATGAGGTCGACCTTCCCGGCCCGGGCGAACAGCCTCCCCCCTCCCATGATCCCCTCTTTTCGGGGGGTGACGGAAAGCGGGATGAGACCGCTGTCTTTCAGCTTGTCGGCCGCCGCCTTCCGGTCCGCGGCCTCGATGGTCCCTTCCTGGACCGCGCCGTCCCGTGTCGCCGTCCGGTAAGCAAAGGTCGCCACTCACATCTCCTGGGTGACGCGGAGGACCTCGCCCAGCGTGGTGTGGCCAGCAACGACCTTCCGGATCCCGTCCTCCAGCAATGTCCGCATGCCCTCCCGGCGCGCCGCCTCGCGGATCCCGTTTGCGTCCGCCTGCCTGACGATCATTCGCCGAATCTCGTCGGTCACGACCAGGAGCTCGAAAATTCCGGTCCTTCCGTGGAATCCCGTCTGGGCGCAGTTCCCGCAGCCCCGGCCCCTGTGGAGAAGCGTCTGGCGGTCGATGCCGAGGGCCCGGAACTCCTCCGTGTTCATCGCCTGCGCGTCGACCTCGCAGCAGGCCGGGCAGATGACCCGCACGAGCCGCTGCGCGAGAATGCCCCGGACCGTCGAGGACAGGAGGAAATTTTCCACGCCGATGTCGAGCAGCCGGGTGATGGCGCTGGGCGCGTCGTTCGTGTGCAGGGTGGAGAAGACGAGGTGTCCGGTCAGGGCGGCCTGGATGGCGATGTCGGCCGCCTCGAGGTCCCGGATCTCGCCGATCATGATAATGTCCGGGTCCTGGCGGACGATATGCCGCAGCGTGTTGTTGAAATGAAGCCCGATCTGCGGCTTCACCTGGATCTGGTTGATCCCCTTGATCTGGTACTCCACCGGGTCTTCCACGGTGATGATCTTCTTTTCCGGCGAGTTGATCCGGTCGAGCGCCCCGTAGAGGGTCGTGGTTTTCCCGCTTCCCGTCGGCCCCGTCACCAGGATGATGCCATGGGGGCGGCCGATGAGACTGAGGAACGGTGCGAGCGTGTCGGGGAGGAAGCCGAGGCGGTCCAGGTCGACGACAACCTGCCCCCTGTCCAGGATCCGCATGACAACGCTCTCCCCGTGCATCACCGGGATGGTGGAGACGCGCAGGTCGATCTCCCGCTCGCTGACCCGCAGGCGGATGCGCCCGTCCTGTGGGAGCCGACGCTCGGCGATGTTCAGCTTCGCCATGATCTTGATGCGGGAGATGATGGCCGCCTGCAGGCGCTTCGGCGGCGATTCGATGTCGTAGAGGATGCCGTCGATCCGGTAGCGCACCTTGATCTCGCTCTCGTAGGGCTCGATGTGGATGTCGCTGGCCCGGCTCTCGACGGCCCGCGTGATGAACAGGTTTACGAGGCGGATGATCGGCGCCTCCGAGGCGAGGTCCTTCAGTCGCTCCGCGTCCTCCTCGTCCTCCCGGACATACTCCAGTCCGCCCTCGCCGATGTTTTCGATGATCTTGCTGAAATCCTGCGCTTCCTTGCCGTAGAAGCGGCTGATGTACTCCTCGATCTTCGCCTCGTCGCCGGTGAAGACCCGCACGCGTGCAGAGGCGGCCACCTTGAGGGCGTCGATCGCGGCCCGGTTGCCCGGATCCGCCATGAGCACGGACAGGACGTTTTCCCGAAGCTCCAGGGGGATGATGCGGTTTTCCCGAATGAATCGCGCCGATACGCCCACGAGGACGAAAGGCATCTTGGGAAGCTCGTCCATGTTGAGATGTTCGACCGGTCCGTCCAAGTTCAAGCTCCCCTGCGCCGATCAGTTACTTTTCATGCCCGATGCCCCGCCCGTCCCCCTTCCAGCCGGCGGCACCGGACGCCGCTGTTTAACTGCTCGTTTCCGCCGTGACCGTGATGACGACCGAGGCCGCCGAACCCGTGGAGAGAACCCGTGCCTGGATGACATCCTCAACGCCGGCGCTTCCGCCGGCCCGGTAGGTGGCTGTGGCCTGGCCCGTCGCGTCCGTCACGGCGCTGTTGATGATCAGCCCCGCCCCGCTGTTGTTCTGGATCAAGCTGAACTCGACGGTCTCGCCGATCATGGGCTTATTCGTGTCGCTGCCGTACGTGACGGTGGCCATGACGACGCTGTAGCCGCCGGGCTTTACAGATGGTGGGTCGGCCGTGAGCGTCATCGCCGCCCCGGTGATGTTTCCCGTTTTCACGATGATGACGGAAGCGGAGATGCCGTTTTCGATTAAGGCCTCCACGACATCCTGCCTGTAGTTGTTGCCGGCCGTGTAAACTGTCGTGGCAATCCCGTTTCCGTCGGTTTCCTGGGAGAGTTTGCTCAGTCTCGCCCCGTTTGACGTGAGTAGCCGGAAGGTGACCGTTTCGCCCCACCCTTTCTTGTCAGTGGTGGTTGTCGTCGTACCTTCGGTCGTCGTTGTCGAACTGCCGGTGGTCGTCGTCGCGGTGCCACCGGGCCGGGCGACCGTCGCCGTGATGATGGCGCTCCCCCCCGGTTCCACCCCGTCCGCCGGGCTGACTGTGAGGGTGATCCGCGACGTCGGGTCGGCGTCGTTTTCGCCTCCACAGCCCAACAAAGCGATCATTGTGAGGACGCACGCAAACAGAAGGGAATATCTTTTCATGGCTCAATCTCCCGGAAAAAGAAATGGCCGTGCAACTGCTGCAACGCCTTTCTTCTAAACCTTTTGAAAAAATAATTCAATGCTTATATCCGGGTGGGGAAACGAACCGTGTGCGCCTGCTGATCTCTTTGTTTTTGATGTCTTCTCCGTACGGTTTACAACTCATGCTTTTGCGAGATTCCATCATCTCGTCTTGATTGTCTGATTAACGCCACGAGTCTCGACACTTCTCTTCCAGGTCGCTGATCCTGTGCTGCTGATTCTGGACCTCGTTGAGAAGTATGGCGTTGCCGAGGCTATAAGAAATCGTCTGGGTCTGGCCCGTCTACGGTTCATACTGCACCAGATCGGGATAGACCATGTGGCTGCATATCATTCTGGCTACGGTAATCAGGGCATGAGCGAGATCGTCGTAAATGCGCCAATCTCTCTGTTCGTTGGCATCGGCAATGGTCGAGCGGGAGACTCTGCCGCAGATATCCATGTGAACAGCTTCTGCTGCGTGGAACGGAGGCACGTTTCGATGCCCCACAGACTTTCCCGGTAGGTGGGTTGCGCGAATGCCATGCAGAGATATTAACCGAAGTAGGAGAAGCTCTTTACCTTGAGATCGCCGTGATACCGTGTCATGCATTGCCGAAAGGTCCGGAAAGGCACAAGGTCCATGACTTGAGAAAAAAACAGGACAGACAACACCGAATATTTCCCCGCATCTCACTTGAACATTCGGTGGTATTGGTCAGTCCAACCGGGTGGATGTCATGCCGATGGCTCATTCGCCGCCCGGGCAGGCTATCGTGCCGGCGCTGCAGAGGGCAAAGTTGAATTCCGCCTTTGTGCAGAGCGGAAGATCGTCGGCCGCGTCCCTCGATTCCACTGTGTGCTTCGTTCCCGCGGAGACAGTGAAATATTCGCTTACCTCGCCGGGCGCGAGTGTCGCCATTTGCTCGCCGTCCAGGAAAAGATGAAACGTTTTGTCGGCAAATCCGTTTTTGAAACTGACAACGGCCGTATTGTTCAGTTCACAGGGCGTCGGTATGTACTGTTCGGTCTCATCATCGCATGACATCAGGGCGAGGGCCGCGATTAAAATAAACGCGGCCGCAATGAGGCGGGCCCCCACCGCATTTTTTCGCTTCTCACTGACTTTGTCCATAACCGTCACTCCCTGATGTCGATTTCAATTTTCTGTTCCAGAAGCGGCTCGGGGAAACCGACCTGAACCGCCAACTGCCACCGGCCTTTTGGCGTGCCGAAGGGAAAAGCAAGAATGACCCGAGCGCTCTTTTCCGACAACGGCTTGACCTGGATGCCCGTGCCCGGCGGTGCGCCGGCAACCCGAACGGGGTTCCTGAAGCACACTCCGTCAATCCCTTCACAGCGAACCTCCAGCGACAGCGTCCTGCCAGGAGAACTGACGGCAACCACCGGCTGCACCCGCATCGATGCGATCCTGAATGGGGGTGTTTCCCCCGCGGAAACCGCGCCCGCCAACAGCAGGGCAGCCAGTCCGATCACGGACAGGGATTTGAATTGAATTTTCATGCGATGCCCTCCTCTCTAACGCCGCCCGCGGCCCGCGCTCATGCTCCCCCGGCTTCGCAATCCGCTGCCGGATGCACTCCAACTGCCGGACTTCTGATACTGGCCGGCGCGCTGGCTCGCCTGCTCGCCCCGCTGCCGGTTCTGCGCTTCTTTTTGCAGCCCCTGCATCGGCTCGCCGCCCTCAGCCTGCCCGAGGGACGAGCCTCGTTGTTGAACCTGCTGTTGCGCGCTCTGCGCCCGCTGCTGGACTTGCTGCTGCGTTGTTCCCCCGGTGGCCGGCTTCTGTGCATCGCTCCAGCCTCCATTGTCGTATCTCTGCCAGCCGGAGTCCGTTTGTTTGTAAATATTGCCGTCATGGCCGGCATAGATGTCGCCGCTTCCGGTCTTCCCGGCTGTGGTCGTGCCACGCGCGGTGGATGCGCCGACGGCCTTTCCACCCGTTGACGTCTGCACCGATGCCCGGGTCCCTTGAGCGTTCGTATAGTGCTGCGTGTACGCGGCCTGGCCCCCCTTGGCCACCACGGAACTGCCCCAGGAGGCATAAGCGTTGGAACCCTGCCTCGTGGCGGCGGAAGCCCCGGTATAGGGGTTGTAAGCCCGCCCCGCCGCCGCGGTACCGTAGGGCGTGGACACCGAGGCGGTCCGCGCGTACGTCCCCGTGTAGGGATTGTACGAAGCGGATCTCGTTGCCGATCCGTAGGGTCCGTAGGCCGTCTGATAGACGCCGTAAGCCCCCGTCGGCGAATAGTAATGCCCCACGTAGCCGTAGGTGTAGGGAGGCGGATAGTAAACCGGATAAGCATAGCCGGGGTAATAGGCGACATAGGGCGGATAGTAGTACCCCGTGCCGCAGGCGACGACGACTCCCGTTGAGACGCCCATGACAAACGCGCCCATGTATCCCGCGGTGTAGCTCGCCTCTATATGCCCATCGGCGGTCGTGACCTGGGTCACGTAGGTGACGTTGTAAACCGGCGAAGCGGGGGGAATGGTGTAGATCACCTGGGGAACCGATCCGGCCGTCTGCCAGGGTCCCTGCGGGCTCGTGGAGACAAACCAGATGCCCTGCAGGCAAAGGTAGTATCGGTCACTCGCCTTGATCACCCGCTGCGCGGTATTGGTGGCATAGTAGAGAGATGTCCCCTCGATGAGGACAAACTTGGGCTCTCCGACGTAGATCACTTTTACGGTCGCCGCAGCCGTGGCAGGATCCACAATCACCGTGGTCGGAATCTGCGCCAGAAGCACGGCATCCTTCGCCTCTTCGGTCCCCGGGACGGAGGCAAGCACCTGGCCGGCGGGGCTCGACGGGGGGATACGGGCAAAGTCGGTCGGCAGGCTGGGACTCGCAAAGGTCCATGGCCCCCCCAGACTGTCCGCGCTGAACCAGCGGCCTGCCGTCAGATAGTAGTACCGGTTGGCGGACGCGTCGAGAAAGAGATAGCTGGTCGTGTTCGTGGCATACCGGAGCCGGGTCCCCGGGATCTGGGCATAGTCCGGCTTTCCGCTGAAGAGAATCACCTCGGCGGGAGTGGTGCTCAAAAAAACCGCTGGGACCACAGAGGCGGATTTGAAACGCGGCGGGGGAACGTATTTCTTCAGATCCGCCCACTGTGGTTCCTTGATTGCCTTGTCCATGTCTTTCGGCAGCTTCTTCGTGGCCGACCATGGACCCCCCAGTGCCTCCGACGTCAGCCATTGCTCGCCGGCAAGCAGATAGAACCTGGAGCCCCTCGTGTCGAAAAACAGCGGCCAGTGCGTGTTGACGACATATTCCAGCCCGGTGTCCCGGACGGGGGCGCGGACCGGCGGTCCATCCAGATCGAGAAGGATGGCCGGCTTGTAGCTGACGAAAATGGCGGGCGGGTCGCTCCTGAGCGGCACACCGGGCACGGCGTCTTGCTTGGGGACCAGCGCCACCAGCCGCGGCAGTGAGATTTCAATGGCCGGCGGCACAAACTGCCTCGCCAGCCGGTCCATCTGGGCCGCCTTGTCGGAACCCAGAGAAGGAAAATGTGTCTTCGTGATCCTGATGTTGCCGATCCAGACCATGTTCCTGTCGTTGTTCACCCGGGTTTCCGCGGTCATCACCAGCACGCCCACGGCGGGCTTCCCGCCCTTGGGGGTCAGCGAAATCGCCATTCTGCAGTTGAGCTCCTTGAAGTCCTTCCAGTCGTCAACCTGAGGCTGGTAGATGATCAGCGTGTTCCCGTTTTCCATGCGCTGGCGGGGCCATCCCGGATCTTGGGCGGCACTTGCACCGGCGAAGAAAATGGTCAGCAACATCGCGAAAAAGAGCGCTTTCACCCGTTTCATGCCTTTACTCATCCACATTCCTTGCCTCCTCATTCTTCTGTCCAAGGTTATGGTTGCAGACTCGCACCTCGCTTTGCGCGTCTGCAAAATCAAACCGCTCCGATTCATCATTCATCTCAATTCTTTTGTCTTGGAACCAGCATCCCGTGATTCATTGTTTCTGACCTGTGTAAACATGGAGGGCCACAAGCCGCGCAATCAGAACGGCGGGAAACAGTTGCCCGGCAACGCCCTCAAGGATTCCCAGCATCCGCGCCACGGGATGAACCGGCATGATGTCTCCGTAGCCGATCGTCGTCAACGTGATGAAACTGAAGTACAATAACTGCGACTGGACGGATTCCCCGTCGCCCGATGCAGGGGATTTTGGGAAAATGAACGCCTCGGGTGCGAGGAGCAGCGTCATATAATAGGCCAGGGACCACACCATGCCGAGAAGCAGATAGGCGGCAACGGCCCCTGTGATTCTGCGGGAAGTGGTGGGACCTTCGCGAAAAGACTGGATCAAAATCAGAGAGGTCAGGAGTGCCAGGAACAACAGGGCCAGACCGTTGGCTGCCAGGGCGAACGTCCAATGGGGGTACAGATACCGGACCCAGAGGAAGGCTAAGGTGAGGATGACCCAGGAAAAGACCAGCGTCCTGAAAACCCGGTTGCCGGACACGGTCATCGCGCCGGATACGAGAATCAGCGAGAAAAAAAAGGTGGTGACCGGTCGGAAGGAGCCGAACTGCCCCAACGGATAAAGAACAAAGATGTAGATCAGCAGAAAGACCAGCAGGCTGGTGAGCGCGAAATCCGTTGTCCACATGCGCTCCAGACGGGACAGGATCAGGTTCACGTTCAGGTCCGCTCCTTTCTCGCCTTCAAAAGAAAAGCCCCTGTTCTCCGTTCGAGAATCGGGGCTTCCATCACTTCATGGCATCACCGTTTGAAACGCGCCGCGATCAGCTTGAAACCGTTGACAACACTTGCTTCATTCCGCCTTTTTTGCGATGAACGGATAGAAAAGTCAAGAAAATGTTTCAAGGATATTCTGGAGCGGATGCGTACGGCACATAACGGATGAAAAACACGACCTCTGCCCTCTCCCACCCCGATGACGTCCGTAAAGCACGGTTCTACGGATGGTATATTGTCCTGATGGCATGCATCGCGAACTTCCTCGGTTCCGGGACCGTCTTTTATGCCTTCAATGCCTTCCTTGAGCCGTTGAGCGCCGCCAGGGGATGGACGCGGGCCCAGATCAACATTGCCCCGATGCTGGGCTACATGGTCAACATCGGCGGTGTTTTCTTCTTCGGGACGATCGTTGCCCGCTTCGGGCCGCGCATCCTCATGGCAACGGCCTCCCTCCTGACCGCCACGGCCTTTGCCGCGCTGGGGTTCTGCAGGGACATCCTCCTCTTTTACGCCGTCTTCATGATCCTCTTCCTGGGCGTCAGTGGGATGAGTGGGGTCGTCACGGCCACCGCCGTCAACAACTGGTTCGTCCGCAAAAGGGGCACGGCGCTGGGAATCGCCACCGCCGGGGTGTCGCTCGCCGGCTTCATCCTGCCCCGGGCGGCATTGGCCATCATCGATGCGGGCGGGCTGCTGTCGGCGTTCCTGTGGATTGCCGCGGCAATCGGAATGGTTTCGCCCCTGTCGTGGCTCGTGGTGCGGAGGCGGCCGGAGGATATGGGACTTCTGCCCGACGGGGATGCGGCGACGGCCGTGGCCGATGATGCGGCTGCGGCGAACCGGGCCGGCCACGCACCTCAGGGAGACGCCCTTCCGCCGCACTGGACCTTCTCCATGGCGGTGCGCAGTCCGGCCTTCTGGCGGATCGGGTTGGCCTACGGGCTGTGCATGGCCTCCGTGCTGGGCGTCATGTTTCAGCTCAAACCTCGCTTCAGCGATGTCGGCTTCGACGGCAAAACGGCCATGAACCTCATGGCGGCGACCGCCCTGGCGGGGGCGGCGGGGAAATATCTCTGGGCGCGCCTGTGCGACAGATTCCCGGCCCGCAATGTCGTCGCCACGCTCATCACTCTCAACGCCGCCGGGCTCGGACTCCTGCTTGTTCCGCACTCCCTGGCCACAGCCATTCTTTTCGTCGTTATTTACGGCTTTTCCATGGGCGGTGTGGTTTCCACGCAGCCGGTCCTGATCGCGGCCACATTCGGCAGGTTGGCGTTTCCAACCATCGCCCGCTACATCTGGGTCGTCGTCGGTCTCAACTGCATCGGATATCCCATCATGGGCGGGAGCTTCGGCATGACCGGATCGTACGGCGCGGCCTACAGCATCTTCATCGCCTTCAATATCGTTGCCGTGTGCCTGATTGCCTCCCTGAAGATGGACGCAAAGGGGAATCCGATCCCGGAAAAGAAGGACTGAGGACGGATGTCGCTAATTCGTTCCTTCCAATCAGAAGCTCCGGTTGCCGATTCGGGTCAGCCGTCCGCTTCTTTTCCCGGACTGTCTTCATTTAGCGGCGCGACTTCCCCATCCGAACCCTGGCGCTGCTTGACCTGCAGCAGCGCCTCCCGGATCGCCTCGAGCTTCTGCTTTTCGGTCCACGTGGCATAAACATCCGTTTTTTTTCTGTTTGCCTCGATGAACACGCTGTGATCGTTGCTGCCCTGCGTGTAGGCGAAAATGTAGATGAAGGCGAACATGGCATAGACGAACCCGAACGTGTCCCAGTACCCCAGGCCTGACATTTTCAGGATGCCGCCGATCAGTCCGACGGGAATCGCCGGGATCAAAAACAAAGCGATCTTGTTTGGGTTCATCTCACCCTCCAGTGCGAACAGCCTACCGCATCTTCCGAGACAAGTCCATTATCACAATGCCGGGGCGGGATCGTGCAAAATTATTCATTCCGGCGCATCAGAACGTCCCGGCCGTTCATCCGGAAAATGTTTCGGAAATGAAAAAAATGGCAGAACATAAACGCAACTTGTGGTAAAAGCACCGGGCACGGATATTTTTGACCTGGAAAGATTCGTCCCGATCCGGTGCGTGCGGCACACTGCCATTCCGGGTCGAGCCGACAGATGGACCACACGGGAAGATAAATTTGTGATGTAGAGGCCGGTCGCAATGGACAAATACACTTTCGGGCTGACGATGCTGGTTGTCGGCATGGGCGGGACGCTGCTGACGCTCGGGTTGATGAGCGTCATTATGAGCATCCTCAAGAAGATCTTTCCCCATCGAGAAGAAGCGAAGGACAAAAAAGCCGGCAATGCTTAGGAGCGTCACGGGATCATGATCGAATCTTTTCTCAGCGGCTTTTCGGGGCTGGTGGCGGGCTTTCTGAATCTCCAATGGCCCAGTGTCGTGATGATGGTTGTCGGCGGAGGGCTTCTCTATCTCGGTATCCGGAAGGATATCGAGCCGCTTCTGCTCGTGCCCATCGGATTCGGATGCATTCTGGTCAACATACCGCTCGCCGGCCTCATGGAGCCCCACGGTTTTCTCCGCACGATTTATGACTTCGGCATCATGACGGAGATCTTCCCCCTTCTGATTTTTGTGGGAATCGGGGCAATGACGGATTTCGGGCCGGTTCTGGAAAATCCGGTGACATTCCTGCTCGGGGCTGCCGGCCAGTTCGGCATTTTCATCACCCTCGTGATTGCCCTGGCGCTCGGTTTCAAGGAGCTGGAGGCCGTGTCCATCGGCATCATCGGCGCCTGCGACGGCCCGACGGCCATTTACGTCACCTCGAAGTTTGCCCCTCATCTGCTGGGGGCCGTTTCCGTCGCCGCCTACTCCTACATGTCCCTGGTTCCCATCATCCAGCCGCCCATCATGAAGATGCTCACAACGGAAAAGGAAAGGGCGACCGTGATGAAGACGGGCAGAAAACCCGTTTCCAAAACGACCAAACTCCTGTTCCCCCTTGTCATCACCATCGTCGGCGGCCTCATCGCGCCCATGGGTTTGCCGCTTCTGGGAACGATCATGCTGGGCAATCTCATGCGGGAGTCCGGCGTCGTCGAGCGGCTGACCAGGGCCTCGCAGAATGAAATCGCAAACGTGGTCACGCTGCTGCTGGGAATTTCCATCGGCGCCACCATGGAGGGCCGGATTTTCCTGCAGCCCCAGACGCTGATCATCCTGGCCCTGGGATTTCTGGCAATCTGCCTCGACACGGCCTGCGGCGTCCTGCTGGGCAAGGTCCTCTATGTCTTCACGAAAGGCAGGATCAACCCCCTCATCGGCGCCGCCGGGATTTCAGCATTCCCGATGTCGGCCCGGGTCGTGATGAAAGAGGGTCAGAAATACAACAAAAAGAGCTATCTGCTGATGCACGCGATGGGAGCGAATGCCGGTGGGCAGATCGGATCGGTGATTGCAGCGGCGGTAATGCTCTCGGTGCTCAAGGGAATGGGAATCATCTGAGACCGCAATATCACTTGGAGGAAGGAGACAAGGATCGTGAGTTTTGAATTTTTATCCCCCATACCCGGTAAGATCATGAAGATTCTGGTCGCCGTCGGCGATGCGATCAATGAAGATGACGAAGTGATCAAGATTGAATCCATGAAGATGGAAAACCCCATTTTCGCTCCGACCTCGGGGACAATCCGGGAAATACGGGTCAAGGAACACGATGAAGTGGAGGCGGATGACATTCTGATGGTCATCGAATAAAGAAATAACCCTATAGATTCGGCATCTTGTCGAACCACGATTGAGCCTGTTCCAGTTGCCCCGCCAGCCGGAACAGGGAGGCCTCATCACCGATGCTGGCGATGAACTGCACCCCGCAGGGCAGCCCGTCCCCCGTCCAGTGGAGTGGTACCGACATGGCAGGCTGGCCGGTCAGGTTTGCAAGCTGGGTGAAAGGAGTCCGGGCAAGGCTTTCGATTGCGATCTTTTCCGCCAGGCCTGATGATCTCACCAACCTGCCAAGCCCCAGGCTGTTCACGATCTTCATGACTGTTTCCTCGAGAGGCTTTGGTTTCAGCTCGCCGATCCTCGCCGGCGGGCAAGCGGTCGTGGGCGTGAGGTAGATGTCGTACTTCTCGTGAAACAATCCCATTTGCCGGGCAAAGGCATTCCACTGCCGCATGGACAGCACGAACTCGCCCGCGGTAAAGGCCTTTCCGAGCATGCTCAGAAGCCAGGTCGTGCCTTCCACATCCGCCCGCGTCGGTTTCCTTCCCAGGATTTTCCCCATCTGCGCGATATCCGCCGCGATCTCCCCGTAATACATGGTGAAGTAGCTCCGGGCGAGATTGATTCCGTCAATGGCCGGCTCCGCCTCCTCCACCGCATGTCCCAGATTCTCGAGCAGCCTTGCCGCGTTTTCGACGGCCTTTGCGCATTCGGGATGGACCCCGGCGTTCAGGGGAGTCTTCCGCGTGAAGCCGATGCGCAGCTTTCCGGGAGGGCGCTTCACCTCTTCCAGATAGGGCCGTTCCGGCTTCTGGATGACGTACGGGGCGCCCGCGTCCGCTCCCTGCACGGCATCGAGCATGGCCGCGCTGTCGCGGACGCTCCGCGTGATCACGTGCTCCACCGCGGCGCCCTGCCAGATCTCGCCGAACTCAGGGCCGGCGGGCGTGCGTCCCCGGGATGGTTTCATCCCGAAGAGCCCGCAGTAGGAAGCGGGGATTCGGATGGAGCCGCCGCCGTCGCCGCCCGAGGCCATTGGCGCCATACCGGCTGCCACGGCCGCGGCCGAACCCCCGCTGGAGCCGCCCGGCGTGTAATCGAGATTCCAGGGGTTTCGCGTCGGCCCGTGCAGTTCTGGTTCGGTAATGCCCATGAGCCCGAATTCGGGCGTATTGGTCTTGCCCAGGACCACCACGCCGGCTGCCCTGTAGCGCCTCATAAGCTCGCTGTCGAAGGAGGGGACGAAATCCCGGAACGCCCTGCAGCCCATGGTCATGGGCACGCCGGCATATGCCGTGAGCAGGTCCTTGATGAGGAAGGGCGCTCCCGAAAACGGCCCGTCGGGCAGGCTTGTCCTGGCGGCAGTCCTGCCGATGTCGAACATCGTGTGGATAACCGCATTGATCCCGGGGTTGATCTTCTCGATGCGGGAGATCGCCGCTTCGCAGACTTCTTCGGGCGTTACTTCCTTTTTCCTGACGAGTTCCGCCAAGCCCAGCGCGTCATACCTTTCGTATTCCGGAAAAGCGCCCATTCGATGCCCCCCTACTTCGGATCCCTGGGATCCAGGGGTGACGGCAGGCACATCAGGGTATCCGTCCGCCTGGCGCCGGCCGATTTGTCTGCGCTCCCCTTGTAATGGATAATCAGCAAATCCGGCTTTTTGCCGTCCACCTTTTCAACGGCCTTGTCTCCGGGATTGCTCCACACGATTTTTCGCTGCTTCCAGGTCTGCTCCTGTCCCTGCACACACTGTTTGTAACTCGGAAAGGCGTAGATGATTTCCCATTCTCTGCTTTCCTTCGACACACCGCCCTTGTCAAAAGAGAGCAGTTCATTTTTCGACCACAGCACCCAGGCCTCAGCACTTGCCGCAAGGGGCATCAACAAAATCATCGACAACAGAGCGCATGTCATGGAAATCAGTCTGATACGCATAGCGCAAGCCTCCATTTCATAAAAGACTTTTTTTATTTCGTGAACCAATACCCGCACTTTGGATCAAAACACGGAGGGGCCACATCCGGTTTCATCACCCCTCGTCCGTCTTCGGCCATCGGAACCAAGGCTCCGGTAGGCCCCGCGACAGAGTCTTTCCCACCGGCGAAGACATAAACGGCGTTCACAACATGTTTTGATTCGATGGCGGATTTAGACGTACACGATAAAGACAAAAGACTCAACCCCTGAATGAATCTTGAAGATGGTGTGGTCCGGGCTCCTACCCCTTTCAGGCGGGCACTGTCGGAATTCTTTACAACTCTGGAAATACCCTAAATCATGAATTTTATTGTATTATAAATGTTAACATCCGCATTATGCATGACAACCATTCGGATTCTTTAAAGAACCATTCTGTGATCCGGTTGCCGTAACTGCATTGAACCCTTCTACAACCCCGAATCCAGGCTTGAATTGCCATTTTCCAAGTGTCGGAATTCTTTACATTTGCTTTTCGTTCACATGCCGGTAAAGCTGGTAAAGATCATGATTTCAACAACCTGCCCGATTGGCACTGTTTGTGCTTATTAAAACGCAAGTCGCGTATTACCAATTTTTTTTCGGTCTGTTCCTGACCGTGGATGCATTTTTTTCGATCGTAATTTGTTCATATCATCCCGGGGGTAAGCTACATGGCGAACGACAGCACAATCTGCTTTCAAACCGATTCAGAAACAGTAAAGGCTCTGGAAAAGGTCGCTCGGGAGGGCGGCCAGAGTGTCTCGACGGTTGTTGAATCCATCGTCCAACATTATCTCAAGGACAACAGGGAGTGCCGGGGTCTCCATCAGAGCCGCCGCTGTCTGGAGCGGAAGAAGGTCCGCATTCCGGCCTTCATCGGCGACCCGCGCTGGCAGCGGAAGAATTTTGAAAATTGCAGCATCCTCGACATCTCCTTCGGCGGGGTTCAGATATCCGTCCCGAAGGGAACAAAGATTGAATTTGAGAACGACGGAGGCAGCAGGGAGGTCCGGATCATTTTCACCCTCGAGGATTGTCCCTGGCCGATCAATTTGAGATGCAACCTAAAGCGGGCGATTGAGGCGGATGATGAAGTCCGCATGGGGGCAAGCCTGGTCGACCCGGATTTCTACACGTTCACAACTTTGCAGAAGTATCTGATCTGATTCGACGCCGGCTGAAGTCCCGGCCATCGGAATCGCTGTTTTACTGGCGACTGGGCCTGCCGCTCGAGATCCTGGTTATGGCCTCGTTACGGCGATTACATATTGGCTCTATAGCACCGATAATTTACATCGCCATGGCGATCCCCATGCTCCTGATCGTCTGGCCGCCGTGACCTTCGTCCGATGGCAGCCCCGGGGTGAGGAAAAATGGATTGACACCGTACCCCCCTCTTGCCTACTATGCTGCGCGCCTTGGCTTCACACGGATCGCTCGATCCGACCTCAAAGCGTTGACTGAAAAACCGATGGTTGAACAAGGGACAAAAAAGGGCGAAAGCGCCCGCTGCATAAACAATGTGGGAGGAATTGCGAATGAAGTTATCGAATTACTTTGACAAGGTGAAGGGGATCAGCATCCTGTCCACGGCCGATGCCGAGGGAAGGGTCAACACATCGGCGATCTCGAAGCCCTTCGTGGTCGATGAAGAGACGGTGGCCTTCGTCATGACGGGCAACCTGACCCACAAGAACCTGCAGTCCAATCCGCACGCGGCTTATTTCTTCCTTGAGTATGGGGAAAAGTACGACGGCGTTCGGCTCCACCTGACGAAAATCAAGGAGTCGATGGACATGGACGACGTCCATGAGATCCGCAGGAAGCGCTACCCCATCTTCACGACCAAGTACAGCCAGGAATCCAAGTACGCCGTCTATTTCAAGGTGGAGAAGGTGCTGCCCCTCGTGGCGCCCCGCGTGCTCAAGCGCGGTGTGAAGCAGCCGTTCGCTTGAGCGGATCGGAGGGGAACGCAAGATCGCTGCCCGGGAAAATTCGTGACAGGCGCCCGTTCTCGCCAATCCGGCGTTGATGGGCGCTTTTTTGTGGTCTGTCGGATTCTTTGAAGGACTGCTTTTATGCATGCCCCCGGTATTCACATCAAAAGCAATTGTTCCCCGCGGAGCCCCACCGGATGATGATCTCCGATGCATCCACTTCAAGATACTTTTTGCACCAGTATGTTCCGGTATTGTCTCCCAACACATGGGTGCCGTCCGGGATGGGAGTGGAATACATAAATGGCCTTGCCGCACGCTGCCTTTGTTCCCAAACAAAGACCTTGTTGCCATTCGGGGCAGTGAAGTCGGCGGATGGGTCACCCATCTCATCGACAGCAATATCTATTTTCTTCCCAATCAGCCGATTTAGATCAGTCGTCGCACAGGCGGATATCAGCACGCAGGCTGCAAAAAGCATGAAGAAACGTTTCATCCGATTATTCCCCCTTTTCTCTTCCCTCCCTATGGCACGCTGTTCTGCTTGGTTGACACAGGGTGTCCGCCATCCACGCTTTTCTTCAATTCCTTGCCCACCTTGAAGAACGCACCCTTCTTCGGCTTCACATCCACGGCTTCACCGGTTTTCGGGTTTCTGCCCTTGTAACCGTCATACTCCCGGACGGAGAAAACCCCGAATCCCCGGATTTCAACCCTGCCGCCGTTTTTCAGGGCCGCGGTGAAACCATCAAACACATGGTCGATGACCATCGATGCGTATGCTTCCGTGAGGCCTTCTTTTGCAGACAGTGCGGTGATCAGATCGGATTTGTTCATGTAATCCTCGCTATATGACCTTCAGGATATGCGGTGCATGTCTTTCAGAGGCATCCGGGATACTGGTCGGGTAACCAACAATTATGGGCGCCACGATCCGGCAATCTGCGGGGACGCCAATTTCATCCAATGTTTTGCGGTCCCTAATTTGTGACCCCAATGCAACCCAGCAGGTTCCAAGCCCTCTTGATGTTGCCGAGAACATGAAATAGGAAACCGTCAGTGCGACATCCACATCGAGAGACCGAATGTCTTTCGGACCGACAATATAAACCAGACAGGGTGCGTTATAAAAAACGTTGAAATGGTCATCCCTCAGTGTGGCTTCATATTTCTTCAGTGTTGAAGCAGGATTCTGCGTCAGATCGGCAAGCAGATTTTTCTTGCTTTCATCGGAGAGTCTTTGCATGCACGGACGGTCCCGGATAATGACGAACCGGCATGGCTGACCGTTGCCGGCTGTTGGGGCAAAGCATGTATCCTGAATGATCTCATTCAGGACGGACAGGGGAACTTCCCTCTCCTGAAAGTCCCTGATTGAACGTCTGTTTCTTAAAATTGTCTCAAAATCCATATCAGGACTCCTTTGCCTTTACGCGATGCTTGCGTGGTTTTTGTGAAAGAAAATGAGGTTGCAACCATGAAAGCTGCAACCATTTGATTCTATTTGGTGCCTGGGGCGGGGGTCGAACCCGCATAGCCGCGAGGACCGAGGGATTTTAAG
>Ga0116154_10000777_pt1 | contig 32093 bp, 23 predicted proteins | sample AD_UKC030_MetaG_FD_89898 | JGI IMG/M metagenome (GOLD analysis project Ga0116154, IMG submission 89898) | Active sludge microbial communities of municipal wastewater-treating anaerobic digesters from USA - AD_UKC030_MetaG | ecosystem: Engineered > Bioreactor > Anaerobic > Digestate | place: USA... | reverse complement strand
TCTCATTCACAAATGTGAAAAAAGATATATCAAATGCTACTAGCAATCTACCATCCGGGTATCCCTTTGTCAATTGAAGGGAGCTGCGCGGCTTGTTCAGGGGCTTCGGTTCTGATAAGATCGGCGCGAAGGCCGGCCCTCGGGCGCCGGGCCTTCCGCCCCCCCGTAGGGGGGCGAGCTCCCCGCTCCTCCGCCTAAGGCGACGCCTTCAGGTTCGGGAACGGGACCGCGAAGGAGGGAGCGTATGCCGGATTCCGACAGTAAGCCATCGGAACCGCTATCGCCTCACATACGCCAGCCCCGTCGTGGAGGCCCGGGCCCGCTCTAGCGAGCGCGCCGCGGTTCCTCCTCCCGCCGGGGCCCGGCCCTCAGGGGCCGCAAGGAGGACCGCATGACCGTGAACCGCATCAAGGGAGCCGCCGGCCTCGCCGTGGCCCCCGCCCCGGCGGCCGATACCTGGATCGACATCCGCGGCGCCACTCCCGAGGAGCTCGCCTGGCTCGAGCGGGAGTGCAAGGTGAATCCCGAGCACCTCGCCGACATCATGGACCTGGACGAGCAGGCCCGCATCGAGAAGGAGGACGAGTACACCCTCCTCATCCTCCGGCTTCCCGTCTACGACGCCCGCCTCGAGCTGCCCTACTACACGGTGCCCCTCGGCGTCCTCCTCTTCCCCGACCGCATCGTCACCATCTGCCAGACCGACTGCGAGCTCCTCGGGGAGCTCAGCTCGGGCCGCGCCAAGCACCTCGACCCGGCGAACAAGGCGGCCTTCCTCCTCCACATACTGGGGCGGGCGGCCATCGTCTACCTGCGCTACCTAAAGGACATCAACCGCCGGACCGCCGCGATCGAGCGGGAGCTCCAGCGCTCGGTGAAGAACCACGAGCTCACCCTCCTCCTCGCCTTCGAGAAGTCCCTGGTCTTCTTCACGACGAGCCTGAAGTCCAACGAGATCCTCCTCGAGAAGCTGCAGGCCACGCGGGCCCTGCGCTTCAAGGAGGACGAGGCCGAGCTCCTCGAGGACGTGCTCACAGACAACAAGCAGGCCATCGAGATGGCCAACATCTACTCGGACATCCTCTCGGGCATGATGGACGCCTTCGCCTCGGTGATCTCCAATAACCTCAACATGCAGATGAAGCGGCTCACGGTCATCTCCATCGTGCTGATGATCCCGACCCTCGTGGTCTCCATGTTCGGCATGAACGTGCGCGTCCCCCTCGAGGACAGGCCGGGCGCCTTCTACATCATCAGCGCCATCTGCGTGCTCGCGGGGCTCCTCGGCGCCCTCCTCCTGCGCGACCGGCGGAAGGGCGCCAAGGCCAAGCTCCTCCTCGCGCGGGGCAACGCCGTGGCCCTGCCCGCGGCCGCGCCGCGGCGGCGGGCGGGACGCTGAGGGGGGCCGCTCGGCCGCGGGGCGGGAAAAAGCGGGGCCCCTGGGGCCCCGCTTTCATTTTCCTCGCCGGCGCGATACGGCTCAGCGCTTGATCTCGACCTTCTTCGAGCCGTCCGGGGCCTCGACGATGGAGATCGAGAGCTCCTCGAGCTGCTTGGCGTCCACCTCGTTCGGGCTCTCGTCCATGGGGCTCACCGCGAAGCTGTTCTTCGGGAAGGCGATGACCTCCTTGATGGAGGTCTCGCCCGCCATGAGCATGACCAGGCGGTCGAGGCCGGGCGCGATGCCGCCGTGGGGCGGGGGGCCGTACTTGAAGGCCTCGGTGAGGAAGCCGAACTTGCGCTGGCCCTCCTCCTCGGAGAAGCCGACGATCTTGAAGATGCGCTTCTGGAGCTCGGGATCGTGGATGCGGATGGAGCCGGAGGCGATCTCGAAGCCGTTCATGACCAGGTCGTAGAGGTCGCCCTTGACGGCGCCGGGATCGGACTCGAGCGTGGGGTGGTAGCGCTCCTGGGGCATGGTGAACATGTGGTGGGCCGTGTCCCACTTCGACTCGTCCTCGTTGTACTCGAACATGGGGAAGTCGACGATCCAGGCGAACTCGAACTTGGCGGGGTCGCAGAGGCCGAGGTCCTTGCCGAGCTTCGAGCGCACGGCGCCGAGGGACTGGCAGGCCACCCGCTTCTTGGCGTCGGCCACCATGAGGACGAGGTCGCCCTGCTTGGCTCCGAGGAAGTCGAGCGTCTCCTTCTCGATGTCGACGAAAAATTTGGAAGCCCCGCCCTCGAGATGGCCTTCCGCGCTCACCTTCATCCAGGCCATGCCCTTGGCGCGGTAGACCTTGGCGGCGGCCTCGAGCTCCTCGATCTGCTTGCGCGAGTAGTCGGCCTTGCCCGGGACGACGAGCGCCTTCACGGCGCCGCCCTCCTGCGTGATGCCCTTGGCGGCCGCGGCCGCGCGGCGGGCTTCTCCGTCGGCTAACGCGTCCTTGAAGGCCTGGAAGCCGGACTTCGAGGCGACGGCCCCGAAGTCCTTCATCCGCATGTCGAAGCGGAGGTCGGGCTTGTCCGTGCCGTAGAGCTCGATCGACTCGTCGAAGGCGAGGCGGGTGAAGCGCGCGGGCAGCTCGTGGCCGAGGGTCTTGCGGAAGACGTGGCCCATCATGCCCTCGACGAGCTCGAGGACGTCGTCGCGCTTGACGAAGGACATCTCGATGTCGATCTGGGTGAACTCGGGCTGGCGGTCGCCCCGGGCGTCCTCGTCTCGGTAGCAGCGGGCGAGCTGGAAGTACTTGTCCATGCCGGAGACCATGAGCAGCTGCTTGTACAGCTGGGGCGACTGGGGCAGGGCGTAGAACTTGCCGGGGTAGAGACGCGAGGGCACGAGGTAGTCGCGGGCGCCCTCGGGAGTGGAGCGGATGAAGGTCGGGGTCTCGATCTCGTAGAAGCCCTGGCCCGAGAGGTGCTCGCGCACGGCGAAGGCGACCTCGTGGCGGAGGCGGATGTGGCGCTGCATGCGGCCGGAGCGGAGGTCGAGGTAGCGGTACTTGAGCCTGAGTTCCTCCTTCGCGTCGGAGGTCTCGTCGACCATGAAGGGCAGGACCTCGCAGCGGGTGAGGACCTGGATGGACTCGGCCTTGACCTCGATGGCGCCGGTGTCCATGTCGGGGTTGACCATGGAGGCGGGGCGGGCGCGCACGAAGCCCTTGACCGCGACGCAGTACTCGTACTTGAGCTCGGCGGCGGCGGCCTTGATCGCGTCGGAGGCGTCGTCGTCCACGACGACCTGGGTGACGCCGTAGCGGTCGCGGAGGTTCACGAAGGTGATGCCGCCGTGGTCGCGCCGGCGGTGGACCCAGCCGTTGAGGACGACGGTCTGCCCCACGTCGGCTGCGCGGAGGGCGCCGCAGGTGGTCGTGCGCTTCAGGTATTCCATAGGGGCGCATTCTAGCCTCGCCGGCGGCCTTCGCGCAATACGGGGGCGCCTTCCCGGCGCCCGCGCGAGGGGAGGCCGCCGGCGTCCCGGGTGGATCGCCGCGCCGTCCTTGACCGGAGGCGGTCGAAAAACTAGAGTCGAGGCATGGGCAGTCTCGGGCAGGGGACGCCGCGGATCTCCGTCTCCCGGAGCCCTCGATGAAGCGCCGCGCGAAGGCTCGTCCCCTCCTCTTCGCGGCCTTCTTCCTCTCGAGCGTGCTCCCCCTCTTCCTCTTCGGCGCCGCCTTCTGGCCCACCCTCCACCGCTTCCTCGACGAGGACCTGCGCTCCGCCGCCGCCTCGAACCTCGCCGCCGCGGCCGTGCAGGTCCAGGCCCAGGTCTTCGACCGCCCGAGGAGCGTCCTGCCCAGCATCCTCATGCTCGCCGAGCGCTTCGGGCAGGGGCGCGGCGGCGCCGCCCTGGACGAGATCCTCGAGGCCTTCGCCGTGGCGCGCCCCGAGTACGCGGCCTTCCTCGTCGTGGACCGAGCGGGCCGGATCGAGGCCAGCCGCGGCCGCGCCCTCGCCGCCGCGGGCTCGGCCTACGCCCTGCGGGCCCGCCCGGTGCCCGGCGACGTCGCCTTCTCGAAGCCCTTCTTCGAGGAGGGGCGCCTCCTCGCCGAGGCCTCCTTCGCCAACCCGCGCCGGACCGTCGTCGGCTTCCTCGACCTCGACGTCATCTCCTCCCGCTTCGTCCTGGCGACGAGCTCCCCCAACGACCGGGCGGGCATCCTCGACGAGCAGGGCTACTTCGTCGCCTGCAGCGATCCCTCGCGGATCATGGACCGGACCCCCCTCGGCTTCGGCCGGCCCTCCCGCGCGGGGCTGACCCTGGTCCTCGACCAGGGCCTCGCCTACTTCTCCTCCTCCATGCCGATCCGGGGCTCGGGCTGGCAGGCCGTCTACCTCAGCTCGCGGGCCGAGGCCGAGGCCCCCCTGCGGGCCTTCCTCGGCCGCCTTGCCCTCGTCGCCGCCGCGAGCGTCGCTGGATCCTTCGCGATCGCCGTGGTGCTCCAGCGCAGCCTCGCCGAGCCCCTGGCCCACCTCGCCTCGCGCATCGGGATGATCGCCGCGGGGAGGTACGAGGAGCGCCTGGGCGATACGGCCCTGGAGGAGTTCCAGGGAATCGCGGTGGCCTTCAACGCGATGGCCGACTCGATCCAGCGGCGCGACCGCGAGATACAGCGGAGCGAGGAGCGCTACCGGCTCCTCTTCCTCGCGAACCGGGTCCCGGCACTCCTCGTGCTCGGCGGCTCCGGGCAGCTCCGGGACGCCAACGACGCGGCCGAGGCCTACTACGGCTATTCCCGGGAGGAGCTCCGCGGCATGCGCCTGTCCGAGCTCGAGGCGGGAGGCGGGCCGGGCCCGGGCCGGACCCTCTCCGCAGCCGGCGGCGCCGACGGCCTTGCGGCGAGGCACCGGCTCCGGTCTGGCGCGTTGCGCGACGTCGAATTGCACGCCGGGCCCATCTCCATCGACGAGGAGCCCCACTTCCTCGTCGTCGTCTTCGACGTGACCCGCCGCCGGATCGCCGAGGAGCGGATGGCCTCGGCCCTCGAGGAGAAGACCCTGCTCCTGAAGGAGGTCTACCACCGCGTCAAGAACAACCTGCAGATCATCTCGAGCCTCCTGAACATGCAGGCGAGCGTCGCGGGCGACGGGGAGGTCTCCGTCGCCCTCCGCGACGGCCAGGACCGGGTCTACGCCATGGCCCTGGTGCACGAGCTCGTCTACCAGATGGGCGACCTGAGCTCCATCGACGTCGCGGAATACGCCTCCCGGCTGGCGACCCACGTGGCCGACGCCTACTCGGCCGAGCGCGAGCTCCTCGGCTTCGAGCTCGACGAGCTCAGGCTCGAGCTCGAGCGCGCCATCCCCTTCGGCCTCGCCCTCAACGAGATCCTCTCGAACGCCTTCAAGTACGCCTCGCGCTCGGCCGTCACCCTCTCGCTCCGCGTGGAGGGCGCGGAGGGCGGCCGCGCGCTCCTGCGCGTCGAGGACGGGGGGCCCGGCATGCCGGAAGGCGGGCCCTCGGCGCGCTCCTCCTCCCTCGGCATCTCCCTCATCCGGGGCCTCGCCGAGCAGCTCCACGGCGAGGTATCCTGGTCGCCGGGGCGGGAGGGGAGGGGGACGGCCGTCGTCCTCTCCTTCCCCCTTACGCCGCCCGATCCCGATGGAGGCCGATCCTGAGCGCCCGCGCGATCCTCCCCGCCCTCCTCGCCCTCGCCCTCGGCCCCTCCCTGGCCGGGAGCCCGGCGGCGGGGCTCGCCGCGGAGCCCCGCCTCGTCCTCCGCTACGCCCACCCCAACGAGCCGGAGAGCCTGGCCGGCCGCCAGGCCGAGTACTTCGCGAGCGAGGTCGCGGCCCGCACGAAGGGGGCGGTCGCCGTCGAGGTCTACCCCTCCTCCCGCCTCGGCACCCTCGAGGAGCAGGTGCGCCTCGCCGCGGAGGGGAGGGTGGCCTTCACCCACCAGACCGCGGCCACGATCGGGTCGCTCCACGGCGACCTGGCCGTCCTCGACCTGCCCTACGCCTACCGGGACGTCGCCCACCTCCTGCGCGTGACCGACCCCTCCTCGCCCCTCATGCGCAAGCTCGGCGAGGGGCTCGTCCGGACGCGGGGGCTCCGGATACTCTCCTCCTTCTACTTCGGGACGAGGCAGCTGACCTGCGACCGTCCCGTCCGGAGGCCCGAGGACCTCGCCGGCCTCCTCGTGCGGGCCATCCCCTTCCCCGTATACGAGGCCGCGGTCGAGGGCCTCGGCGCGAGGCCCGTGCCCCTCGAGTGGTCGCGGACGCCCACGGCCCTGGCGGCCGGCTCGGTCAACGGCCAGGAGAATCCCGTCAACACGATCCTCGCCTCGCGGCTCTACGAGCACCAGGGCTACCTCATGCTCACCGGCCACATCATGGCCTCCTCCCTCCTCGTCGTGAACGAGGCGGTCTGGCAGGGCCTGCCCAAGGCCGAGCGCGAGGCCCTGGCGGCGGCGGCCAGGGCGGCGGGCGAGCGCGCCACGCGCGAGTGCCTGGCCTCCGAGGCGAGCGACCTGGAGGCGCTCAAGGCCAAGGGCATGAAGGTGATCGGGCCGGCCGAGGGACTCGATCGCGAGGCCTTCGCCGCGCGCGCGCGCGAGCTCGTGCGGGAGCGCTTCGGCGAGCGGTGGAAGACCTACATCACCATGATAGAGGCGGAACGATGAGCGAAATCGAAACCGATCCGATAGCCCTCGGCCCCGGGGGGGAGCCGGTCTACCTCGAGCTCTCGATGGCCAACCGCCACGGGCTCGTCGCGGGCGCGACCGGCACCGGGAAGACGGTGACCCTCCAGTCCCTCGTCGAGCGCTTCTGCCGCGCGGGCGTGAGCGTCCTCGCGGCCGACGTCAAGGGCGACCTCTCGGGGCTCGCCGCGGGGGGAGGCGGCAATCCCCGCGTCGAGGCGGCCCTGGCGGCCGCGGCCCTCGCCGTCCCCGGCCTGGCCGGGCGGCCCCGCGAGGCTCTGCGCGCCGCCTTCTGGGACCCCTACGGGGAGGGAGGCGTCCCCCTCCGGGCGACCGTCTCCGACATGGGGCCCCTCCTCCTCGGCCGGGCCCTCGGCCTCTCGGAGGTGCAGCGCGAGGTCCTCTCCATCCTCTTCCGCGTCGCGGACGAGCGCGGCCTCGAGCTCGTCGACCTCAAGGACCTCCGCGCCCTGATCGAGTGGGCCGGCGCCGCCGCCGCCCTCCTCGAGCCGAGCTACGGCCGGATGTCGGGCGCGAGCCTCTCGGCCCTGCAGCGCGCCGTCGTCGTCCTCGAGGGCCAGGGCGGCGGCCTCTTCTTCGGCGAGCCCGCCCTCGACGTGAACGAGCTGCTCGCGCGCGGCCCGGAGGGCGGCGGCCTCGCCTCGATCCTGGCGGCCGGCCGCCTCGTCGACTCGCCGGAGCTCTACTCGGCCTTCCTCCTGTGGCTCCTCTCCGAGCTCTTCGAGGAGCTGCCCGAGGCGGGCGACCTGCCCGCCCCCAAGCTCGTCCTCTTCTTCGACGAGGCCCACCTCCTCTTCGACGGCGCGGACGAGGAGCTCACCCGCTCGGTCCTCCGCACCGTGCGCCTCATCCGCTCCAAGGGGGTCGGGGTCTGGTTCGTCACGCAGAATCCCCAGGACCTCCCCGAGGAGGTCCTGGCCCAGCTGGGCAACCGGGTCCAGCACGCGCTCAGGGCCTACACGCCCAAGGAGGCCCGGGCCCTCAAGGCGGCCGCCGAGTCCTTCCGGCAGCGACCGGGACTCGACGCCGAGGCCGCGTTGGGCGAGCTCGGCATCGGCGAGGCCCTCGTCTCCTTCCTCGACACCAAGGGCGCGCCCGTCCCCGTCCAGCGGGTCCGGATCGTGCCGCCCCTCTCCCGGGTCGGGCCCCTCGGCCCGGAGGAGCGCTCCGCCCTCGTCGCCGCGAGCCCGGCCATGGCCCGCTACGGGAGGAGCGTGGACCGGACCAGCGCCTACGAGCGGCTGCGCGGCGAGGCCCCGCCGGGGGCCGCCGGGGCCGGGCCCGCTCCCCGGGCCGCGCCCGGGCCCGCCTCGCTCGAGGACGCGATGGCCGATCTCGAGGCCGAGCTCCGCGGCGAGACCCCGCCCTCGCGAGCCCGCGCGGCGGCCCAGGCCGCCCCTCGGCGCGCGGCCGAGGGGCCCGACTGGGGCGAGCCGGCCGAGCCCTCGCCGGCCCGCGGGACCGCTCGGGCCGCGCCGGGGCGGGGCTCGGCGGGCCGGGCCCCCGCCTCGGGCGAGGAGCTCCTGGGCTCGCTCGCGACGAGCGCCCTGCGCGCCGCGGGCAACGAGCTCGGCCGCCAGCTCGTCAGGGGACTCCTGGGCGGCCGCTCGGGAAGCTCGCGCCGGCGCCGGCGCTGCTAGGGAGGAAGGCCATGCGCGAGCGGACCCTGCGAAGCGACCGGCTCCTCGAGGAGCTCGGCAAGAACATCATCCTCCGCGACCTCTCTCGGCGCGAGCTCCGGAGATTCGCTCCCCTCTGCCAGCTGCGCGAGTACGACCCGGGCGAGCGCGTCGTGGAGCAGGACAGCGTCGGCTCCGACCTCCACCTCATCCTCGAGGGCTCGATGGGCATCCTCGTGCGGGGGGCCGAGCGCGGCGAGGTCCGCGTGAGCGCGGTGGGCAAGGGCGAGGTCCTCGGCGAGGCGGCGATCTTCATGGACCTGCCGCGCACCGCGAGCGCCGTGGCCGACCAGGCCTGCCTCGTGGCGGCCGTGCCCCGGGAGCGCCTGTTCGCCTACTGCGACGCCAATCCCCGGGCCGGCCTGCGCATCTTCGGCTTCGTGATCTACAGCCTCCTGCGGCGCCTGGGCGCCACGAGCCGCGAGCTCGCCCTCGAGCGGGAGGCCGTAGTCCGGCCCGAGGACCTCGAGCGCATGCTCGCCTTCTTCCCGAGGTCGATCGAGGACATGCTCCAGCGCTGAGGCCTCAGTCCCCGCCCCGCCGCTCCCCCGGCCGCAGGCCGTAGCGCTCGCCCTCCTCCTCGTTGCCCGCCGGCTCGACGTGGACGATCACGTCGTAGATGTCCGGGATCAGGGCCTTGACGGCAGCCTCGACGCCGAGGGCTATCCCGTGGGCCTCGCCCACGCTGAGCGAGCTGTCGACCTCGATGTCGAGGTCGGCGACGAGGGAGGAGCCCAGGCGGCGCATCCTGGCCCGGTGCGGGTTCCCCGCCCCCGGCACCGAGGCCACCGCCTCGAAGAGCCTGGCGTAGAGGCTCTCGTCCGCGCTGCCGTCCATGAGCTCGTCGTTGACCTCCAGGAAGATGCCGATCGCCACCTTGATGATCCACAGCGAGACGAGGAGGGCGGCGACCCGGTCGATGACCGGCAGGCCGAAGGCGAAGGTGAAGCCCAGGCCCGCGAGGACCGAGGCCGAGATGACGACGTCGCCGCGCATGTTCTTGCCGTTGGCGACGAGCATCGAGCTGCCGGTCTTCCGGCCGTAATGGAACTGGCTCCAGGAGAGGAGGAGCTTGCCCGCGATCGAGGCGATGGTGACGTAGATCGCGATCGGCGAGGGCATGGCCCGATCCTCGCCCCCGATGATGCTCCCCGCCGTCCTGGCCAGGAGCTGGGCCCCCGCGAAGAAGACGACGAAGGAGAGGACGGTCGTCGCCAGGGTCTCCGCTCGGGCGTGGCCGTAGGGGTGCTCGCGGTCGCCGGGCTTGTCGACGATGCGCGCGGCGAGGAGGTTGATGAGGGCGATGACCACGTCCGTGGAGGAGTCGATGCCGTCGCCCAGGACGGCGAGGGAGCCCGAGGCGAGGCCGACGGCGAGCTTGCCGGCCGCGAGGATGGCGTTTCCGGCGAGGGCGAGGAGGGAGGCCCTCGCGAGGAGGGCGGAGCGCGAGTCCATGGCCATAGTCCTAGCACGGAAGCCCGCGGCGGAATAAGCGCGAGGGGCCCGAATGTGAGGCGGAGCTAACTCGGGCGGGCTTGTAGGCGGCTTCCCGCTCCGTTATAGTCTGGCCCGATGATCGCGGCGCTCTACGAGGACGGGGATATCCTCGTCCTCGACAAGCCCCCGGGCCTCGCCTCCCAGCCCGGCGAGGGCGTGAGGATATCCCTCGTCGAGGCCGTGGAGCGGGACTACGGCTTCCGGCCCTTCCTCGTGCACCGCCTGGACAAGGAGACCTCGGGCTGCATCGTCGTGGCCAAGAGCTCCCCGGCGGCGGCCCGCTGGGCCAGGCTCGTCGAGTCGCGCGAGCTGGGCAAGACCTACCGCGCCCTGGTCTCCGGCGAGAGCCCGGGCGGCTCGGGGAGCTTCTCCGACCGGGTGCCCACGCGCTCGGGCGAGAAGGCCGCCTCCACGGCCTGGCGGCGCCTCGCCTCCTTCGGCGGCCCTGCCGGGACCGTCCTGTCCTACCTCGAGCTCGTCCTCGCCACCGGCCGCATGCACCAGATCCGCATCCACCTGGCGGCCCACGGCCTGCCGGTGCTCGGCGACGAGCGCCACGGCGACTTCGACCTGAACAAGCGCCTGCGGCGCGAGGCCGGCCTCAGGCGCCTGTGCCTCCACGCGCGATCCCTCACCCTGCCCGGCGGCGAGCTCGTGGTCGCGCCCATGCCGCCCCACTTCGCCGGCCTCATGTCGCTCTGCCCCGGCGCGCCCGACCCGGAGCTGCCGTGAGCGAGGGCCGGGCCGGCGGCCCGCCGGGATCCTACGCCCTCCTCCACGGGGCGAGCTGGCTCCTCCCCGGCGGGGAGGTCCTCGTCGTCCCCGGCTTCCACGAGGAGTGGCTCGCCGAGCACGCCGAGCTGGCGGCGGGAGCGCGCAACGTCTGCGAGCTCGTCCTGCGCCGGCGCTGGATCTCCGTGGCCCTCTTCGGCGGGGGCTACCTCGAGCTCATGGTGCCGGACCGCCGGGCCGAGGACGTCGGGCGCGAGGTCCGGGAGCTCCTTTCGCGCAACCCTGGCGCCTGGTCGAGGGCCCTGGTCATGTCGATGGACGAGGAGGGCTACGCCATGCTCGAGCCGGCCGACGTCGCCTCCCCGGAGGCCCTGGCCGCCGCCCTGGCCAGGTAAGGCGCGGGGCGAGTCATTTCGCCCGACGCGTCATCGCTCGAGGAGGCCCGAGAGCGTCCGGGCGTTGGCGACGGCCCGGCCCCGCGCGTGGTTGTTGAAGGCCACCAGGACGAGCTCGGCCTTGGACTCGAGCTCGCGCAGGAGGGGGAGCTTGGCGGCGAGCTCGGCCTCGGAGTAGAGGTAGTCGTAGCGCGAGGAGGAGTCGCCGCCCCACCAGGCCTCGGCGTTGCGGCCGTGGAAGCGCAGGTAGGAGAGCCTGCCGGTGACCGCGGCCGACTCGCGCGGCAGCCCCGGCAGCTCGGGCCGGTCGACGAGGACCAGGGCCGCGCCCCGGCGCTCGAGCTCCTCGAGGACCCGCGGGCCGCCCCACTCGTCGTTGCGGAACTCCACCGCGAGGGGGAAGGCCGCCAGCTCGTCGCAGAGGGCGCCGAGGTATCGCCGCTCCTCGGGGCCGTACTTGAAGGAGTAGGGCAGCTGGACGAGGAGGGCGGCGAGCCTCCCCGAGGCGGCGAGGCCCTCGAGGGCGCGGCCTAGCTCGGCCGCCGACTCGCGCCAGGAGCTCCCCCGCTCGTGGGTGAGGCTCCGGTGGGCCTTGAGGGCGAAGCGGAAGCCCGAGGGCGCGCGCTCCGCCATGCGCGCGAGGGAGGCGGCGGTCGGCATCGAGTACCAGCTGTAGTCGAGCTCGACGAAGGGGAAGCAGAGGGAGTAGTAGCGGAGGAACTCGGCCTTCGGCAGGCCCTCGGGGTAGAGCTCGCCCCGCCACTCCTCGTAGGAGTAGCCGCAGGTCCCGACGAGGATCCGGCCGCCCATGGCCGCCGCTACTTCCTCAAGATGCCGAGGAAGGTCAGGTCGTCGTCCTGCGGATCCTGCCTGATGCCCTTGTACAGGACGTAGCCGGGGTTGCTCGAGTCCTCGAGGGGCTCGACGTTGGGATTCGTGCCGTCGGGGTTGTCCGGGCCGAGGAAGAGCCGGATCTGGTCGAAGCGCCGCTTCTTGCGGAGGAAGTCGTCGACCTTGGCGTCCACGACCACGCTGTCCTTGGCCGTCGCTGAGGGATCCCGGTAGAGGCGGAAGACCTTCTCCACCGAGACCAGGGCGATGATCATCTCCTCGAGGCTCCCGTCGCAGCCGGAGAAGTCGAAGCTCAGGGTCTCCTCGGGCACGTGCTCCCGGACCAGGGTGTAGCTCCGCTTCGCGCGCAGTGCCCGCAGCACCTCGCAGATGCGGTCGTAGCCGAACTCCTCCCTGGTCTCGCCGCCCTTATGGTGGGAGGTATGGGGGACGTTGACCTCGACCTCGGAGCAGGGGACGTTCCTGAGGCTCGCGTCGCGGAAGAGGTGGTGGGCCTCGTCGATGCCGTCCGTGTAGAGGAAGAGGACGTCGCCGGGCTCGAGCTTGCGCGTCACCTGGACGAAGGGCTGCTTCATCTGGACCATGAAGCTCGGGAAGACGCCGGCGGCGGGGGTGTTCGGCAGGTCGTCCTCGACGAGCTCGCCGCGCGCGGCGCTCCAGACGTGGAGCTTGGAGTCGCCGGCCTCGCAGAGGTAGGCCTGGCCGAGCTTCGCGTCCCAGATGCCCAGGGTGAAGGCGGCGAAGCGCCCGACGAACTTGCGCTCCTCGAGGAAGTCGTTGATCTGGTAGGCGACCTCGGTGACGTCGATCGAGGCGGGCATGGCCTTCTTCCACTCGTTGAAGTAGTTGATGACCATGGTCGCCACCTGGACCATGATGAGGGCCGCGGAGACGCCGTGGCCCGAGACGTCGCACTTGATGAAGTAGTGGTAGCGCTCGTTGATGGGGCGGAAGTCCCAGTAGTCGCCGGAGACCGCGTCGGCCCCCTCGTAGTAGCCGAAGAACTCGAAGTCCTTGGCGGCGCTGTGGCCGGTCGAGAGCTTGGCCTGGGCGCCCGGGGCGGGATCCAGGGGGATGAACATCTTCTGGATCCCCTTGCCGACGACGAGCTCCTTGGAGGCCTTGGCCGCGAGCGCGAGGCCCTCGGTCATCTGGTTGACGGTGTCGGCCAACGTGAAAAGCTCGTCGCGGCCCTTGACCGTTATCGACTTGCCCGCGAGCTCCTCCTTGTCCGGGGTGTCGCGGATATGCTCGATCTGCCGCACGAGCTTGCGGATGGGGACCACGATGATGGTGGACAGGAGGAAGGCGCCGGCGATGCCGATGCCGAGGGCCACGGCCGCGACCACCAGGGTCATGCGCACGAGGTCGGCCTGGGCCTTCCGCACCTGGGCGGCGATGAGCTCGGTCGAGACCTCGAGGCGGACCATGCCGCGGTAGTAGAGCTGGTCCGCGCCGGAGCGGTAGAGCACGGGCTTGTAGAACAGGAAGCGCCGGGGCTCGAGGGAGAGGGCCGTGGGATCGAAGCCGGGGGTCGCGCCGACCGAGGCCGAGGAGAGGGCGAAGAGCTTCTCGTCGAGGCTCGACTGGAGGCCGGCGAGGGTCTGGGCTATCTCGTCGAAGCGCCGCCTCGAGGCCTCGTCCAGCCTGGTCGCGAGGGAGCGGCCCTCGCGGGTGAGGTCGGCTATCGCCTGGTTGATGTCGCTCACCTCGGCTGCCGCCTTGGCGTCGAGCTCGGCGGCGAGGCGCGGGATATCGGCCGAGAGCGCGTCGGAGGCGATGCGCGAGGAGCCGACGGCGAGCTCCGCCGAGTCGAGCTTGGAGGCGATCTGCGGATCGTTCGTGGCCCAGACGACGTCGGGCTCGGTCGAGCCCTCGCCGTAGCCGGTGAGGGTTATGTAGACGGCGTCGTCCATGGCGCGGGCCTGCTTGGGCAGGAAGCCGAGCTGGAGCTTGTCCTTGCCCGGGAGGTAGGAGCGCGCGCCCTGGGCCACGCTCTCGAGGAGGACCTCGGCCCGCTGCCGCAGGCTCTCGGCCAGGGAGCGGCTCTCGGTCGCGAGGACGAAGTAGCCCAGGGGTATCGACACGAGGAGGACCACGAAGATGACCAGGCTCGCGATGATGAGGGTGAACTTGACGCGGAGGCCCGCCCCGCGGCGGCGGACGCGGCGCTCCGCCTTGGCTTTCTCTTCGGACGGCATGGGACCTCCTTGGACGAGGGCGAGGACCTGGAGCCGGACTTCCGCGGCGTCGCGGGCGGTGGCCAGGGCCTTGCCGAAGGACAGGACGACGCCCAGCGCGGCGAAGAGGACGGCCGCGAGCACGAAGGCGTCGTAGATGGAGAAGCGCCGCGCGCGGGGCGCGATCGGGCTGAGCGCGATGCCGAGGCTCTGGCCGAGGCCGTACTTGACGGTGCCCCCGGCCTCGACGGCGAGGAGGGGCTCGGTCCAGTACCAGCCGCGCTTGGGGTGGCGCAGCCCGATGCGGTACCGGCCGGCCTCGGCGTCCTCGAAGGATATCCCCTCGACCTGGCGGTCGGACGTTATGCGGAACTCGCCGGGCCGCCGCTCGAGGTCGTAGGGGGCGCGGCCGTCCCGGTCGAGGACCAGGGCCGAGAGGGAGCCCTCGGCGAGGAAGCCCCGGCCGAGGAGGCGGAGGACCGTGCGGCCGAGCTCGTCGCGCGAGGCGTCGACGTAGGTGACGGCCGTGTAGGGCACGTACTTGTCGGCCTTCAGGAGGATCGAGGCGGCGTCGCTCACGTTGCCGACCTCGTCGATGGCCGCGACCGAGAGGAGGTAGTAGCCGTCGTCCACGTCGTCCCAGGAGGCCCGGGGCAGCGCGGAGAGGATCTTGGGGGGCGGCAGGGGCGGGCCGGCCCGCTCGACGAGGAGGGCCTCGTAGGGGCTGAGGCCGGGCAGGGGAGGGCGGGCCGCGGCCTGGGGCCGGAAGGCGGCGGCCGAGGCCGTCGTCTCGAGGGGGCCGGCGTAGCGGAGCTCCCAGGTGTAGCCGGCGGCCTCCTCGCCCTCGGGGGGGAGCCACTCGACGGAGAAGGTGTTCGAGGCCAGGAAGCCCCGGGCGTCCGTCTCGGGCCGCTGGAGGATCGGCGGCGGCGGGGGGCGGCGCTTGCGGTCGTAGCGGATGCGGACCGTGGAGGACCAGTTGCCGGCGAAGTCCTGGACCGCGGCGGCGAGGTACCAGGGCCCGTCCTCGTCGGCCAGCTGCGCGAGGCGGGTCTGGGAGCTGACGGCGCCGATCTTGCGCGGGGGCTCGGCGGCCGGGTCGCGGCCCCAGACGTAGGAGTAGCCCGCTATGCCGGAGGGATCGCGGGGCAGGGCCACCCCGATCGTCGCCCGCTCCGCGCGGCTGCGCCTCCCCGGCGCGAAGTCCAGGCCGGAGAGCCGGGGCGGGTCGACGCTGCGGTCCGGCTCGCGCACGAGGATGCGCTCGGCGCCGGCCGCGCCGCTCTGCCAAAGGGCGTAGACGGTCTCGCCCAGGGCGACCGCCCTGCCGAAGCTCGCGTCTCCCGAGTTCTCGGAGACCTCGTACTCGTTCCAGCCGGCGTCGCGGCGCCGGGACATGTAGACCCTGCCGCCCCCGCCGCGGCGGGTGTCGTACCAGAGGGCGCCGGGCTGGCCCTGGAGCTCGAGGACCTGGGGATCGGAGCAGGCCCCCGCTCCCGAGGAGACGCGGTCCGCCCCCGGGGCGAGGGCGCCCGAGTCGTCGAAGGGGGCGAGGTAGATCTGGGCCGAGCCCCCCCGGAGGCTCCGCTCCCAGGCGAGCCAGAGCCTGCCCCCGACGAAGCCGAGGCTCGGCCGCTGGTTGTCGTAGTTCTCCGGCCCGCTCTTGTCCCGGTTGACGGGATCCTGGAAGTCCGTCAGGCGCCGGGCCGAGGACCAGGTCCTCCCCCCGTCGCCCGAGGTCTTGGCGTAGAGCTGCCAGCTCGGCCGCTCCCCCCCGGTGAGGGCCTGGAAGGCGACGAGGTCCCGGCCGGGTCCCGGGGCTGGCGATCCCCGGGGCCGGGGCAGGGGGGCGGCGGCGGGGAGGAAGGCGAGGCCCAAGCCCTCCTCCTCCCGGAGGAGGGGGGCCAGGGGGGCCCAGGCGGAGCCGTCGGGGCTCGAGGAGTAATAGATAGGCAGGGAGCTTCCCTGGACGTCGGCCAGGCCGGCGGCGGCCGCCGCTCCCGGCTTGGCCGCCCCGGCTCCCTGGGCGACGAAGAGGATCCAGCCCCCCGAGGCGGAGGGATAGATGCGCGGCGCGACCGCCGGCTCCTCGGGCGTGATGTCGACCGCGCGCGAGAAGGAGAGGCCCCCGTCCGAGGAGAGGAAGATCTCGATGCTGCTCCGTCCGAGCTCCGCGCCGTCGGCCACCGCCAGGGCCAGGCGGCCCTCGGCCGAGGCGGCCGCGGAGTAGAGGATGGGCTCGGCGCCCCGGTAGGCGAAGGGGCCGGCGAAGCGGCGCCTCGACTCCCACCTGCCCTCCGAGAAGCGGGCGAGGGAGAGCCAGGCCGAGCCGCCCTCGCCGCCCTCCTCGGCCTCGGACTCCTGCCAGAGGGCGACGAAGCCGCCGCGGAGCGGCAGGGCGGAGAGGAAGCGCCCCCGCCCCGCCGAGAGGGGGCGGGGATCCTCCCAGAAGTACTCGCCTTCCTCGGCGAGGCCCTGGGCCGCGGCGCCCGGGGCGAGGATGGCCCCGGCGAGGAGGAGGGCGAGGAGGGGAAGGCCGCCCCTCATATGCGGGACCTTATCTGGTTGTAGAGGTCGAGGAGCTTCTGGACGCGCTTGTTCTTCGGGTCGAGGAGGAGGCGATCGACGATGGCGCTCGCGCCGAGGTAGTTGCCGCTCTGGAAGAGGGCGATGGCCTGCTGGTACTGGGACTCGGCGCTCGCGGAGAGGACGAGCTGGGCGCTTCCGCCCTGGAAGGTCTGGATGCGGTCCTTGAGGTCGGCCGCGCCCTGGTTGTTCGGGTCGTTCTCGAGGGCCCGGTTGAGCTGCTCGACCGCGAAGGAGAAGCGGCCCGTGTCGCCCGAGTCGTAGATGCGCCGGGCGGCGGCCACGAGGTCGCGGGCGAGCTTGACCTTGGCCGGGTCGGGCGGGGGCAGGCGCATGCCGAGGGCGTACTCGGCCTCGAGGACGAGGGCCTGGAGGCCCGGGTACTTCGCGTCGATGGCCGCGAGGTTCTGGAGCTCGGCGTAGGCCTCCTGGGCCCCCCGCGGGTTCTCCCGCGCCGCGCGCACCCTCGTGCGCGCCGAGGCGAGCCGCGTGGAGAAGGCCTGGCGGAAGCTGTCCGGGTCGGTGAGCTGGTCGATGCGCAGGGCGAGGATGCCCGCGTCCTGGTTCAGGGGATAGACCAGGCGCACCTCGTTGATCTTGGCCTTGGCCTGGGAGAAGGCGAGGAGGGCCCCCGACTTGTCCTTCCGGGCGAGGAGGCGGGCCCCCTCCTCGTAGAACTTCTTGGCCAGGGAGAGGGTCTGGCTCATCTCCGGGTAGAGGGGGGCCGTGGCCGGGATGTCGCGGCCGGTCTTGACCGAGATGGCGGTCTGGACGAGGGCGAGCCAGTACTCGACCTCCGGGTTCCTGCCCTCGTCCTGGTCGGGGGTCTTGAGGTCGTCGTTGTGGGTCGTCTTCCAGCGCTCGCGGCCGCGCAGCAGGGCGGACTCGGCCCGGTCGAAGGCCCCGGCGAAGTAGGCCTCCTTGCCCTGGTTGATGAGGGCGCGGGTGTCGCGGACGACCTTGTCGTTCTCGGCCTTGACGATCTCCTCGCCGAGGCGCCCGAGCTCCCGGGACGAGCCCTGCCTGAGGGCCTGGTCCTCCTCGTAGGAGAGGGAGGCGAGGTAGCGCTTGCCCGAGTCGTCGAGGCTCTTCCGGGCCGCGTCGAAGTCCTCGCGGCGGAGCGCGGCCTTGGCGCCCTCGAGGAGCTCCTCGGCGCGGAGGCGGTTGGCGTCGGCCTGGCGCTTCTGGTCCTGGGCCTTCGCGAGGAGGGCGGTCCGGCTCGCCTGGAGCTCGGCGGCCCGTTGGTCGAGGAGGCGGGCCTTCTCGGACCAGATGCGGACCGAGGGGGCCGAGGCGACGAAGGGGAGCTCTCGCTCGAGCCGGCCGGCGTAGCCCGCGGCGGCCTGGCGGAGGGAGCGGAGGGCGGACTCCTCGGCGAGGAGGATACGGATGCTCTGGCTCGGGTAGCGCAGGAGGATGCCGGCGAGGGCCGGGTCCTCGGAGCTCGAGCCGGCGAGGAGGCGGGCCGCCTCCTCGCCCGCCGCGGCCCGGGCCTCGTAGTCGCGCTCGAGCTCGGCGTACTCGAGGCCGCCCGCGCTGGCGACGAGGCCGACCTCGAAGGCCCGCGCCTGTTCGATCGTGGAGGCGATGCGGCCGTCGTAGGCTCCCTGGGCCCGGGTCGCGTCCTCGCTGCCCAGGCCCGCCACCGTCCAGCGGCCGAGCTCCTCGGCTAAGGCGGCGGAGGCGGAGCGCTCTGCCTCGATCCTGGCCTGGCCGGACTTGAGCGAGGAGCGCTTGCCGTCCAGGAAGGCCAGGGCCGGCCCGAGCTCGGGGGCCGGCGGCAGGGCCGCTATGTAGGCCTCTGCCTCGGCCCGCAGGGCCTCCGCGCCCAGGGCCAGCTCGGAGAGCCGGGCCTGGGCGGCCGCGATCCGGCCGAGGTGGCGCAGCCGCTCGTAGTCCGCCGCCTTGGCGACCACGGCCTTCCGGCCCCAGTCGCTCAGCTCGGGGTCGATGTCCGTCGGGGCGAGGAGGCTCCACAGGCTGAGGGTCCGGAGGGCCGGGGCGGCGAGCCGGGCGGCGAGGAGGAAGCCCCTCCGCGCCTCCTCGCGCTCGCCCGCGTCGTAGGCCGCCTCGGCGGCCCGGTAGGCCCCCTCGACGGCGGGCTCGGCAGCGGCCTGGAGCTCCTCGAGGAGGCTCGACCACTGGGCGAGCATGGCCCCGGCGATGCCCTCGGGCTTTCCCTTCTCCCCCTCGATGGGCCGCAGGGACTCGGGCCGGCCGCGGATGAAGAGGTTGGCGTAGGTCATGTACGAGTACTCGATGATCGACTTGCCCTCGGTGGGGATGGCGGCGGTCCAGGCGGCGAGCCCCTGGCCGGCCTGGTGCTCCTCGAGGCGGCGCCGGGCGAGCTCGGTCAGGGCCGCCTCGGCGGCGGGGAGGGCCGCCTCGATGGCCGCCGGCTCCCCCGAGCGGAAGGCCTGGGCGAGGCCCCCGGCCGCCTGCCTGACCCGGTCCTGGAGGCCCTCGTAGGCCGGGATGAGCTCCTTGGACCGCGCGACGAGGCCGGTGACCGCCTTCACGGTGAGCTCGTCGTAGCCCGCGTTCAGGAACTCGGGCTCGAAGAGGACGAAGCCCTGCTCGTAGGTCCGAGCCGCCTCGGTGAAGCGGCCCTGGTCGACCAGGCCGCGGCCGGCGGTCATGATCCGCCGCATGAGGTCCTGGTTCTTCAGGGCGAGGCGGGTCTCCTTGAGCTTGACGATCGTGGCCTTGTCGGTGGCGTTGGGGTTGCGCTGGATCGACTCGAGCCGGGCGATCTGGGCGAGGATCTTATCGTCGTTGCCGGGCTCCTGCTGCATGGTGGCCAGGAGCTCGTTGGAGGTCCTCGTGTAGTCGTTCTGCAGACGCTCGATCTCCCGGATCTTCCTCAGGGCCTCGTCGAAGCGCTCGGGGTTGTCCCGCATGAAGCGGGCGAGGTAGAGCTTGGCCTCGTTGTAGTTCTGGTCGTCGATGAGCTTCTGGGCCTTGATCAGGGGGTCTTCGCGCCTGCCCATCGCGGCCGCGGGGGCGGCGGCGATGGCGAGGATGAGGAGGGCGAGGGCGCGGGCGCGCGGGCCGGAGGTCCCGGGCGCGAAGCGCGGCTGGAAGCTCATATAGCTCAATATATCCTTCAATTATCGGTTTCCCTGAGGGACCGCCCCTTCAGCTATTTTCGGCTCGCCGCGCCCCGGGGTGTAGGAAGATCGGACCCGTATAGAAATCGCAGGTAGACCATAGTATACTTTCGCTTGAGTATGAAGCGGAACGGGCTTTCGGCGGCGGGCCTCCTCGCCGCCCTCGCGCTCCTCGCCCTCGCCCCTCCCCCGGGGAGGGCCCAGGCCGTCGCGAGCGCCTACCAGGCCTTCTCCGACATACTCAACCCCGACCCCAACTCGGGCCTGACCACCTTCCGATCCCTCCTCGTCCCCATGGGCGGCCTCGCCGAGGGCATGGGCACGGCCTACACCGCCGTGGCCCGGGATTCCTCCTACTTCGAGTCCAACCCCGCGGCCTCGAGCTGCCTCGACTACACCGAGCTCGCCGTCTTCCACAACAACTGGATCGCCGACTCCAAGATCGAGGGCGCCGTCTACACGATCCGCTACAAGGGCCTGGGCTTCGGCGTCGGGGGCAAGTGGCTCTACCTCCCCTTCACCGCCTACGACGACTTCGGCGAGCGCTCGGGCTCCGGCTACTACTCCGAGGCCATGGCCGGCTTCAACGTCTCCTACAACCTCTTCCCCGGCTACTACTTCAACGGCATCGCCGTCGGCGCCACGGGCAAGCTCGCCTACCGCTCCATCCCCGCGGTCGAGGACGAGTCGATCACCGAGACCAACAACGCCTTGGCGGTCATGGTCGACCTGGGGATGCTCACCCGCTTCAACTTCGTCAAGCTCTACCACGCCCGGGCCAAGAACGCCTCCCTGGGCCTCGCCCTCAAGAACTTCGGCCCGCCCGTCCTCGGCGACCCCCTGCCCACCGCGGCCACCTTCGGCATGGCCTACTCGCCCCTCAGGCCCGTCCTCATCTCCCTCGACCTGACCAAGCCCATCAACCTCCTCGAGCCCGGGGACTCCGAGCGGCTCTACGCCGCCGCGGGGACCCTCGTCCAGGTCACCGACTTCTTCCAGTTCCAGGGCGGCCTCCTGGTGAAGGGCGGCAATCCCCGCCTCTCCGTCGGCACGGCCTTCACGATCGAGACCATCCGCCTCAACGTGAACTACACCCTCGACCTCACCACCCAGCTCACCCCCCTGAACCGCATCTCGATCCAGGCCGCCTTCTCCCTGGGCGACCTCGGCCGGGCCGAGCTTGCGAAACGGGTCGATATCCTGTACCTTAGCGGCCTGGAAGCCGAGGCCTCGGGCGATATCGCCAAGGCCATGGCCGACTGGACCGAGGCACTCAGGCTCGACCCGACCTTCGACCCGGCCCGGGACAGCCTCAAGACCGCCCTCGGCACCGTCGAGCTCCAGCAAACCATGGAGTCGCTCCAGCGGCTCGAACCCTAGGGGGCGCGCGTGGCCTTCTCCCTCATCGCCCGCATCCTCGGCGCGGCGGTCTCCGTCTACATGCTGGCCTGCGCGGCCCGTATCCTCATGAGCTGGCTGCCCGAGCTCGGCGCGGCCAGGGCCGGCGCCCTCCTCGCCCGGGCGGTCGATCCCTATCTCGGCTGGTTCCGGCGCTTCCCCTTCCTCTCGGCGGGCAAGTTCGACTTCTCACCCATCGCCGCGGTGGCCGTCCTCGCCGTCCTCAACAGGATCCTCGCCACCCTGGCCTACGCGGGGAGCATCAGCGTCGGCGTCGTCCTGGGCCTCCTCCTGGGAGCGGCCTGGTCGGCCGTCGCCTTCCTCCTGGGCTTCCTGGCCCTCTGCGCCCTGGCCCGCATCGTCGCCTACGCGGCGCGGTGGAACAGCCTCCATCCCCTGTGGCGCGCGATCGACGAGATGCTGAATCCCGTGCTCTATCGCATAACGCGGATCATCTACCGGAACCGCATAGTCCACTACCTGCAGGGCCTCGTCACGGGCCTCGTGATCCTCGCCGCCCTGCGGGCGGCCGGGGACGAGCTCGTACGGCTCCTGGCCCGGCTGCTCGCGCGGCTGCCGTTCTGAAAGGAGGAGCGATGCTCAGTCCCAAGCAGCGGGCCAAGCTCGCGGGAGCCGCCCAGACCCTCGCGAGCCTCGCGAGCCTCGGCCGCGCCGGCTTGACCGACGCCTTCGTGTCCAGGCTCGACGTCCTGCTCCGCGACCACGAGCTGGTCAAGCTCCGCTTCGGCGACCGCAAGGACGAGAAGCGGGAGCTCGCGGCCGAGCTCGCGCAGCGTACTCGGAGCGAGCTCGTGACCATGATCGGGAACGTGGCGGTTTTCTTCCGCCAGAACCCGGATCCGGAACGGCGAAAGGTCGAGCTGGGCGACTAGACTGCCTTGAATTCTGTTGCGCCCTCAATCAGGGAGGCAATCGAGGCGCGTTAGGGAGGCATGAGCGCCTTCATCCCTCCCTTCTGCCCCTGGAAGGGTTGCAGCAAGCACCGGCCGCCGAGCGGCGGCCACCCCTACCAGGCCTACCTCCTCTGGGGCTCCTATCCCACCAAGGCCTTCGGCCTCGTGCCCCGCTTCCGCTGCTCCTCCTGCGGCAGGACCTTCTCCGTCCAGAGCTTCAGCCTCGACTACTACGCCAAGCGCGTCGTCGACTACGAGGATATCTCGCGTCGCCTCTCCTCCTGCGAGTCGCTCCGAGCCATCGGCCGCAAGCTCGGGCTGTCCTGCGGCTCGGTGTCCAACCGCATCTCGCGGGCTAGTCGCCGGGCCATAGGCGCCGAGCCGCGGCTCGCCGCGAGCCGCCATCGAAGTACGCGGCGGCCGGAGCGGGGGGGATTACGGGGAAGCATGCTCGTTACGGCGGGTACACGAGCGAAGCAGGCTTCTAGCAGGAACGCTCGCTAGCGATGAAGGTGACGCTTTCAATGCTGGTGCCCGATGGGAAGGGTGGGGAGCGGGGAGAGGGAACCTCCCGAAGGTTCCCCTCCCCGCATCACCCATCATGCACTACAAGGTTCGAGGCAGTTCACTAGCGGTCCGCGTCGCGCCGCCTGAGCGCGGCGGATTCCTGGGGGAAGAGGAGGCCGAAGGCGTCCATGGCAATCTGGAGCTCCTCGTTGGTCGGCACGACGAGGATGGTCACGGGCGACCAGGGGGCGGAGACGACGCCCTCGGCCCCGCCGTTCGCCGCGTTGCGCTCGTAGTCCATCACGATGCCGATGTTCTCGAGCCGGTGGCAGATGCGCTCGCGCATCGCGACGCCGTACTGGCCGACGCCGCCGGTGAAGACGATGGCGTCGAGCTTGACGAGCTCGGCGGCGTAGGCGCCGATGTAGCGCCGCGCGCGGTGCGCGTAGGCCTCGAGGGCCTCGGTCGCGTTCTTGTTGCCCGCCTTGGCCGCCGCCTCGACGTCGCGCAGGTCGTTGGAGACGCCCGAGAGGCCCAGGAGGCCGCTCTTCTTGTTGAGCAGGGAGGAGATATCCTTCGAGCTCATGCCGCGCTCCTCGAGGAAGCCCAGGATGGCCGGGTCGAGATCGCCCGAGCGCGTGCCCATGATCAGTCCCTCGAGGGGGGTGAAGCCCATCGAGGTGTCGATGGAGCGGCCGTTGGCTATGGCCGTGATGGAGGCCCCGTTGCCGAGGTGGCAGGTGATGAGGTTCGTGTTGTCGGGGTGGCGCTTGAGCAGCTCGAGGGCGCGGCCCGCGACGAAGCGGTGGCTCGTGCCGTGGAAGCCGTAGCGCCGGATCCGGTACTTGTCGTAGAGCTCGCGGGGCAGGCCGTAGAGGTAGGCCGCGGGGGGCATGGTCTGGTGGAAGGCCGTGTCGAAGACCCCCGCCTGGGAGCGGCCGGGCAGGAGGCGCTCCGCCTCGCGGATGCCCGTGATGTTGGCCGGGTTGTGCAGGGGCGCGAGCTCGACGTTCCGCTCGAGGGCGGCCATCACCTTCTCGTCGATCACGACCGAGGAGGCGAACTCCTCGCCGCCGTGCACGACGCGGTGGCCGACGCCGTCGATCTCGCCGAGGCCCTTCAGTATCCCGGCCCTGGGATCGACGAGGGCGGCGCCGACCGCGGCCATGGCCTCGGCGTGGCTCGGGAAGGGCCGCTCCTCCTTGATCTCCCCCGCGGGCGACTTCTGGGAGATGAGGCCCTTGGCCTCGCCGATCCTCTCCACGAGGCCCTTGCCCAGGCTCCGCCGCTCGGGCATGAGGAAGACCTCGTATTTAAGCGACGAGCTGCCGCAATTGAGCACCAGGATGCGCTTGTCGGATGAAGACATTTTCCCCTGCCTCGTCTCTGGGGCCTTCGCGTCGGGCGCTACCGGGCTCCGCCGACCATGATAGGCCCAAGCGCTCGGACGGGCAAGACGGAATACGCGAGTAACCGGGAGGGGTGCCCCGAAGCCTGTTGCCTTTAAAGGCTCAGCGCGGCGCGGGAAGCGGCTCGAGGGCGGCGAAGGCGGCGATGAAGAAGCGCAGGCCCCGGTAGCCGAGGGCGGGATCGAGGGCGGCCTCGGCCAGGACTATGGCGGCCGCGCTGTCGGAGCGCTCGAGGATGAGGCGCGAGATCGGCACCCCGTCGGAGGGCTCGGCGAGGAGGCGGGACAAGGCCGCCGCGAAGGCGCCCGGCTCGAGGCCCCTCTCGGCCGCCGCGTCCCCGAGGAGGGCGAGGCCCGCGGCCTCGTCCTCCATGAAGGCCGCGTACATCGTGTAGAAGCGGGGCATCATGCCCAGTATCGCGGCGGTCGAGAGGAGTATCTCGTCGCTCGCGAAGCGGGGCTGGCTCGCCCGCCGGAGGCAGGCGACGAGGGAGGGGACCGATTCCGAGCTGCCCAGGAGCTCGAGGGCGTAGGCCGCGGCGATGCGGACCCGGGGATTGTCCGTCCGGGCGAGGAGCTCCTCGACGAGGGGGATGCTGCCCCGGTCCCCGAGCCGCGCCAGGGCCACCACGGCCGAGCCCTGGAGCATGTAGTCCTGGCCGTGCACCGCCGCGCGGAGGGCGGGCAGGGCGGCGGGGCAGGGCTTCTTCCCGAGGACCCGGGCCGCCACGTAGGCCGTCGTGTAGGGCTGCCGCTCGACCTCGGCCAGGAGGGCGAGCTCGGCCTCGGGGCAGAGCCAGGGCATCTTCTCGAGGGCGAGGATGGCCTCCATGCGCACGTCGAAGCGCGGCGAGCCGAGGTAGCCGAGGATCTCGCGCTGGGTCCGCGCCAGGGCCGCGCTCCGGCGCCGGCCGGCCCTGGTGCCCAGCTCGTGGATGAGGCGGATCTCCTCCTCCGGGGCCGCGCTCCGGTCGAGCCGCTGGAGGAGGCCGAAGGAGGCCAGGTCGCGGATGGAGAAGATGACGCCGAGGGACTCGCGCACCGTGGCCGAGCCGAGGGTCTGCAGGCGCGCCGCGCGGAAGAGCAGGCCGATGATGCCGGCGAGGAGGACCCCGTAGAAGACGCGGTAGGCGAGGACGGGGCCGAGGCCCGCCGCGCCCAGGAGGTCGAGGGCGACGCCCCCGAGTCCCGCGCCGAGCGAGCCGCCGAGGCCGTAGGCGATGAAGTAGAGGACCCCGAGGTCGAGCATGCGCGCGGGGCCCGCCAGGGCGAAGAAGTAGGTCTGGCCGACGTTCTCCTCGCCGTTGAAGCCGAAGGCGGAGAGGAAGTTGACGAGGACGAGGAAGAGGGCCACCGCGGCGCCGCCGGCGGGGCCGGCCAGGACGAGGGGGACGAGGCTCAGGGCGGAGGCCGCGGTATAGATCACGTAGAGGGGCTTGGCCCCGAGGCGGTCGACCAGGAGGCGGGTGAGCAGGCCCATGGCGAGGGTGCCGAGGCTGCCGACGAGGGAGTAGGCCATGACCGCGTCGTCGCCCTGGCCGAAGACCTCCTTGGCGTAGACCGGGAGGAAGGAGCGGGCCATGCCCGAGACGAAGGCCAGGCCCGCGTAGACGCCGATGAAGGAGCGGAAGTGGCGGTCGCGCATCGCCTCGACCGAGGCGCGCCATACGCTCGTGGAGGCCGAGGGCCGGTAATCCTCGGGCTCGGGGGCGCGGAGGAGGTATGCCGAGCCGACGAGGCCCATCGCGATGCCGAGGGCTATCGCCGCGACGTAGAGGGCGGGGCTCGCGCTCCGGCCCAGGAGGAGGGCGACGGCGAGGTTGGCCCCGAGGCCGGCGAGGGAGCCGACGATCGAGACGGTGACGAGGAAGGCCCCCTTGTCCTGGCGCCTGGAGCCCGCGCCGCCTTCCGAGAGGAGGGCGAGGACGGGATTGTTGCCGATCAGGCCCACCCCGCGGAAGAAGTTGAAGAGGGCCGCTCCCGCGAGGATGAGGCCGAAGGCCGCGCCGGGGGCCCCCGCGGCGAGCAGGAGGGGGGAGGCGAGGACGGGGAGCATGGCCAGGTGGCGGGCCACCCAGGCCCAGCCGAAGACGCCCACGATGGACCTGCGCCGCACGAGGCGCTTGCCCAGGGGGAGGAAGAAGAAGGTCACGTAGCCGAGGGCGTTGAGGACGCCGACGAGGACCTTGGAGGCCCCGAGGGAGAGGGCGAAGAGGGTGAGGAAGCTGCCCGAAAGGAGGGTGAAGGAAGCCGAATTCAGGGCGTTGAAGGCGTAGAAGTCTTCGCGCGCCCGCTTGAGCGACGCGGGCGAGAGTAGGGCCATGGGGCCAGTATAGATGAAGGCGGGCCGGCGACGCTAGGCTGGCCGCCTTGAGGAGGAAGGCCCCTTCCGATAGAATGGGCGCCCATGATCCGCATCGGCCTGTCCTCCACCGCCCTCCTCTCGCGGGAAGCCCGCGGCTTCCTGCGCGTGGCCGCGGCCGCGGGCTTCGACGCGGTCGAGTGGGGAAGCGAGGCCCACGCCCCGGGCGAGGACCCGAAGGCCGCCGACGATCTCATGATCGACACCCTCCGAGCCGGCCTGACGATAGCCTCCTACGCTCCCCTCTACCGGGCGGGCTCGGACGGGGGCTTCAACGCCCGCTTCGGCGCGGTCCTGGAAGCGGCGGCCCGGCTGCAGGCCCCCTACATCCGCATCTTCGCGGGCCAGAGTCGGCCCGCGGGCCGCCGTCGCCGGCCTCCCGCCGAGGATCCCGGCCTCGAGCCCCTGGCCGCCGAGCTCCGGCGCCTGGGCGACCTGGCCGCCGAGCGGGGCCGCAGCCTCTGCATTTGCCCCTGTCCCGATACCTGGGCGGATAGCTACGAGGCGGCCTCGGCCCTCGCCGCCGCGGCGGGGCACCCCTTCGTGTCCCTGGCCTGGGAGCCGCTCCCGGGGGCCTCCGACGAGGCGGCGAGCGCGGCCCTCGAGGCCGCGGGCCGCGGCGTCCGCCTCATCATGGCGCGGAAGCTCGGCCGCGACGGGGCGGCCGGCCGCCTCGCCGACGACGAGGCGCACTGGCGCCGCCGCCTGGCCGCCTTCAAGGCCGCGGAGTCCGATTCCAAGATGGGGAGCTTCGTCATCCTCGGCGCGGCGCGGGTCGGGGCCGAGCCGGGCGACGACCTGCCCGGCCTCGAGGAGGACCTGCGCTTCCTCAAGGGCCTGGCCGCCGAGCTCGAGGGGCCGGCGCGGCGCCCCGGCGCCTAGGCGATCACTCGTCTCGGCCGGGGCCTCGGCCTCCGGCGCGCTCCTCGGCCTTGGCCGAATCCCAGAGCTCGTCCATCGCCGCCATGTTCTCGGCCGCGAGGGCCAAGCCCCGCGCCGCCATGCCCTTCTCGACGCCGCGGAAGCGGCGGCAGAATTTCTCGACCGCCCCGTGGAGGGCGAGGCTGGGGTCGACGCCGAGGAAGCGGGAGAGGTTCACCGCGCTGAACAGGAGGTCGCCGAGCTCCTCCTCGAGGGCGGCCTTGTCCCCGGCGGCGGCCGAGGCCTCGCAGGCCTCTTCGGCCTCCGCGAGCTCCTCGCGGGCCTTGGCCCAGACCGCCGCCGGCTCGACCCAGTCGAATCCGGCCTTTGCCGCCTTCTTCTGCACCTTGTTGGCCCGCTCGAGAGGCGGCAGGGCGCGGGGCACCGCGTCGAGGATCGAGTCCTTGGCCCTCCGGCCCTCGACCTTCTCCTTGATCTCGTTCCACTGCCTGAGCACCGCGTCGGGGGTGGCGGCCTCGGCCTCGCCGAAGACGTGGGGATGCCGGCGCACGAGCTTGGCCGAGATGGAGTCGAGGGAGTCGGCGACCGAGAACGCGCCTCCCTCCTCGTGCATGTACGCGATCATCGTGGCCAGGAGGTAGAGGTCTCCCGCCTCCTCGCGCACGTGCTCGGCGTCGCCCTCGCCGATGGCCTCGACGAGCTCGTAGGCCTCCTCGACGACACTGCCCCGCAGGCTCGAGGGCGTCTGCTCCCGGTCCCAGGGACAGCCGTCGGGGGCCCGCAGCCGGGCGACGATGGCATAGAGCCTCCCGAAGGCCTCCCCCGCCCGCCTTTCCGCCCCTTCCCCTCCCGCCGTTCCGTCGCGCTCGCCCATATCCGGCCACCTCGCTGCCGGATACTAGCACGGAGGGCAGCCCGGCGCCCAGGCGCGCCGGCCGGCCGGCCGGGCTCCCGCCTCCGATGCGCTTTTTATTAACGGGCGTTTTTGCGTATACTTACTCCATGGCTTCGGACGAAGGCCCGGGCGAGAAGAAGCGGATACTCCTCCTCTCGGGCGACGCCTCCCTCCTCGAGCGCCTCTCAGGAGCCCTCGCTTCCCTGGGCGAGTCCCTGGGGCTCGCCGCAGGCGCCGTAGAGGCGGCCGGAGCCTCCCTCCTCCTCCTCGACCTCGACTACCTGGAGCGCGGGAAGGCCTGCCTCGACTTCGACGGCCAGGGTCCCCCCCTCGTCCTCGTCCTCCCGGGCCGGGTCGGGGACTACGACTTCGCCTCCTGCATCGGCAAGCGCATCGTCGGCTTCATGCGCCGGGAGTTCTCCCCCTCCGAGGCCGGCGCCGTCCTCGCCGCCGCCCTCGGCCGGGTCGAGGAGGCGCGGCGCCTCCGTGAGGAGGCCCGCCGCTTCGTCACCTTCGTCAACGCGAGCCCCGACCTCCTCATCATGATCGACGAGGAGGGCACCTACCTCGAGGTATTCTCCGCCGACGAGGCCGTCCTCCTCTCCAAGCCCGAGCGGCTCCGGGGCCGCACGATACGCGAGCTCTTCCCTCCCGAGCTCGCCGAGGACCTCATGGCCCTCGTCCTCAGGGCGACGAGGGGCGAGATGGGCGGCATGATCGAGTACGAGCTCGAGGTCCTCGGGGGCCTGCGCTGGTTCGAGGGCCGGGCCGCCCCCGCCGGCCTCGGTCCCGGCGGCAAGCGCATCGCCATGTACGAGGCCCGGGACATCACGGAGCGCAAGGCCACCGAGGCCGCCCTCAGGCGGGCCCTCGACGAGAAGAACATGCTCCTGCGCGAGCTCCAGCACCGGGTCAAGAACAACCTCGCCATGATCTCGAGCCTCTGCTCCCTCGAGATGGACCGGATCGGCGAGGGAGCGGAGAGCGAGGCCCTCGGCCGGGTCCAGGACCGGATCCGCGCCATGGCCCTCATCTACGACATGCTCTACCGCTCGGAGGGCCTCATGGACGTCGAGCTCTCCGACTACCTCAGGCGCCTCCTCGAGAGCTTCCGCGAGGGCTACCTCGGCGGGCCGGGGATCGAGGTCGAGCTCGTCGAGGAGCTCGTGCCGGCGAGGCTCGAGCTCAAGCGGGCGGTGCCCCTCGGCATCATCGTCACGGAGCTCACCACCAACGCCCTCAAGTACGCCTTTCCCGGGGGCCGCGCGGGCAGTATCTCCGTCTCCCTCCGATCCGAAGGCGGCCGGGCCTCCCTCGCGGTCGAGGACGACGGGGTCGGCATGGCGGTTTCCCGAGGGGGGGAGGACTCCCCCGGCACGGGCCTGCGCCTCGTCGAGCTCCTCGCCGAGCAGATCGGCAGCCGGCTCGAGCGGGGGCCGGGGCCGGATGGGCGGGGACTGCGCTGCTCCTTGGAGCTCGACCTATCGCCGAGCGAGCCCTGAGCCCGTCCTCGGGGCGCGGCCGGGCCCGCGGAGCCTCAGTCGACTATCTCGTATTTCCCCGCCAGGGCCGCGATGGCCGACTTGTCCTCCAGGCCGAGCTTGCGGTAGGCGCGCGAGAGGGAGTTGCGCACCGTGGACTCGCTCACGCCGCACTCGAAGGCGATCTGCTTGAGCATCCTGCCCTCGGCCACCGCCTTGACGTAGACGCATTCGGCCGCGGAGAGGCCTCGCTCGCTCAGGGAGTAGCGGGGCTTGGGTTCCTTGAGGTAGACGGCGAGCTTCTCCTGGAAAGCCAAGTAGAGGAAGAGGAGGAAGGCGGAGATGAAGAAGAGGGGCGTCAGCGTGTAGAAAAGGCCGCGGCCGGTCCTGAGGGCGGTGAAGAGCTCGCAGCCGTAGAGGTAGCCGAGGCTCGCGAGGAATTTGGGGACGCGATGCCGCTCGTAGAAGCCGAGGCGGAACAGGAGGATGACGCCCATGCTGAAGAAGCCGAGGCCGTAGAAGGACTCGTGGGTCGTCATGAAGGGCAGGGGCGTCAGGGCGAACATGATGATCGGCTGGTACCAGACGAGGAAGGGGACGTAGGCGCTCGCGACGAAGAGGGCGCTCATGATGAAGAGCGTGATGGCCTGGAAGTCGAGCAGGACTGAGAGCAAGGTCCCCCCCTCCTTCGAGAGCACCCGATAGACGTTGAAGCAGCCGGCCAGGAGGAAGACGATCGCCCAGAAGAAGCCCGTGGCCCTCAGCTGCTGTCTCATTCCCAGTACCCGCGGAGGGCTGCGTCGAGGCCGAGGATCTCGTCCATTTCCGGGGCGGGGATCGCCTCGACCTGGGACCTGAGGCTCCGGAGGAGGGCCTCGGCGTCCCAGGCGCCCGCCCCGAGGGGATTGTACCTGCCCGCGGCCCGGTCGGCCGCCAGGTCCTTCTTGTAGCCCGCGATCATGACGATGGCGAGGAGCTTCATGCCTCGGGCGATGAGCGCGGGATCGCCCCCGTCGAAGGAGGCTATGGAGGAGAGGCGGGCGAGGACGTCGTAGTCGTCCGACTCGGCGTGGTCGAAGAGCTCGCGGGCCGGCCCGGAGGCCCCGCCCAGCACGAAGACCGCGAGGTGGGCCAGGGCGCAGCGCTCGGGGGCGCGGCAGCCCGCGAGGAAGGGCAGGGCGCCGATGAGCTTGGCGGTCGGATTGCCAGCGAAGGCTTCCGCACGGCTCCGGTCCATCGCGAAGCCTGAGGCCATGGTCGCGGAGAGGCGTTTCCAGGTCGCGTGGGTGAAGCGGTTCTTCGGCATGCTGTCTCCCTTGCCGGGCTATCATAGCATCGGGCTGAGCGGCGTCAAGTTTGCCGATCGGGGCCGCCCTTCGCGTTCCTCGAAGGAGGCTTTGGGGCGACAATTTTAAATATATATCATAAATACAATTACTCCTTGTAGGCAAATGTCTACAAGCTTTTATGGGCTTTCCTCTTGTGTTCGCAGCGTCGCGGGATATCATTGGAACCGTGATCGACGCGGTTCGGGGCGGGTATTGCCGTACCTCCGTTGCGGATCGTCGTAGGTCGCTTATTTAAAAAGAAAGCGTCGCTCGTCAGCGAGGCGGAGGTAAAAAAAGGAGACGGGGCTGTCCCTTCGGGAACAGCCCCTCTCTTTTTCTAGTGCCTCGAAGATTGTTGGCGCCGGAAGGCCCGGTCCGGCCAGGGCTCAGGAGCCGCCGAGCTCGAGGATCAGCTCCACCTCGCCGCGGCTTACCTTGACGGCGCGGGCTATCTCGTCGACGCTCCAGCCCTGGCGGGCGAGCTTGCGGACGGTGTCCTGCACGCTGGCCGGGGGGGCTCCCCGCTCGCGGGAGGCCTTGGCCGAGCCGCCCTCCTCCTTGAGGAGGGTGGAGAGGAGCTTGAGCTGCTCCTGGGCGCGGCGGTCGATCTCCTCGAGCCTGGTCTCGGCCCGGGCGACCCATTCGCGGGCCTTCTGCACCTCGGCGATGCGCTTCTCCGCCTCGGCTATGTCCGCGTCGAGCTCTCCGAGCTTGCGGACCGCCGCCTCGGTCCTGTCCTGTCCGGCGGCGAGCTGATCCACGGCCTTCTTGAGCTCGGCGAGGCGCCCGGGAAGGGCGCGCAGCTCGCCGCCTAAGCCCGCGACGGCCTTCTCGATGGCCTGGATCTGCTGGAAGTTCTTGTCCACCGCCTCGGCGGTCGAGTCGAGGACGCCCGCCTTCTTCTCGATGCGGTCGGAGGCGGCCTCGGCCTCCTTGGCCAGCTCGAGGACCCGGCGGATATCGGCCTGGGCCTGGGTGAGGGCGTCGGCCTGGCCGGTGACCTCCTCGAGCCGCTTGTCCACGCCCTGGGAGACGGAGGCCAGGCGGGAGAAGTCCTCCTCGAGGGAGTCGATGCGCCGCTTCTCCGCGAGGAAGCGGGTGACCTTCTGGTTGACCTCGTCCTCGAGGCGCTTGACCTTGTTGAGCTGGACCTCGATCTCCGAGACCTCGGCCCGCCGGCCCTCGAGCCGGGCGAGGTCGGACTTCATCGACTCGATGCCCGAGGCGAGGCTCTCGCGGAGCTCGTCGGCCCGCTCGAAGATCTTGGTCTGGGCGA
>Ga0116154_10000775_pt1 | contig 32100 bp, 21 predicted proteins | sample AD_UKC030_MetaG_FD_89898 | JGI IMG/M metagenome (GOLD analysis project Ga0116154, IMG submission 89898) | Active sludge microbial communities of municipal wastewater-treating anaerobic digesters from USA - AD_UKC030_MetaG | ecosystem: Engineered > Bioreactor > Anaerobic > Digestate | place: USA... | reverse complement strand
TGCACCTCCAACACCACCTGGGCCAATGCCTCGGCTCCCAGCGGTGGGGCCGACAGCGGGATGGCCTACGCGTGGGCCGAGAAGCCCGAGGGCCCGTTCCACCGAAGCCCGCGCCCGATCCTCCGGACATCGGAATGGCAGAAGCTGGCCGGACCGGGCTCCCGCTATCGCCGGGTCTATGCCAGTTCGCTGGTGCGCCGCGCCCACGACTGGCTCGTGATTTCCGACTTGGACTCCGGCCCGCACTACGCCTGGGGCGAGATCGCCCTGACGGCGACGGACCCGCTCGGCACCTGGTCCAAACCGGTGATGATCGCCGACCTCGAAGGCGATCGCTACTACCCCTCGCCCATCGAGGCCTTTCCGGCGTTCGCCCACGGCGGTTATGTCTACGACCCGCGCACGTCGGTCGGGCTCAATCGGAACTTTCAGGCCATCTTCCGCGCGCCCATCGAGCGGGCGCTCGATCGCGAGGCCTGGGAGTTGTGGCAGCACGGGGCCGTGTGGCACGCCGAGCACGTGCCTCACGAGGCCTACGGGATTTGGGGCCAAACGCTGGCCGCGCGCATCGACACCGACGGCACGATGCGCGTGCTCTACCCGTCCCGTCACGTCGAGGGCGGCGTCGGAACCATCGGGAGCGCGTCGCGTCCGTGGTCGCAGCCGCTGCGGAAGTCCGGCTTCACCATGACGGCGCACGGCGGGCGCACCGTCAGCCTCACACGCGCTGCGTACCGCACATTCGATCTGGCAGCGGAGGTCGTCCTGCGCTCCGGCACGGCGCGCCTGGCGTGGGCGTGCCGGATGCCCCTGGGTGCCGAGGGACGCGCCGACGGGCGTCCGCACCGGCTCTGCTGGACACGCCATCGCGCCCTCGAGCTCACCAGAGACCGTTGGCGCGTCATCGAGGCGGGCGAAACGCCCGATGTCGCCGTCGTGGCTCAGGGCACGCTTGCGCCTGCCGATCGGCGCGCAGTGAGAATCGAGACGGCGGCTGGCCGGACTGCGGTCGCCATCTCGGGCGAGCCGGTCTGGTCGGAGGCGATGGTGTCCGAGGCTGGATCGCTCGGGCTGCTGCTCGAGCCAGGAACCCACCTGAGTGTGGACAAACTGGCGGTCACGGGAGCGCCGCAGCCCGCCGTGCATACGTGGGTTTTCAGCGAGGCGATCTCGGGCGCGGGCGTGGCCGAGGGGGCTTACGAGACGACCGGCGGCTCGCAGTGGCGCTTTGGGGCCGGGGCGCTCTGCAAGAGCCCGCTCGAACGGGTGAAGTGGAACTTCCGCGGCAGCGGCTTTCGCCTCTGGCTGCCGAGGGGGCCGGAGTTCGGGCGTGTCGGCGTGAAGCTCGATGGCGTTCCTCTGGGCGAGATCGACCTGGCTGGTCCGGCGGCGGCCTCAGCGGTTGTCCTCGAGCGCGAACGCATCGACGACGGTTTCCATGCCCTGGTGGTGACCGGTCTCAGCGGGGCCATGCTGCCGGTGGACTGCCTGGACGCGCTGCAATAGCCGGAGCGTTGCCCCACGCCATAGGCCAACAGCAGGGACGCCCCATGGACAACCGCGTGAACAATCCCAACAGGACGAGCGCACCGCACACGATTTCAACGCTGCCGACGAACGGCCCGAGGATCTCCGGCGACGGCAGGCCAATCTGAGCGAACCGCCCCGCCCCCACATCGGCGGGGAACAGAAATTTCTGGATGCCTTCGGAGAGGAACACCGCCCCCACCAGCAAGCGGACGAGCACGACCGCGCGAGGCGCTTCGGTCGACGCGAATGTGGCCAGCAGTTTCATATTGGTCGGGAGCATAACATGTCACCTGACCGAGGCCATGTCGCATTTGGGTCAAGTGTGGTGATGTGCTCCGCCAGTTGAGTCGGAGGTTTACGCGAAGGCGTGAATCTGGTAGTCATCCGTCATGGCCGTCACCCCGCCATCCGACAATCTGCCACTGGCCGAGGGGCTGCGCGCGGCGAATGATCTGGTCTCCGCGAAATTGATCGAGGACTGGGCGCTCGGGGGCGCGCTCGCGGCCATCTACTACGTCGAACCGTTCGCCACCTACGACGCGGATATTTTTTTCATTCCCAGGGACAAGGGGTTGACCGCCGGCATCCCCGCCATCTACGCGCATCTGCAGTCGCAGGGCTGGCGGGTTGAGCGCGAACATCTGCTGGTGCGCGGATTCCCCGTGCGATTTCTCGCCGCTCAGGGATTGACCGAGGAAGCAGTTCGTGAAGCCGAGCGGATTCATTACGAAGGCGTGCCCGCCAAAGTGTTCCGCGCCGAACACATCGTGGCCATCGCTGCCAGCGCGGGGCGAGCCAAGGACAAGGCCCGCATCGAGCAACTACTCCAGCAGGCCGACCTCGATAAAACCTTTCTGGAAAACGTGGTCCACCGGCATAAGCTGAAACTGCCGACGTTATGAAACCGGAGATGCGTCAGAAACTCGCCCGCGAACCCTTTGCGGAAAAGATCCGCAAAGTGGCGCAATTGATTCGTTTGGCAAAAGCCTTCCCTCGCCGCCCACGAGTGACCCCGGCACACCCTTACGGCAAATGAACCGCTCGAAGATCTTCTGCTGATGTTCCGGCGCAATGCCCGGGCCTTTGTGGGCGATCTCGATGACTGCCCCGGCGGCGCGGCGGAAACAGCGAACTGACACCTTTGAACCCGCCAGGCTGTAACGAATGGCATTGTGCAGGATGTTCATAGCCGCATGACGCAGAAGCAACCGGTCGGCGTTCACAGCCACCCCACACTCGCCCGCGACCGGTTCAATCCCCATTCCACGTCGAACGTCTGCGCGGAGCGCCCCGTGCCGACGCCGACTTCGAGCGCGGGCCGGAAATGGTCGCGCCAGAGCCATCGAATAGCCGCCAATTCGTTCTCAAACAGCATGCCCCCTTCCGGCGAGTCGAACCACACCTCGTAACGCTCGGGTTCCGTGTCGAAGATGTTTGGGGATTCACTTGGCATCGGTTGCGCGAGTTGAACGACAATTGGAAACGAGAGCTGCGGAGGGCCGAAGGCTTTGTCTCGCGTGCATGGTTCACAAGAGGCCGATGACCAATCCCAAGCCGACCAGGAGAACCAGCGTGCCGGGGTTGATTTCATACCCATGACGGCGCAACTCGTTCAACATTCACTGCCCATGGAACGGTCCTTCCCCGGCATGATGCAAGATATGCACCCTCCGGAAGCCCGGCAGTCTCTCTCGGCTCACTGCTTTTGTGTTTGCCATTTGATTGCGACAACCGATATCTCACGCCTTGGCGAACCAATGCCGCGTCCGGTTGCAGACGCTGCACACCGAGAGCATTACCGGCACCTCGACCAGCACACCGACCACCGTGGCGAGAGCAGTGCTCGATCCGGGGCCAAACAACGTGATGGCCACCGCCACCGCCAGGTAGCGCTCGAAAAACCCCAGGCGTTTGGGCGCCGCCGCCCCCGCCGCCTCATTCGCGGGAACAGCGTGAGTACTCATCCAGGTTGCCTTCGAGTTGAGTTGTCTTGGCGCCTAACCGCAGCAGCAACCGCTTCGCGACGAACGACTCACTGGTAGGCTCTCACGACCTTTAGGCCCCGTCATGTCCAAGCTCGTGGCGTAATCGCTTGGTTTGACCCCCGCCGGCAAATGGCCCATGATCTTCTGATAGAGCGGGTCCTGCCAGTCCAGCATCCCGTCGATGTAGGCCGATTTCGCTTTGGTCACGATGTCCGCGAATCCGGCCTCCCTGGCCATGCGCTCGGTTTCCGAGATCAGCACCGCTCCGGCCACACAGCCGATCAACGCTTCCACGCTTTCGGCCACGGCCGGCGGCAGCGGCTTGAGCAGCGCCAGGGCGCCAGGCCGAACAACTCGGTGAGTTGGCAGGCGCACAACTCGCCCTTCCGCAAGACCAGCCCCATGGGGACCCGGTTGGCGTCCGCCAGCGCCTTGGTGATGCTCATGAACTCACGCATTGTCAATATAGTTCGCGAAATAACGAATAATGTCAAGTTCGCTTCGACCGGCAACGCAAGCCGGCATGGTCATTCCCATCGAGGCCCCTCGTGTTCGTCGCTGGGGCGTCGGGATCGCCGCTTCCCAAGTCGCACGGAACCTGTCAGTCTGACTGCACACGCTGGAGAACATCCAGAGCCATGAAACTGCCCTACTCCTCCCTCCTGCGCTTCTGCTGGCTCGCTCAACTTCTGCTTGCCGCTCGATCGGACGACGAGTCCAGTGGTCGCCTTCCCCTTCCGCAAGTCAGAACCGAACAGGTCGGCATGCAGCCGGGCGCCCCCGCGGTCGTTCGCAGCCGGGACCGACTGTCGGTGCGCGCCCGCGAAAGCCTGCCGCCACCAACCGCCGGGGGCACCGCCACCAGGAGCCGCGGGGGCGAGCGGGGAACGAACCGTGTTGGACTGAGCGGGCGCTCGTTGGCCGACGGCCGGGGTCCTTTTCTCGGGCTGGGGGTATCCTATTCCCAGGCCTTGCGGCACGCCAAGCATGGCCGGGCGCTTCTGAACAGGAACCTGGCGCTCCTGGCCCTGCTGCCTTTCTTTTCCGGCTCTGGAACCCTGGCTGAGGATCGCCTGGCGGAGGGCTTCATCCGGCCGGACGCGGGCACGCGTCCGTGGGTGTACTGGTATTGGATCGATGAGAACATCTCAAGGGAAGGCATCACCCGAGACCTCGAGGCGATGGCCCGGGTGGGCATCGGCGAGGCCCTGATCGGACATGTCTCGCCGGGCCGGGAGCGGGGGCCGGTGCACATGCTGAGCGATCGCTGGTGGGAGATGGTCGAGCACGCGGTGTTCGAGGGGCAGCGCCTGGGTGTGGACATTGGGTTCTTCAACAGCCCCGGGTGGAGTCAATCCGGCGGGCCGTGGATCAGTGCCGACCAGGCCATGCGCTACGTGGTGCAGACCGAGACGCGCGTGCGTGGTCCGGCGCGGTTCGAAGGGGTCCTGCCCGCGCGGCAGGGCGAGTATCGCGACTTGGCCGTGCTGGCCTTTCCGATGCCGTCGGAACAGGAGGCCCCCATCCAGGTCCGGCAACCGCTTCCTGGAACGCCAGGCGCTTCCCCCGGTGTCGAGCGCATGTTCGACGGCGACACGAACACCGCGTTCGTGTTTCCGCGGGCGACGGGCACTGCCAGGCGTTGGCAGGTGGACCTCGTGCTCGAGGGAGACCGTCCAGTGCAGGGCGTTTCCCTGCACCCTGTCGAGCATCCGTTTCAGGTGCAGGTGGAACTGCTGGTGTCCGCCGACGGACGGCACTATGAACCGCTGCGGCGCATCCACTTCGACCGCCGTCGCGCCATGTGGAACCTCGGCCCCATGACCTGGGCGCCCCTGACGCTGGCCTGTTCTGCCGTGGCGGCCAGGCATTTCCGACTGGTGTTCAGCGAACTCGAAGCGCCGGGCGATGCGGGCTTTCGGGAGATCGTCTTCACCGGCAGCCCGACCGTCGATCACCTCGTCGAGAAACAGTTGGGGAAGATGTATCCCGAGCCGCTGCCCGGCTGGGATGCGTATCTCTGGCCGCCGCAGGCGGAAGCGACATCGACTCTGGCCCCGGGAGACGTCAAAGACATTAGCAGCCACATGGAGGCAGGGGGCCGATTGCGCTGGAATGTGCCGGAGGGCGAGTGGGTGATCCTGCGGTGCGGCACCTTGCCCACGGGAGCGGTCAACGAGCCTGTGCCCCCGGAAGCCAAAGGGTATGAGGTCGACAAGATGAGCCGCGAGGGCAGTCGCCATCATTTTGCCGCCTACATCGGCGCCTTTCTCGACCGTGTGCCGCCCGAGCGTCGACGCGCGCTCAAGCACGTGGTGATCGACAGCTACGAGGTGGGATCGCAGAACTGGACGCCCGGGCTCGAACGGGTGTTTGTCGAGCGCTTGGGCTACGATCCTGTTCCATGGCTGCCGGTGCTCAGCGGGCGGGTCGTGGGCAGTGCCGGCCTGTCGAGCCGGTTTCTCTGGGACCTCAGGCGCCTGGTGGCCGACCTGATCGCGCAGAACTACCTGGCGGCATTTCGGGAGGCGGTGAATGGCGGGGGGCTGAAGCTCTGGATGGAGAATTACGGTCACTGGGGTTTCCCGGCGGAGTTTCTGCAATATGGCGGCCAGGCCGATATCATCTCGGGCGAATTCTGGTTCCGCAATCATCTCTGGGACCTGGGCAGCATCGAATTGCGCGGAGCAGCCTCGGCGTCGCACACGTACGGCAAGCCGATCACGGCCGCCGAGGCTTTCACGGCGGGCTTCAACTTCCGGCAGTCACCGGCCGCGATGAAGAGCCGGGGCGACTGGGCCTTCACCCAGGGCATCAACCATTTCGTGCTGCACCTCTCTATCCATCAGCCCTGGGAAGACCGGAAGCCGGGAGTGACCGCCTGGTTCGGCATGAGCTACCAGCGGCACAACACCTGGTTCGAGCAGAGCCGTTCCTGGATCGATTACCTGCGCCGCTGCCACTACCTGCTGCAACAGGGCGGTCCGACGGCGGACCTGCTCTATTTCATCGGCGAGGACACGCCCAAGATGACCGGCATCCTCGATCCCCCGCCGCCGCGGGGGTACGACTTCGATTTCGTGAACGCCGAGGTCATCCAGAAGCGACTCTCGGTCAGGGATGGCCTGCTGACTCTCCCGGAAGGCGTGCCCTACCGGCTCCTCGTGTTGCCGCCGCTGGACACGATGCGCCCGGAACTGCTGGCGAAGATCGGCGAACTGGTGCGCGCTGGCGCCGTGGTCGTGGGTGCGCCGCCCCGGCGCTCGCCCAGCCTCTCGGGGTACCCTGGGACCGACGCCGATGTGAAGCGCAGGGCGGACGAGATCTGGGGCCCGTGCGATGGCGTGCGGGCCACCGAGCATCGCCACGGCAAGGGCACGGTTTTTCATGGCGTTCCGCTGGCGGAGGTGTTGTCGCGGTTGGGCGCCGTCCCCGACGTGGTGTGCGGCGATCCGACCGTTCTGTGGACACACAGGCGCGGGAAGGGCTTCGATGTGTATTTCCTTTCCAACCAGTCCGACCAGGCGCGAGAACCGATAATCGCCTTCCGGGTCGGCGCCAGGATTCCGGAGTTCTGGTGTCCGGTAACCGGCGATGTCCGGCGCATTGCCCGGTTCAGAACCGCGGGCGACTCCACCCACGTCCAGGTGCCACTGGGCGGTCATGCCTCCCTGTTTGTGGTGTTTCGCGAATGCAGCCGCGGCGATCAGGTCATCGACTTGTCTCCGACGCCTCGAGGGCTGTCCGGTGGGGAAACGGCGGTCGAGGCCGCGGTGTGCTACGCGAGCGACAAAGGCGAGTTTGTTGCCACCCGCGCCCGAATTGCCTGCCAGGTCCGAAGGGCGGACGGGCGCAGCGCAGCGCTCGATTCCGGGCCGGTGCCCGCGCCGCTCGATGTGGCGGGCAGTTGGACTCTCTGCTTTCCGCCCGGCTGGGATTGTCCGGACCGCATCGTGCTCGAGAAGCTGATGGATTGGCGCGATTCCCCGATCGAGGGGGTGCGTCATTTCTCCGGGACGGCCCGGTACCGGGCCGTGCTGGACATCCCCGAGGACTACCGGGCCGAGGGCGACCGCATGTGGCTGGATCTGGGCGCGGTGGCAACGATCGCCGCGGTCAAGGTCAATGGGCAGGCGCTGGGGGTGCTGTGGTGTTCCCCGTACACAGTGGACATCACCGGCGCGGCGCGGCCCGGCGCGAACGAACTCGAGATCGAAGTGACCAACCTCTGGTGGAACCGCCTTGTGGGTGATGCGAAATACCCGGGTGGATTCCCCGACGGGCGGGGCGGCTTCACCGGGGACGCCCCCAAGACCTTCACGACGCACAAGGCGTGGGGGCCGAACGAAGAGCTGGAGCCGTCCGGGCTGCTGGGCCCGGTGCGGGTGCAGGTGGAGCGGCACGTGCCCTTGCCCTGAGGGTGGGGTCGCATCTAGACTGTTGACATTTCGTTCCGGAGAGGCCCGAGAACATGGTGGTGCCCGTCACGCCTCGTGATCGCTATCCGGCCGTGTTGTCCGGCGGTCCTGCTGGCTTCGCGGCGGCCGTAGCAGCCCCGCGGGCCGGATCGAAGACCGCGCTGGTCGAGCGATACGGCTATCTCGGGGGCCTTTGGACGGGCGGTTTGGTGTTGCTGGTTTACCCGACGCACGCGACGGAGAACGGCGTGCGGACCAAGGTGGTGCGCGGCGTGGGAGATGAATTGCTGGAGCGCATTGCCCGGTATCCCGACGCGGCCACGAATCATGCCGCGGGCAAAGGCGACCCAACAACGGATCCGGCAATCGTCCGGCGGGGACAAGGTGTTCCTGCTCCAAACGGCGCCACAGATCGGCCCGTTGCTGCTCGTTGCGACGTGGACTGGCGCCGCCCTGGGCTATCCCCTGTTTCTCTGGCTGGATCCGTTGGCCCTTCTTGCAGCCTGGGTGAATGCGTGGCGCACACCGATCGCCTGGATGACAGTGGCGGGGGGACTGGGTTTGCCGGCCTTGTTCATCGTCGAGATCCTGTGGCCGGGCCTCTGGTGTGCTCGGATTAGAAACTCGGGATCGGGTGGGGTGTGCCCGGCTGCCCGGCGGCTGACGCGATGACGCATTGACGAACGCGACGGCATCCTGCGACAGTGCCGTCGAGATCCTCATGACAGCTCGATCGCACGCAGTGGTCCGGCAGCCACGACTCGGGTGTCGGCTTGCCTTCACGCTCATTGAACTGCTGGTGGTCATCGCCATCATCGCCATTCTGGCGGGAATGCTCCTGCCGGCGCTGGCGCGGGCCAAGGCCAAGGCGAAGAAGATCCAGTGCGTTTCCAATCTCAAGCAGCAGGCCATCGCCATTGCGCTCTACGCGGGCGAGTATGATGATACGTTTCCCTCGGGCAATCCGCCGGCAGGTTTTTCCGCCTCCGTCTATGCGTATTGGAATTACGGCGGCAAACAGGAAACCGAATACAACGGTCAGTTGCGGCTGCTGAACCCCTTCGTCGCGATCTCGGGCAAGGTCTCGACGAATTCGGACGGTGCGGAGCGTGTGTTCAACTGTCCCGGCGACAATGGGGCGCTCAAGGGCGGCTGGCCGTATGACCGCAGGCCCACCGTCTATGACACCTTTGGCAGCAGCTACGTTTACAACAGCAGCGCCAACGACAATGACGATGTCCTCGGCTTGGTGAACAAGAAGACCAGTCAGGTCCGCAACGCGTCCCGCACGATTCTGGCAAACGATTTCTCGTTCAACCTGCATTTCGTCCGGATGAAGGTCTTTCAGAAGATGTATTGGCACGACCCTCACCGGCTCGGGTTCGGCAATGTCGCTTTTGTCGACGGGCACGTGGGGTATTACGAGGGCACCGATGACCGGCCGGATTTCCAGCGCGGGACCGAATGGACGTTTGTCTACACCGATCCGTAACAGCTTCGAGCGTCCGGGGAAGCTCTTCGAGGTCGCGCAAGCGCCCTTGGCAGAAGCGCTTGCGCCATTGGCTGACCACACATGAAGAATGTGGGTTGGTGTCACCAGTATTGGTGACTGGCGCCAAAACCGTCTGCGCATAACCTGATCGCAGTTCTCGTTGTTGTGGGCCGAACTTGGAAGTTCGGCCCCGTGTGTTTTAGCCCGGTTATTTCACACGCTCCGCGAGGAACCGTAACCGGGCTGACCCGCATCGCAGTTCTCTCGCGAAGTCTGACCGCCATGTGCACCGACGGGGTGTGAAACATGCGGGTTAGGGGGGGCTCGGCGGGGCGAACCTGATCCCCTCGACATGTTCGCCCACTTCGAGGCGATCCGAACCTGCCGCGAGCCGCTCGCCCAGGATTTCCACGTTCTCGAACCTGACATCCCGCACGGCGTGATCCGCATCGGCGCCGGTGAGCTGCACGCGGTAGGCGCCGGCCTGCCCGGTCAGAGTCACGTTGCGGAACACGATGTTTCGGACGTGTCCGGGCACCTTGTTGCGCATGTACTGGTTGACCACCGGCTTCAGCCGGGCCAACTCCCCCTGCCTTTCCCCGTGCAGTCGGACGTTCTCGACCGTCACATCCTCGAGGCGCATCTCCTCGCCCGGCTCGAACAGAAACGGCGTCATCGAGAAATGAATGATGTCCAGGTTCCGCAGTGTGATGGCGCGCATGAAGGGCGCGCGACTCTCGTGGCCCAGGAGAAAGATCCGCGCCCGATCGCACCACAGGATGCAGTTCTCGACAGTCACTCGCTCGACATTGCTGTTCGGGACTTCGAGCTCGAGCCCCTTGAGCGCCACACAATCGTCGTCCGTCCGAATGAAGCAGTCCGTAATCAGCACGTCCTGCGAATTGCACGGGTTGATGCCATCGTCGTTCTGCACCCGTGAACCGCACAGTTTGACGCCGCGAATCGTCACGTGGCGGCTGTCGCGCGGCACAATCGTCCAGTGCGACGCCCCTCGAATCGTGATGCCGCTCACCTCGACGTTCGTCCCGCGGATCGAAATCACATGCGGCGTCGGTCCTTTGCGCCATTCGTAATCCGAGCCATCGAGGATCCCTTGTCCGGTGATGCGGATGTTCTCGCCCTGGGCGTACACCCCGCCCTTCACCACGGCGCCCCCGGCCAGACACAGCGTCTGATTGCTGCCGACGTCAATCCGGCCCGGTCGATGCACGCCGGGTCCGAAGTAGATCACGCCCGCGCCGTCCGGCTGGGGCGGATTCTGTTCGGGTGGATTGGCGAACAGGAGCAGCGGCCCCTTCTTGCCATCCGGCTCGATGCTCAGCTTGCGCGGCCCGGGAAGCGACACCACCAACGCGCCGTCCGGTTCCACGCGCATCGTGACATCCGGTCGTGCCGGGCGAATGACGGTGTTCGCCAGCGACCGATCCGAACGAATGCGCACCTTGACCGGGCCGTCGGTAATGAAATTGGCGAACGCATAGGGCCCGCCAAAGTCCCACTGCTTGCCCGCAAAGGGCGCATCCAGGGTGCGAGCCGTGTAGACCGGAACGGTTTGGCCGTCGGCCACAACCGTGTAATCGGACGACAGGATCTCCTCCGCCGGAGCGGGATGCGTGACAACGCCCGCCAACGTCGCCTGCACAGCCAGCAGCGCGACCAGCCCAAAGGCCTGGTTTTGCTTTCCAGCCAGCATGGATGCACATCTTCGAGGCTTCGTCTTCGCGGTGATCACAAATTCATGAAACATGCGGGCTAGTCAGGCATCCGCAACGATGCTTGGAAAGTCAAAACAACCTCGACGCGCCCCGGCCCGAAACCTCATTGGCATCGAAAATCGCGTCAATCGGTCCGCCAGCGGCGCAGGCCCTGGGGAGCCAGGCGGATGGGGAGGTTGCGGAAATCGGGATTTGCAGCCTCGATGGCTGCAATGAGCGCGTGCTTCTCGCGCGCACCCGGCTTGAGCAGGAGCGTGACCGAGCCTCCGGCGCCTCCGGCTCCGTTGACCTTGTATCCCGAGACACCGTGTTCACGGGCCAGGGCGATCACCTGGCGGGCGCGGTCGCCAACCAGTTCCGGATGCAGTTTCTGTTGCGCCCGGGTGTTGGCGGCCATCGCCTCGCCAAACGCGGCCAGATCACAACGCAACAAAGACGCTTTGCCCGCCGCCGCCGCCTCGCGCAACGGCTCGAGATAGCGTCTGAACCGCGGAGACTCTTCGAGCCGCCGGATCACCGTTTCGTGGACCGCGGACGATGAGTGCGGACGCCCGAGATAGATCAGGAGCAGCCGGGATTCGAGCTCCCAGGTCAGCTCTTCGGGCAGGACAACAGGCGAAACCGAGGCGTCCGGATAACGGCTCATCTCGATGAAGTTGATTCCGCCATAGGCGGCGCAGAGTTGGTCCTGGATGCCCGACTGCAACTTGAGCAGGGCGGACTCGATGTAATGGGCTTTGGCAGCCAGCTCGTAGCTGGTCAGCGAGCGCTGGCCCAGCAGATCGAGCGCCCCCAACACGGCAACAGACACCGATGCCGAGGTCCCGGTCGAGGCCCCGGCCGGCGCCGCCGAGAATATCGTCACATCCAGATGCAGCCCCGACGGCAAGCGGAAGAGGCGGAAGCCGGCCTCGATCAACGGGTGCTTGGTCCAGGTGCGCGCCCGCCGTTTGAGCGCGTAGGTGTCACGGTAGTTCTCGGCATGGATGGTGATTTGCGGGTCGCGCGCCCGCTTTCGGCCGGCCACAACCGTCACCTCGACCGACGGGAAGACCGCAATATTGAGGACTTTGCCCGAGCCCGCAAACCAGGTGTCGGTCCACCCGCCCAGATCGCAAATCCGAATGGGGGCGCTGCATTGGATAATCATGTTTCGAATCGGAAGGTGCGTCAAATGTCAGACGGCATCAAGGCACCACAAGGACCCGATAGTAACACGCATCGAGATCGGTCGGAGGGAAATCGGTGAATGTCGCCGTGGCGGAGGTCGCAAGAACCTGGCCCAGCAGTTCCCACCAACCGCTCTCGACCGACGCCCTCCCCTCGATCCGATAGGTCCAACCGGGCGCCGTTTCCCACGCCAACGTCACCTCGCCCGAGCCGCCCGCGGCGATGCCGAGAATTCGAGGCCGAGGCGGTTCGTTGACGAGGTTGGGCTGGCCGGGCGAAGGCTGGGGAAGCACGGCGGGCGCGCTCGCCTCGAGCCGCGGCTCGATGTACCCGAATGAGCGATCCGCGGTCAGACCCGCGTACTCGAGGAAATCGACCACCGCAAGCTGCCCGTTCTGGAGCCGGCTTAACACAACCACGCCCGCGGGCGGCGCGAGCCGAAAGTCGGTGTGCCATTCGCCGGCGCTGGCTTCGCCGGGTTCGCCATCCGCCCAGACGAGTTGATACTGGCCGCCCGCCAGGACAGCCCCTTTCGGAAAGGCCCACGCCCCGAGGTTGCCGTAGCTGTTGGCAAGATACCACCCGTCCAAGGCGGCCGGACAGGACTCCCGATTCACAATCTCGACCCACGGATCGCGGTCCCCGCGGCTGTCGGTGATCCCCGTTTGGTTGTTCGCAAGAACCTCGTTGATCCGGACTTCGGGGAACGGCTCGAGTGTCGCGCGCACCGAGTTGGCATAACCCGGCGTCGCGCTCTCGCGCCGGACTTCGATCACATCGACCGCCACGCCAAACGCGATGTCCGTGCTCCCGGGGCTGTTCTGGTGCACCTCGGCGGCCAGGACGTTTTCACCCATGCGGAGGTTGTCTACAAGCCGCACAAAGGGCCCCTCCTCGATGGCGTTGCCAATGGTTCGGTTCGCAACGTCCGGGCGCGCGGGAAGCACGCCCTCGTCCATCCCTAGCCAAAAGAAGGCCCGCCCATTCAGGTAGAGCACCAGGCCGTCATCGATGATGGTCCGCAACTCGAGCGATGCGCCGTCCGGGTTGCCGTTGAATTGAAAGCGGGTCCGGAACAGGTAGCTCATCTGGCCTATGGTCAGCGGCGTCGTCTTGGGAGCCGGCAGGGCGTCGTTCTCGACATACAGAAGGGCGCCGCCATTCGGCCACGGACTGTCGTCATACACCTGATTGGTCCACCCGGACGCAGGAGCGGACGCGTCCTGCCAGTAGCGCCACGACGCGGTCATGGGCACGACGTTGACGGGGGCATTGGTGCTGGTGCCCGACACGGCACTCCAGTTGCCGACGCGCGCATTGTCCTGGCGCGCATCGATCAATTGCAGCGACGGCCCGGCGCCATTCGCGGTCGTTGGCCACGGCGCCCGTGTCAGGAACGTCACATGATCGAGCGTCTCTTCGAGGCCGCCGGCCACGGGACGCACGAGTCGGATGGTCCCGCCGCCAGGGCTCAGTTGGTTCAGGTAGTTGCCGACTACGGGCGCCTTCGATCCGTACGCGGCCTGAAAAGCGCCGACATCCCGGGCGACAGCGAGGAATCCGCCCGGCGCCAGAACGGTCCCCGCCGGGAATGTGAACGCAGTTCCGGTCAGCCGCCAGCCATCCAGCCGCCAGCTTGTGTTCGTCGATGTGTTGTGGATTTCCACAAACTCGGCGCCGTCGGGCGGCGGACGATACATGATTTCGTTGATCACGACGCGCGCCTGCGCCACGACAACAACCGTGAAAGTGCGGGCGGCGGACCTGGCATCGAGGGCATCATCGGTCACGCGCACAGTGATCCGATTCGTGCTCGGGCCCGCATCCTCGCCAATAGCCCACTGGAAAAGTCCAGTCTGCGGATCGATACTCGCTCCGGGCGGCACGTCCGGATCGAGACTGAACCGGAGGGTCTGCCGGGGGAGATCGGCGTCCGTGGCACTGTTGATGAACGAAAAAACCGTCCCCTCCGCCAGCGTGCGATCCGCAATGGCCGCCAGCGTCGGCGGTTCATTCACCTCGTTCACAACAATCGCGAAGGAGAGGGTCGACGCCTCTGTCCCTCCGATCTCGGTTGCGCGGATGACGACGTTGTAGGAGTTGGGCCCCTGCGCCTCGACTGGCGTCCAGCTCGACTGACCGGTGGCGGGATCGAGTGTCAGACCCGGCGGACCGGATTCGAGGCGGTAGCTCACCGCGCGCGGTGGCGAGTCCGGATCCCGTGCGACGACGCGCAGGACGAACGGGCTCAACTCGTCGACTGTTTGCAGGCTGACCGGCTCGAACACCGGCGCGTTGTCCACCTCATTGACAACCACCTGAAAGCTGCGGGTGGCCGATCCCGGCGGCACGCTGTCGTCGACGACCTGAACGGTGACCACGTGTGTCCCCGCTCCCTGGTCCTCGGCGGGAGTCCACGAGAACTCTCCGGTCAACGCGTTGATGGTCGCGCCTTCGGGGACGACACCGACCAGGCTGAACCGAAGGGACTGCGCCGGTTGATCGATATCCCGCGCGACGGCCTGGATGCTCAGCAGGGATCCCTCGTCGACCGACTGGTCGGCGATCGGATCGAGCGTGGGCGATTGGTTCACCTCGCGGACAGTGACTGTGACCTGTTCGGCGTCCCAGCGCGGCGGCGTGCCGTCATCGGTGACACGCACGGTAAATGCGTATTCGCCCGGCCCGTCCCCCTCGGTCGTCGTCCAGGAAAACGCGCCTGTTTTGGAATCGATTCGGGCGCCCGGCGGCGCCCCGAACAGCGCAAAAACGAGCGTTTGCCCGGCATCCGGATCCGTTGCGGACACCGTGAAGGCAGCCGTTTGTCCTTCGTCGACCGTTCGGCTGCCCACCGGATCGAGCGTGGGCGGCACGTTCAGCGTCGGGAACTCGTTGGGCCCGCCTGGGGTGGGGCGGCCCATGAAGACAAAGGGCGGCGGGATCATTCCATCCGGGAAGCGGCCTTCACTGATGTTGTTGGTCTGTGAGCCGAACGCGATGGTGTCCACCGCCCGTCCGTCGGGCGTGAAGAGCCCGATCGACTCGCCGGTGGCCGAGAGCCTGAAGTTGACATGCAACTGGCCCTGGCCCGATTGCTCCGTCTCTTCATCGGCCCACGCCAACAGAAAGCCACCCGCCGGAATCACCGTGCCGTTCGGGATCACGAACTTGTCCGGGTCCGCCAGGTCATCGGTCAGCGTGTACGCCGAGAGATCGACCGCCCGTGCCCCGGCGTTGTACAGCTCGAACCAATCGTCCGGATCGCCATCAGCCGGATCGAGCGCAACGCCCGTGTTGCTGGCCATCCATTCGTTGATGAAGACCTCGACAGGCGGCGTGCCGGGGTCATTCGCCCGGCCCGGCGTGGGCAGGTGAAACAACTGCCTCGCTTGCGGCTGGCCGTCCGGATACGAGCCGGTGGACAGATCGTCGGGGATGGATTGGTAGTTGATGTAATCGATGACCGCCGGCGCCCCGAGCTGCTGTCGCACCAGGGCAACGGCGCCGCTGCCGGGCTCGAGGCGAAACCGGGTGTGCAGCTCGTCCTCCGTGGACTCGACCGGCTCGCCGTCAGCCCAAACCAGCAGGAACGCGCCGGGACCAATGCGCGCGCCAACTGGGAACGCCCATTCCGTGAGATTCGTGTATGCGCTGGTCAGGAAAAACCCGCTCAGGTCGATCTGATTCGTGCCCGGATTGTGAAGCTCGATCCACGGATCCCGGTCGCCGAACCGATCAACCGGGCCGCTGACATTCTGGGGCTGCACTTCGTTCACGAACAGCGGCGGGAACGGCGGAAGGGCCTTCACAACCGAATTGGGCTTGCCGGGCGTGGCCACGACCGCATCGCCCGGATGCGCGGCGGCCCAGTTGCCGACACGCCAGTTGTCCTGACGCGGGTCGATCAGTTGCAGCGAGGGGCCCCAGCCGTCCGCCTGAACGGGCCACGGCGGCTCGTTCGCATAGCGGACTTCATCGACGAGTTCATCGGCCTCCGGAGTGGCCCCGGGTCTGAGAAGGCGCAGACGTTCACCGTCGTTCTGCAGGTTGCCAGGAAACTCCCCGACCGGCAGCACATCGAACCCGTACGCCGCCGCGAAGCCGTCCCGATTCGAGGCGACGACAGCGAAGCCGCCTGGACCGAGCACGACGCCGGACGGAAAGGTGAAGCCGACACCGCCGAGCCGCCAGCCGGAGAGATCGAACGGGGCGGTGGCCGAGGTGTTGCAGAGCTCGATGAACGCGGCGTTCGGCGCCAGGGGATGGTACATGATCTCGTTGATCACCACTTGATCGGCGGCCGCGGGCAGGTCAGTGCCGGTGTAGATGACGCGGACCGTGTCGGAGGCGCCGGCCACAGGCGCACCCCGCGAATCATAGCCGACAAGGCTCAGGACGTTGGTGCGTCCGCCCAACGCGACCAGGGCGGACCAACTGGTCGCGCTGGTCCACGTCACCGGCATCACGGCGCCGTTGAGCTCGATCGTCTTGATCGCGATGGGCGCCGTTCCGCTGAGCGTCACCTGCAACTGCCCCGTGCTCCAGTCATTGCCGCCGTTGCTGGTGATGGCGAAGTCCTTGACGTCCATCCCGGCCACGCGATTGGCCAGGTACGCGCGGCGTTGGGCCACCCAGCTCTTGATCGGACGCGGGTCAGCCACGGTGACGCCGTTAGCCCGCAGCGCCGAATGCCGCCCGTCCACGATGGGATCGAACCGGGCGTTCTGGAGCGGACCGGCGACGGCGTCCGAATAGGCCCGCAAATAAGCGCGCCGGAACGCCGGGGTGTTCCAAAGCCTGGTGACGATCGGATCGTTCGCGCCAAAGATGTCCGTTGTCGGGCCGTCGCTCCCGGAGCCGAGCACCATGTCGATGTCCCAGGGGATCATCCCGAAGCGTCCGTTGAGCGGTTTGTAGACGTAGCAATTCTTGCCGCGATTGTAGCCGTAGGCGTCCCAGTTCCCGACAATGTGCTGGAGAGCGAAGACGCGCATCCAATTCTCGACGTCGACCTGGTTTTCGACCTGCGGCACCAGGGCCGATCCCGTCAGGTTCACCGCTGTGACAAGGTTGAACAGGTTGGTGTAGTTGTTGGCGGAATCGGCCACCGCCCGCTTCCGCCACGCCCAGCGGTAGCGCGCCAGCTTGTACGCGCCGCCCGTGGTCGTGAACGTCTCGAGCGTCGCGTCCCGGCTGAAGGTGAAACTGTCGCCCGTATCGTTGAACTCGAACCAGTCCTCGACCTTGTAGAGGTCGCCGTCCTCGCCCGCCGGCCACCAACGATCCACATAACGACCGTTCGGTTCTTCGGTGTCCTCGTACACAGTCTGCTTGCGAGCGCCATTCTCGAAGAAGAGCACGTGCCGGCGGTGAAGGGTCGGAATGCCCATCTGGCGCCCGATCCAGAACGCGGCCTGCTCGCGTTGGGCGCTGTCGTCGTTGCCCAAGTTGCCCACCGTCACCAGGGCCACATCCCGCGCCCCCAGGAACCGGTCGTCTCCGGGAAAGGCGAAGATGTAGTCGCTGCCCACGCTGCCGCCATGCCACGGGCTGCCTTTGCCGCGCATCTCGACGTTGTAGACCACCCGCCCGTCGTCATAGACGAACGTGCAATCGACGTTGTCGTTGGCCATCGGCTCGCGCGATCGCAACCAGTCGTAATCCGCGCGCCGCTGCCATAGACGATAGACTCCCAGATTGCCCACCGGCTGGGTCTCGCCCCAGCGCACAAGGCACTCCCGATCGGGCGCGTCCGCGGGAAAACGCGCCGTCGACGAGGCCTGCGCGTTGTCGGCCGCCTCGACATGGAAAGCCACCAGCGTGCCTGACGACCTCCCGCTCAGCCGCGCCGAGTAAACGCCGTCGCCGGCCACCGCATCGCCCGCCGTCCCGTCGTCCTTCATGACCAGGTCGGTCGCCGTGCCGCCCGGGTCAATGCGGTATCGCACGCGGACCGTTCCCAGACCATCCGGATCGCTCAGCCGGGCGGTGACGACGACGGCCTGGTTGGCGGCGGGGAGGACGGGGGTGTGAACGACCTCGACAATCGACGGCCCCGCATTCGCCACCGAGCGGCTGTTGCGGGCGCCCGGCGTGCCCAAATCAGAGGGCAACGCCATCCGCCCCGCGGCCTCGAGGTAGCTGCCGCGCGTGCGCAGCATGAACTCAGGCCATCCCTTGAGCCATCGGACTCGGGCGCGCAGGGTGGCAGTCGTGTTCTGTGTCAGGGCTGGCGAGATCGGAATGTAGATGCGGTTGCACGCGGTATCGCCCCGGCCCGTCGCGCGCACATGCAGACATCGGCTGTCGCCGATTCCGCCGCTGGCCTGCACCTCGCTGCGCCGATGGTTTCCCTGGATCACCCAGCCGGTGAGCCCCGACTCGAAGCCCGGGTTGGTGATCCGATTCCCGCCCGTGCTGGGCACAACCTCGACGTTGTCGACCAGGCATTCCCCGGGGCCTTGCATCATGATGTGCAAACGGCTGGCACTGCCGCCATCGCCGTTGTCGAGCACCCCAGTCCATTCAATGGTCCCCCACGGCGCCTTCGCGCTTTCGTCCGAGTCCGCCCAGCTCGACGCAGCCGAGTGATCGCTGTGGGCGTCGATCAACTCGAGGCTGCTCCCCAGACCGTCGCTCCACTGCCCCCACCGCCCCCCAACGCCGTACCTGACCTCATCGACATCGATCAGGATGCGATTCGTCTCAGGCAGACCGAATGCGTTGGTGAGGACGAGCAGATCGGGCTTGGCCAACGCAAGCCGTTCGCCGCCGTTGGCCAGCGCCCCGCCGTAATCGCCGAAGACCCGGGCAGGATCAAGCCCGGGATGGCCGGCCAGCAGACGCGGCCTGCTCTTCGCAACCACCGCGTAACCTCCCCCCTCGATGACCGCTCCCGCCGGGAACTGGAAATCGACGCCATCCGTGAACCGCCAGCCGCCCAGTTCCACAGGCTGCCCCCCGCGATTGTGCAGCTCGATGAACTCATCGGCATCGTCGCCCGAAATCGGGTTGTACATGATCTCACTGATCGCAACGGCATCGATGGCCCGCGGCCGGTTCTCGTTGTCCGGCGACGGCTCGACGAGCCGGCGCACACCCGGCGCACCGTCCGGAAACCGCCCCACGGCCATGCCGCGCTCCTGGGCGCCGTACCGGACAGCATCAAGCACTCGAGTGGCATTCGAGTTGACCAGAAAAAGCCGCCCGCCCGCTCCGTCGAGTCCGAACCCGATCTGCTCTTCGTAGAACGCATGAAACCCGCGAGGCGGAATCACGGTTCCATCCGCAATGCGGAATCGAGGCGTCTCCGCGTCATCGGTCAGGATGCATCCGCCCACATCCGCCCCGCTGTTGCCGTGGTTGTACAATTCGATGAACCCGCGTTGTCCATCATCGGGTCGGGCGAGGAATTCGTTGATCAAGACGTCGGCCAGCGGATTGGCCCGCACGGCCTCCATTTGTCCCGGTGTACCCCCGATCAAGTCACTGGCCGCCCCTGCGCGCGGATCATCCTCGCCATACGAGGGCCGGGCCAGCACCAGCGAATGCCCTCCGCCACCCGCCGCCACCGGCCAGGGATAACCGGACTCGTAGTTCACTTCGAGCAGCGTGGCGCCCTCCGGGTTCTCGAGGCGCAGCGTGCCGCCGTCGTTGGGCAAGCCATCGCCGCCGACAAATGGCCCCAGCGCATCCGCAATCCCGTACACCGCTGCGAACTCGACCGGATTCCGGGCGATGACGGCGAAGCCGCCCGCGGCCAGCACGAACCCGTCGGGAAAAGCGAACTGGATGCTGCCGCCCAGACGGTGTCCGGTCAGATCGGCGGGGATGAGATCGGCGTTGAACAACTCGATGAACTCGCCCGTCCTGCCGTCCGGACGCTGCGTCGGGCGGTACATGATCTCACTGAACACGAGCGGCGTCTGCCGGCTGCTTGACCCGAGCCGTTCCCCGCGTGGCGTCCATGTGATCGACGCCGCGCCCGAGACGGCGCCGATGTCGCGGAAACTGGCGGTTGCCAGCGCGGCCGTGTTGCGGCTGGCGGAGGCGAGCCCGAAGTAGACCGTCTCGGGCAGCGCCAGTTGCGCCGAGCCAAGCTCGACCCACGATTGGCCGTCATGACCGGCATAGGCGGTCAAGAGGTTGGCCGATCGCTTCAGGCGGAGCCAGGTCTCGGGATAGTTCGCCGGACAATAGCCCGATCGACTTGCCGCAGCCCCCGGAACGCTCCGGGCCATGAAAACGCAGCCGACCGCAGACGGCGTGGCCAGCGCCGCCGCGAACCGGCTCCCGGCACTCAAATCCTCGCGCACCATCAAGCCCGCCTTGGCAAACGGATCGGTCGAGTCGAATCGGGCCACCCGAGCGCGCACATCGAAGGCGCCCGTGCGTTTCTGCCAGGCGAATTGCAGCGCGTCCGCCGTCCCGCCGATGTCGCCGCTGCCCCGCACCTCGACGCCGCCGCTGGTGTATTCGACGTCTCCGCTCAGCGGCGGGTTGCCCACGTCCTGGGTCGTGAAATCCGTCGCGACGAACTGAATCGCTGCGTTGGGCGAGACGGGATTGGGCGCGGCTGCGGCGTCCTGGACATTGTTGACGGTCAGCGTGTATGTCGCCCCAAGGATCATGGCGGATGTCGTCAGGTAGATCACGTTCGGACTCGGTCCGAACGCCGCGCTGCCGACACTGAGACCGTCGATCCTGTAATGGGTGGCGGTGGTTGCGGACGGGGCGGAAACGCGCTCACTGAACGTCACCTCGACCTGTGTCAAACCAAGGTTCCGAGCGAGGACCAGTGCTGGGGGCGTGGTGTCCGGGCTGACAGTCAGGATGCCTTCGTTGCTGGTGGCGGTCCCGAGCTTGTTGCTGACCACGCATCGGAACCGAGCCCCCTGGTCCGCCAGTGCCACAGGCCCGTAAACCAGCTCCGCCGCGGTGGCTCCGCTCAGGGCCAAGCTGTTTCGCAGCCATTGATAGCTATAGACGCCAAAGCTCGCGGTCTTGACGGAAAAAAGCGCGGTGCCGCCCTCGATCGCGGTCGCGGGAGCCGGATGCTCGGCAATCACCGGCGCGGCGAAACTGATCCCATAGGGCAGCAGGTTGGTGGCGACCATCGGCGCCTGGTCCGTGCCGTCGGGCATCAACCACCGCACGGCCAGGTTGTCGCCCCCGCCCCCTTCCTTCATGAGGGCGGCGATGTAGTAGATCCTGCCCTCCACAAGTGCAACGGGCTCCGACATCTGGTTCGCCTCCCAATCCCAGGCGCGCGCGCTGGTCCAGGAGTTGACGGTGGCAATCACGCGCGCGCTGGCGGGATTCTCGTCCGTGCTCAGATACAGAGCGCCATTATCGTCGCTGGCGATCCAAAAGGTGTAATTCCCGGTCTGCGGAGCGACGACATACCCGTGCATGCGCTGGCCATAGTTGTCCAGGGCATCCGTCGGCGCCTCGAACAGGTCGGTCACATAATTGGTGCTGGTGGGCCGATCCGGGTAATCGGGCGAGTCGGTCAGCATGGAAAGGCCCTCGCTCGGGATGCCCTCCCAAACCTCGCGCAAAAGGCCGTAATCTGGCGTTTGGCCAAGAACGAATGTGGGCCCCAGGGCCAGAATCAACCCCAGCGCCGCGGCAGAGTATGTGCGCATGATCATGTGCTGAACCGATCTGACGCCGTTCCACAGCAAATCACAGGCCAGATGCGCCGCCGTGGCACACCCCCGTCCCCGCCAGTCGCTCACAGACCGAGCGCTTCGAACACCTGGAAGTAGATTCCGTGGCCGAAATCGTTCGGATGATTGATGTTGTTTCCGAGCAGGTCCTCCGGCTTCTTGCGCCCCGCGAGCGCCTGCCAGTTGCCAAACACATCCGCATAGGCGCACGCCGTCTCCCGCGCGACTCGACCCGTGGCCGCGGCATATTCCTCCATCCGATGCGTCCCGAATTTCCACTTGGGATTGGGCGGGAATGCGGAGAAGAGGATGACCTCCGCCCCCGCCTCGGTCCGGATGCGGGCGATCATCCGGGTGAGATTGGCCTCGAATTGCGGAATCGGCACGCCCATCACGTTGTGATCGTTCATGCCGAAACCGAGCAGGACAAGATCGGGCTTTTCGCTGAGCACCTTGGTCTCGATCCGATCGAGGCCCTGCGCGGTGGAATCGCCGCCGGTCGCCCCGTTCACGGCGGTGATGCGCGAGGCCGGGTGCCTGCGCTGCAGTGCTTCGGCCCACCGCCGCCAAAAGATCAGCTCGGGCTTCGAGGCGTCGCCCCCCGCCGTGATGCTGTCCCCGTAGGCCACGATCTTGACCGTCTCCCCCGCTTTCAGCTTCGCCTCAGTCGACCGCAGGTAAGCCCTTTGAGAACCCTGTGCGGGCCAGGGCGCCGACGCCGCATGTGTGTAGTCCACAAAGGCGAAATACCCGCTGTTGCCGAAGCCGGGGAATCGCGTGTGATCGAACGTCTCCTGCCCGTACAACACGTTCGTGCGGAAATCCGGCAGATGCGAATCCGGCGTCCGCCGCAGCGTCCCCGCGGCGTAATCCACGATGAAATCGCGGCCCTCGATGGAGTGGACGCTGTTCGAGTCCGGCAGATAGGTGTTCCGGACCAGGAGCGGCTCGCCGCGCACCGGCAGATAGGCCAGGGCCGCCGGCTCCTCGCCAACGAACACGACCGATTCCCCCATCTGACGGGCCAGCGGAGTCTTGGGTCCAACGGCGCATCCGGTGAGCAGAATCGCGGAGGCGGCCAGGTCCAACAGCGGCGTACACAGTTTCCCACTCATTGTTCCCGAGAGGCTCGCCCAGTCCAGGCGCGACAATCAAGCCGTAAGAACGCGCCCCGAGAATCGGCCTGGGCAATGGGGTCGCATCTAAATAGTTGACAATTCACTCCCGAGCTGCGCGACAGTCAACATGTCAAAACGACACTGTCGGCAAGGGCTGTCGGCAATGGCTTGACTGCGGGGCCGGGCTGGCGTTCTCTTGGTCCGCCATGAAACGCCCCTTCACTTCCTTCCTTGGCACGTGGTTGGGCTCTGCCATGCTCCTGGCGCCGGCGGTCTGCGCGGAAGACGTTGGCGCAATCTTCCTCTTCAAGGCCGTCTGGTACGAACAGAACAACGCCGGCGATCCCGAGCTGATTCCGAGCGCGGACGAACCCTATGACATCACGGCCGATGTTTATCTGACGGACGAGACGCTGAGCGACCCGGACTGGGATCTGTGGATCTCGGGCATGACCGTTCGCACGCCCAGCAGCCAGACGCATGCCATGAGAACCGACTACGAAGAGGGCGGTTTCGATTACTACGACGGGGCGGTGAGCCAACAGGCGTTGAGCTCGAAGTACGGGTCCGGCAGTTACCGTTTCACCCTCTCGAGCTACATCACCGGAGACACCCGATACGACGTGCCCCTGGCCTCGGACGATTACCCCCCGGCGCCTCGATGCACCAACTTCGATGCAGCCCAGAGGGTCGATCCCACCAAGGACTTCACGCTGCGCTGGGCGCCCTTCACCGGCGAGGGCGAGCGCGAGATCTGGATCCACATCACGGATTCGGAGACAGGCGAGTTTGCGTTCTATGCCGGACCGATCGATGGCGCCGAGACCGCCATCGAGATCCCGGCCGGGATGCTGACGCCGGACACAACCTATTGGGCCTGGATCTCGTTCACGCGCTACACGCACCTCTCCTATCAGACGCTGCCCGAGACCTACTCGGGCTTCGACGCCTACAACAGCTTCCCCCTCAAGGCGACCTCGGGCGGGTCGGCCCCTGACCCGGCAGTCATCACCGCCTATCGCGTTCTCGAAAACGGCGATCTCGAACTGACCGCGGCCTGCACCGCCGATCACCCCCTCACCGTCCAGGGCGCCGGAGCGCTCAACGCCCCGTGGTCCGACCTCCAGACCACCACACCGGCAAGCTCACAGATCGTGCTGATCGTCCCCGAGGCGACGCTCGGCGATCGCCTCTTCGTCCGCCTCGTCCAGGATTAGCGAGGCTTCGCCTCAGACCAAGGGAGCATGTCACCAATTCGTTCACGCTGAATCTTGGCCATGGCAACCGGCAGTCGACGCCTCGCTAACCTGCATTTCTCACCACTTGTTCCACCGCGAAGCCGGAGTTCTCAAGAGAAGCAAGCATGCAGGTTAGAAAAGCAAAACCGCGCCCGAGCGGATGGAGGGAACTGGGCAACAGAGTGTCGCCGCACCTGCGAGAATTCGGAAGCGCTCTGAACCTCATTTTCCCCTGTGCGGGCGCGGTTTTGCCACAGCCCGGATTTCGTTGTCATCTTCCCGGTGGTGAGGAATCCGGGCTAAGGGGCGCCGCTGCGCGGCGCGAAAACTTGACTCATTGGCCACGGATTTCATCTGGGGAGTGACTCGAGTGCAAACTGGTTGCGCACGGACCACGGAAGGGCTTTAATCGCGGCGTCTTCGAATGAGCACTCGCTTTCCATTTCCTCTGGCTGCCGCTGTGAACCGCCGTCTGACGATCCCCTGCGTCTCGATCCCGCCCGCCCGGCGATCGCTCCGCCCCTGGCTCCTGGCGGCCGCCTTGCTTGTTCCCATCACCGGACTGGCCGATGAAGCCACCCGACAGACCACCGCCGCGTGGCGCGCCGAGCATCGGCTCATCGATCTCCATCAACACGTCGATTCGAGCGAGGCGGCGCTGGGAAGGGACATGCGCCTGATGGACACCGTCGGGGTCGGGCTGGTTGTGAATCTGAGCGGAGGCTTCGTCACGCACAAGCCGGGCGAGAAATCCGAATTCGAGCGGAACAAGGAGCTGGCCGATCGCCTCTACCCGGGCCGCTTCCTGTATTACATGAGTCTGGACTTCGCCGGATGGGACGATCCCGACTTCCCGGAGCGTGCCGTGCAACAGATCGAGGAGGGGTATCGGCTCGGGGCGGCGGGCTTCAAGGAATACAAGCGCCTGGGTCTTTATCTGAAAGACAAGGCTGGCCGGCTGATCCGCGTGGACGATCCGAAGCTTGATCCGGTCTGGCGGCGCTGCGGGGAGCTGGGGATGCCCGTGTCGATTCACGTGGCGGATCCGCAGGCGTTCTGGAAGCCCTACAATGCCGACAACGAACGCTGGCGCGAGCTCAAGGACCACCCGCAATGGTGGTTTGGCGACCCGGCGAAATACCCGCCGTTCCACGAGCTTCTGGCAGCGCTGGACCGCGTGATCGAGCGCCACCCGCAGACCACGTTTGTCTGCGTGCATTTCGCCAACAACGCCGAGGACATTGACTGGGTCGAGCAGGCCCTGGACAAGCGCCCCAACATGCACGCCGACCTCGCGGCGCGCATCCCGGAGATTGGACGCCACGATCCGGCGCGCGTGCATCGGCTCTTTGTCAAACACCAGGACCGCATTCTGTTCGGCACGGATTTCATGGTGTACGCAAACCTCACACTCGGGTCGGGCGGCAGCGGCTCGCCGCCGACCGACGAGGATGCCATCGAGTTCTACGAAAAGCACTGGCGGTGGCTCGAGACCTCCGACCGCCAATTCGAGCACATGACGCCCATTCAGGGGGACTGGAAGATCGACGCCATCGACTTGCCGGCCAGCGTGCTGCGGAAGGTCTACTTCGACAACGCCCGGCGATTGCTGGTGCGATCGCTGCCTCTGCCGGTGCTTCAGGCAAAGAAGATCGACAGGGATTTCAAACCGAACGGGCGCCTGAACGAGCCGGCCTGGCAGGCCGCATCGCCCGTGCGTCTGGAGTACCTTCTGAAAGATGGCGCCGCACGGCCCGATTTGGCCACAACGGCCCGTGTCCTCTGGTCCGACTCGCATCTCTATTTCGGGTTCGAGGCGCCTTACGAGACCCTCGCCACATTCGCGCCTGTCCTCAAAGACAAGGAGCGCCTCGGGCTGTGGGAACGCGACGTTGTCGAGGCGTTCATCGGAACCGATCCGGCCCGGCCCGATCACTACACGGAATTCGAGGTGGCTCCGACAGGTGAGCAGTTGGACCTGGCCATCCGGGGACGGGACAAGGACTTCGACTGGAGCAGCGGGTTCGAATCGGCCGTCCGCCTGGACCGCAAGACCAAGGTCTGGACAACCGAATTCCGGATTCCGCTTGCGGCTCTCAGTCCGACCAAGCCCGAGCCAGGCGCGCGCTGGCGCCTCAACCTCTATCGACACGCCGCCACGGAACGGGCCTTTCTGGCCTGGAACCCGACCGCCGCGGCCACCGCGCACACGCCGGCAAAGTTCGGTTTCCTTGAACTTGTCCATTGAACGGCCGCCACACTGCCAGCGAGGCTGACCGCCGATGAACGCGGCCGGTCCTCGAGACGGCACACACTGCATGAAGATCCTGTTAGTCAGTCCCCAGACGCCAGATACCTTTTGGAGTTTTCGTCATGTCGTCCGGATGGTGTCCAAACGCGCGGCGTTCCCCCCCTTGGGCCTGCTGACCGTCGCGGCCATGCTGCCGGCGGATTGGTCGCTGCGGGTGGTGGATTTGAACGTCGAGCGCCTGCGGGATGAACATCTGCGGTGGGCCGACTACGTCATGCTCAGCGCGATGCGCATCCAGCGGGCGTCAGTGCTCGATGTGGTGGCCCGTTGCGCCGCGGCCGCCAAGCCGCTCATCGGGGGCGGCCCGCTCTTCACCACCGGCCACGAGGAGTTCCCCGAGGTGCCGCATGTCGTCCTGGGCGAGGCTGAGGACGTCATGCCGGAGCTGGTGCGGGATCTTGAACAGGGCACTCTCAAGACCGTGTACCGGGCTTGCGGATTCCCCGATGTCACGCGCACGCCGATCCCGCGCTGGGATCTGATCGACCTGCGCAATTACGTCACGATGGCGGTCCAGTTCTCGCGCGGCTGCCCATTCGACTGCGAATTCTGCGACATCATCGTCATGAACGGCCGCGTGCCGCGGACCAAGACGCCGGCGCAGTTGGTGGCGGAACTCGAAACGCTGCGCCGGGCGGGCTGGAAGGACATGGTGTTCGTGGTCGATGACAATTTCATCGGCGACAAGCGGCGCGCCCGCGCCTTGCTCCGGGCGCTGATCGAGTGGCGGACCCGCACGCGCGCGCCGGGGGGCTTCCTGACCGAGGCCTCGGTCAACCTGGCCGACGATCCGGAGCTGCTGCGGTTGATGGTCCAGGCCGGCTTCACCAAGGTCTTCGTCGGAATCGAGACGCCCTCCGCCGAGTCGCTGGCCGAGTGCCACAAGATGCAGAACCGCGGACGCGACCTGATGTCGGCCGTGCGGACGATGCAGCAGGCCGGCCTCGAAGTGATGGGCGGGTTCATCGTCGGATTCGACAGCGACCCGGCGGACATTTTCAAACGCCAGTTCGAGTTCATCCAGCGATCCGGGGTGGTGACCGCGATGGTGGGTCTGCTGACGGCGCTGCCGCGGACCCGCCTCTACGAGCGGCTCAAGCGCGAAGGGCGCCTCGAGCGCGAGAGCAGCGGCAACAACACCCAAGCCGAGCTGAATTTCCGTCCGAAACTCAATCGCGATTTCCTCCTTTCCGGCTATCGCGACCTGATGAATCGACTCTACGAACCCCGCGCCTACTACCAGCGCATCCGCAACTTCCTGCGCCAACACCAGCCGCGGCGCGGACCCGCACTCCGTCTTTCGCCCAGCGACGTGCGCGCCTTTCTCAAGTCGTTCTGGGTTCTCGGCGTCGCTCACCGCGGGCGGCGGGCCTACTGGCGGCTTCTCTGGACCACCCTGTTGTTGCGTCCACACCAGTTTCGCCAGGCGATCGAGATGGCCATCATCGGCCACCATTTCCGGCGCGTTGCGACGACCATCGACCGCACCGGCGAGCCTTGACACGCGCCGGGCCCCGGCTGCCGGGCGGTCCGCGCCCCCCTGGCGGGAGCGGTTGGCGGGTGAGAAGACCGGACAGGGCGCGGACGACTCGAAGCGATTTCAGAGGACATTATGATGCCGCACAAGACCACATCCGCTCACGGCGCTTCCCTCTCGCGCCGTGATTTCCTCGCCGTTGCGGGCGCCGCGGGCGCCGGTGGCGCCCTGATCGCAAAGACTGTGGCCGCCTCGGCGGACCCGCCTCCGCCGCCGCCCCAACCGGGACAGCAACGGGTTTTTGGATTGCGCCACCCGGCCCTCGACACGGTCCGCATCGGCTTCATCGGTGTCGGGAGCCGCGGCTCGAGTTTGCTGGGTAACCTGATCGAACTGGGCGGAGTCCAGATCAAGGCCATCTGCGATATCGTGCCGGATCGGGTCGAGGCCGCCCGGCGGCGTGTCGCGGCGAAGGACCAGCCGGAGCCTGACGGCTATTCGGGGGGCGAGACGGACTTCGAGCGCCTCTGCCAGCGCGACGATCTCGACCTGGTCTACATCGCCACGCCCTGGGACTGGCACGTCCCGATGGCCGTCAGCGCCATGCGCCACGGCAAGCATGCTGCAATCGAGGTGCCGGCCGCCATGACACTCGACGATTGCTGGCGTTTGGTGGACACAGCCGAGCAGACGCGCCGCCACTGCCTGATGCTCGAAAACTGCTGCTACGGCGAGATCGAACTCATGGTGCTGCGCATGGTGCGCCAGGGCGTCTTGGGCGAGTTGACGCACGGCGAGGCCGGCTATCTCCACGAGGCGCGCGATTGGCTGCTGCGCGAGGACAGCCCGGCCAACTGGCGCCGGCGGTTCGTCGCCACCCTCGACGGCAACCTCTACCCGACCCACGGACTCGGCCCCGTCGCGGAGTACATGGCTATCCACGCCGGCGACACGTTCGATTACCTGGTGTCGATGAGCTCGCTCGAACTCGCGCTGAGCCGGCGTCTCGAAGCCCGATCCGGCGCGTCCACAAGCCGCGGCAGGGCGTTTGCCTGCGGCGACATCAACACGACGCTGGTGAAGACCGCCCTGGGGCGCACCCTCATGATTCAGTACTCGCTGGCTCAGTCGCGCCCCTACAGCCGCATCAACCTCATCGCGGGCACCACCGGCACCTTCTGTGACTATCCGCCCCGGCTGCATCTGGATGGTCAGGGCGAAGGTTGGACCACCGAGCTGCAACCGTATCACGACAAGCACGGTCATCCCTTCTGGAAAAGCCTCAATGTCCAGGCCCGTCAATCCGGCGGACATGGCGGCATGGATTACGTCATGAACTGGCGCCTGATCCAATGCCTGCGCCGGGGGCTCCCGCTCGACATGACCGTTTATGACGCCGCCACCTGGAGCAGCGTTGTGCCGCTGAGCATCGCCTCCGTGGCTCGAGGCAGCGCGCCCGTGGCGGTCCCCGACTTCACCCGCGGCGCGTGGCGCCAGCAGGCCCCGAGTGCATTGGGCGACGACTGGCCGGCGCCGGTCTAGAACCCTTGACCGGTGGAACGTGTTGCAGACGAGTCTTCAGAAGATGGTGAGAAATGCGGGCTAGAGCCAGGCGCAGGGGATCCAGACGATATTCGAGGCCAGGCCGGCCAGGACATCGTCGATTGTGACACCCCACCCTCCTGGTAACGCCTGGCTCTGACGGATGGGCCAGGGCTTGAGGACATCGAGCAGACGGAAGGCAACAAAACCGGCCGCCAAGACCAGCCACCCGCGCCCTGTCACGAAGGCCTCCGGCGCCGGCATCGCGCCTGTCACCCAGAGATGATGACCGATCCATCCGGCGAAACACAAGGGAAGCGCCGTGATCTCATCAAGCACGACCGATCCGGGATCGCGTTCCCGAAGAATCCGCTCAGCCAGCCCGCACACAACGACCGACAAAGTCAGCCCCGCCGCAACGCCCAGTCCGTACCACCAGACGCTCCGCGTCGCGACCAACACGAGCGTCCAGGCCAGGCCGACCACCGATCCGAACGTGCCCGGGGCGACCGGCGCGCGCCCGACGTCGAAGCCTCGAGCGATCCACAGGACGAGGGCGTCCCCCCACTTGCGCTCACATGTCATCGAGATAGAGCGTCCGGTTTCGCCAGAGATAGAGGGCGCCGGAGGTCACGGTCAGCACAACAGTCACATAGAGGGCCAGTTGGGTGAAGGGAGGCACCCACCACCCGAGCAGGCCGCGAAGCCAGGACCACCACTCGACGTGCGCGTCCAGCACGAGCAACGAAATGATCGCCACGATCTGCGAGACGGTCTTGTGTTTGCCGTAGCCCTCCGCCGCCAGCACGATGCTCTTGGACGCCGCCAGCAGGCGCAGGCCGGTGATCGCCAGCTCGCGCGCCACAATCAGCACCACCATCCACCCCTCGACCGTCACCGGAGCCGACGGATTCATCCGGCCGCGTTCGAGCAGCATGATGAACGCCGTACAGATCAGAACCTTGTCGGCCAGCGGATCCATGAGGATGCCGAAGTTGGTGATCAGACCGCGCCGACGGGCAATCCGTCCGTCCAGATAGTCCGTGATGCCTGCGGCGCAGAAAAACACCAGGGCCAGCGTGTCGTTCACGGGCGAGCGCGACAACACCGCCCAGAGAAAGACCACCGTGAGCGCAAAACGCGACACCGTGAGTTTGTTCGGCAGATTCATGCGCCTTAAGTCTTGTTCGTCCAGCCGCAGAGTCTAACGGGGCAGCGCGGCTTCGTCGAGCCTTGCGCGCAGAGCCTCTGCGACGCGGGTTAGAAAAGCAAAACCGCCCCTGGCTCAGAAGCAGCAGGAATGCAACACACTGTCTCCATGGCAGAACGCCTTCAGGACCGACAGGAGGCTCTTGGTTTCCTTTCTGGGCGCGGTTTTGCCACAGCCCGGACATCCGATCACGCGCAGCGATGTGAAATGTCCGGGCTAAGGTGTTATCGCCTGCGAGGGTCTGGCTGGGGGTCATGACCCGCTCCGCCGTATCGTTCCCGGATCATCTTGAGGATGACGAAGGACTCGCGCTCGCGCTCTTCGAGCGAGCCGGTGATATAGGCGATCGTCTCCCGGTGCGCCGGGATGAAGAGCTTCGAGAGGGCATTGCAGCGGCGCTGGGTCTTGCGCAACTCGCGGGCCAGGCGGATGACCGCGTTTTCCAACTCGGCCAGTTCCGCCAACAGAGGCAGGACCTCGACGAAGCGCTGCATGGCCAGGTCGGTGTTTGCGGACGTGCTGCTGACGCCGAACTGCGCGCCGGGGGCATCCACCAGCGCCTGCACATGGGGCACGTGCAGGCCCATGAGCGGCTGGTGATCGAGCACCACGCGGTGGTCCAACCGCACGCCGAGGGCGGCGCAGTCGAGGGCCGCCGAGCCTATGTCCAGCACGGCTTCGCCCAGAGCGTCATAGGCACGGCGCAGGGCTTCCTCGATCCGGCCCTCGGCTTCCTGCGCCCGATCCAGGCGGCTCATCAGCTCGAAGATGAGGATTTGCCGCTTCTGGTCGAGCAGATCGTAGCCTTCCTCGGCGAAAGCAAGCTGTCGCTTCAGGGCGAGGAGCCTCGACTTGGTGGGTGGGACGTTCAGCTTGGGCATGATGAGGATAGAGCGGATTCCGGGTTTCGAGTCCTGCCCTTCATTTCATAGCCCGGGGAATCTGTGTCGTTGTCCTGGCATGAAATTTCCGGGCTAAGGGCCTGCCGGTGACGCAGCCTGGTTCCGGTAATGCAACTCCACCAGCGCGTCGCTCGCGCGGTGGAGTTCGTCGCGCGGAAGCATCGAGAGCACATCCCAACCGAGTTCGAGTGTGGTCTGGATCGAGCGATTCTCGTATTCGCCCTGGTTGAGGAAGCGTCGCTCGAAGGCCTCGCCGAACCGCATGTATTGCCTGTCGAGGCCATTGAGTTCCTCCTCGCC
>Ga0116154_10000774_pt1 | contig 32226 bp, 35 predicted proteins | sample AD_UKC030_MetaG_FD_89898 | JGI IMG/M metagenome (GOLD analysis project Ga0116154, IMG submission 89898) | Active sludge microbial communities of municipal wastewater-treating anaerobic digesters from USA - AD_UKC030_MetaG | ecosystem: Engineered > Bioreactor > Anaerobic > Digestate | place: USA... | reverse complement strand
CAGCCACGAAGGCTGACCCTGCTGTGGCTAATGCGTAACGACATCCCTGCGCTCTGGCCAGAGCAGCGCCAGATGCTTGAACGATTCCGGTAGGAGGCGAAATGACCAGCAAGAAACACTATGGCAAGCAGACAGGTCGCCCCATCACCCATGAACTCCCTACGCCCGCCGGCGGTGTGCGACTGGAGACCTTCGTCCCCTGGACGCTGGTAAGGCGAGGGTTGAAGAAGCGGGTCATCACGCCATTGGACGCGCCGCAGGAATTCTTGGCAGAGGCCAAGCAGGAGCGTGCGGCTCAGGCGGCGGCGCAGGATAGCGCGCTGATGCGGGCGCTCGGACTGGCACACCATTGGCAGCGCCTTCTGGACGAGGAGCGCGTCACCTCGTTGACCGAGATCGCAATGGCCGAGGGCATGGACGTGACGCAGGTGCGCCGGGTCATGCGGCTGACCCTGTTAGCCCCGAAGGTCATCGAACGGCTGGTGGGTGCGCCCGACATATTGCTGGAGCAGGTAATGCGACGGCCTTTGCCCAGCAGTTGGGTCGAGCAGATGCAAGTAATGGCCCTGGCAGCCCGAGATTGATCTGCCGTATTCGACCCCGAAGCCGTCCTTTGAAGACGAAAAACAGAGGGAAGCTCAGGGGCTTACCTCTCACAAGTTAAGGCGCGCAGGATATCCGCGAGTTTCTTCACCGCGATTTCCAACTCCCCCGGGGTATGGGCGGCAAACCCCAAGAGGAACCCCGTCTTGTGCCTGCTCGACGCATGTAGCGCCGTCAGCCCGAGAAGATCAATGCCGGCACGGTGCGCCGTTTCAATGGCTTCGTGCTCAGGAACATCTCGTGTGAAGACACAAGGCATTTGCATGCCGCCGGTTGGTACCCTTGGTTCAACGAAGTCAGCGAGGTGCTTGCGCACCAGCCGTTCCAGTACATCGCGCCGCTCGGCATAGACGGCACGCATGGTCCGCACGTGCGCCCCGAAATGTCCACCTTCCATGAAGCGCGCCAGCGTCAGTTGCGGAATCGGGGCACTGTGCCCGTCGAGCAAGGTGCGTGCTGCCGTCATGGGAGCCACCAGTTGCGGGGGCAGCACCATGAAGCCGATGCGCAAGCCGGGAAATAGTGATTTGGTGAAGGTGCCGATGTAGAGAGTGCGGTCATGCGCATCGAGTCCTTGCACGCAGGCGGTGGGCTTGCCGGCGTAGTGGAACTCGCTGTCGTAGTCATCCTCGATGATCCAGGCCTGGTTCTGCTGCGCCCATTCGATAACCGCGAGCCGCCGGTCCAGCGCCAGCGTTGCCCCGGTCGGAAATTGATGCGAAGGCGTCAGGAACACCGCCTTGGCCGGGTATTTAGCAGCACGCAGATGCTCCACCTGCATGCCGTCGGCGTCCAGTGGAACCGCCACGCATTCCAGGCCAGCGGCATCGAATGCCTTGCGCGCGCCGTGATACACGGGATCTTCGATGAATATCCGCTCGCCCGGATCAAGCAATACGTTGGCACACAGCGTCATCGCCTGTTGTGAGCTGGTCAGTACGAGAACGCGTTCGGGCGTGGCGCGCGCACCGCGTTCGAGATTGACGTAATCCGCAATGGCGCGCCGCAACGGTTCCATCCCTTGTGGTGGGCTGTGTAGCAAGGCCTGGGTGCCGTACTCCTTCAACACCTGCCGCTCCAGACGCTCCCAGGTTTGCAGCGGAAAGCTGCGCGTGTCCGGCACGCCAGGGGCAAAGGGGCGGGGGATCATGAAATCACGCACACCGCCACCCCGGTATATGGCGGCACCGCGCTGACTCAGGCGCAGTGGCGCACGCTGCGATCCAGAATCCTGAGCCACGTCACGTCTTGGCAGGCGCTGTGCTCGCTGCGACACGAAGCTGCCGCTGCCTACACGCCGCTCGATGAACCCTTCTGCATGCAACTGGCTGTACGCCGACTCAACGGTGTCGCGGGAGACGCCCAGCGAATTCGCCAACGCCCGTGAGGCAGGCAGCGGTTTGCCGACGTCGAGGGCGCCGTCGAGGATCAGCTGCCGGATAGCGCGCTGGATGCGCGCATGGAGGGGCAAGGCACCATGCGCCGGGTCACCGACCCAGGCTTTTACGGATTCGAGCTGGGCGTGCTTGAACAATTGGCCTGTATCTAGTCACAAAAGTGGATGGGCACAGCATACCATTTTGAGCCTAGAATTTCTTGGGCAAATCAATAACCCAGGTTTCAGGAGCCCCAAGTACGCCATGTCAACCGTCACTTCACCTTCATCTGTTCGCCTAAGCGATCTTACCCACCCTATAGTCGCCGGTCTGATCTCGGTCATCGTCAACTACGGCGGCACCTTCATCCTGGTCTTCCAGGCCGCCAAGGTTGCAGGCCTTAGCCCGGAATTAACGGCATCGTGGGTATGGTCGATTTCGATTGGCGTGGGGGTGACGGGGCTCATCCTGAGCTGGATGACGCGTGAGCCGATCATCACGGCCTGGTCCACGCCTGCGGCCGCGTTTCTGGTTACGGCGTTGGCTACCACACCCTATGCCGAAGCGGTGGGTGCCTACCTGATCTCGGCCGCCGCCTTCGTGGTACTCGGCCTGTCGGGCTGGTTCGAGCGCGTCATCCGGCTGATCCCGCCGGGCGTGGCCTCCGGACTACTGGCAGGGATTCTCCTGCAATTCGGCATCAAGGCTTTCGGCGGCGTAAGTATCGACCCGCTGCTGGCGGGGCTGCTGATCGTGACCTATGTGGTGCTCAAGCGGTTCAGCGCACGTTTTGCCGTGGTGGGTATTTTGGTGCTGGGGCTGGCTTTTCTGCTCATCCAGGAGCGGGTCGATCTATCGGGACTGACGTTGAAGTTCGCCGCGCCGGTCTTCACCCTGCCGGCGTTCTCGCTCAATGCCTTGCTCAGCGTTGCGCTGCCTCTGTTCTTGATCACACTGACCGGCCAGTACATGCCCGGCATGCTGGTGCTGCGCAACGATGGATTCAGGACCAGCGCCAACCCCATCGTCACCGTAACCGGACTGGGCTCGCTGCTGATGGCGCCATTTGGCTCACACGCGTTCAACATCGCCGCCATCACGGCGGCAATCTGCACCGGCAGGGAAGCACACGAAGACCCGTCCAGGCGCTGGATCGCGGGCATTGCCGCAGGTGTCGGCTACATCCTCGTAGGCGTGTTCGGTGTGACGCTGGCCGCCGTTTTCATGGCGTTCCCGGCGACATTCATCACCACGCTGGCAGGACTGGCGCTGCTGGGCACCATCGGCGGCAGCCTTGCCAGCGCTCTGGCCGATGCGACGACACGCGAAGCCTCGTTGATCACCTTCCTGGCGGCTGCGGCCAACATCACGATGCTTGGCATAGGCGGAGCGTTTTGGGGTCTGGTGATCGGTCTGATCGCCTACGCCATCCTCAATGGCCGCTTGCCGCAACGGGGGCGCGCCCCGCAGCAAGCGATTCTGCCTGTCTCCGAACCCGCAACCAGCAACGGAGCGGCAAGTTGAGGCACCTCCCCTCCGAGACCCAGAATCTGCATGATCGGCATCGCCGTTATCCCCAAGCCGTCTCGGTCGAGGATTTCCGGCACAACCTGACCGCCGTGCGGACACGCATAGCCTCCGCATGCCACCGTGCCGGGCGCGCTCCCGCAGAGATACGCTTGCTGCCGATCAGCAAGACTAAACCCGAGGCCACTCTCCGCCTGGCCTACGCGGCGGGTTGCCGCCTGCTGGGCGAGAACAATGTGCAGGAAGCGCATCGCAAATGGGAGGCGATGGCGGATCTTACCGATCTGCAATGGGCGGTCATCGGCCACCTTCAGACCAACAAGGCCAAGCTGGTGGCGCGATTTGCAGCCGAGTTCCAGGCACTGGACAGTCTGCGCGTCGCGGAGGCGTTGGATCGGCGCTTGCAGACAGAGGGCCGTTCGCTGGATGTGTTCGTGCAGGTCAACACCTCGGGCGAGTCCAGCAAGTACGGGCTGCCGCCGGAAGACGTGCCGGCCTTCATCAAGGCACTGCCCGCGTTCTCTGCGCTGCGCGTGCGCGGGCTGATGACGCTGGCGCTGTTCTCCAGTGAGCCCGAACGGGTGCGCCAGTGCTTCATCCTGCTGAGAACCCTGCGCGACCGGCTGCGTGAAAGTGCGCCCGCGGGCATCAGTCTGTTTGAACTCTCCATGGGCATGTCTGGTGATTTCGAGATCGCCATCGAAGAAGGCGCCACCGTGGTGCGCATCGGCCAGGCCATTTTCGGCGCGCGCACCTTACCCGACGGCCATTACTGGCCCACCGAATCTACGACCGAGAAGTCGCCATCATGAAAACGGCCATTGCCATCCGCCACGTCTGCTTCGAAGGCATAACCCATTCATGCCCAGCAGTGGATTCAGCATCCTCGGCCAGCGATCTCTTCCATGAAACCCGCCAGCGACTGTGAGCCAACGACATGAACCCTGAAGTGATTTTTGCCCAGCCGGATGCCGCCGGATTCTTCGGCCGCTTTGGTGGGAGCTTCATCAGCGAGACGCTAGCGCAGGCTGTTGAGGAACTACATCAGGCCTATCTGCGCTACCGCGACGATCCAGCCTTCAACACTGAGTTCCAGGAAGAACTGGCCGATTACGTTGGCCGTCCCTCGCCGGTGTACTACGCCCGGCGCCTCAGCGAAGAGACAGGTGGCGCGCGCCTCTTTCTCAAGCGCGAAGACCTCAACCACACCGGCGCGCACAAGATCAACAACGTGATTGGGCAAGCCATGCTGGCACGACGCATGGGCAAGCGGCGCATCATCGCCGAGACCGGCGCTGGCCAGCACGGCGTTGCCACCGCGACGATCTGCGCGCGCTACGGCCTGGACTGCTTGATCTATATGGGCAGTGAGGACATTCAGCGGCAGCATTCCAACGTACAGCGCATGAAGTTGCTGGGTGCGACAGTGGTACCGGTATCCTCTGGCAGTCGCACGCTGAAGGACGCCATGAACGAGGCGATCCGCGATTGGGTCACGAACGTGGACCACACCTTCTACCTGATCGGCTCGGTGGCCGGCATGCACCCGTACCCGATGATGGTGCGGGATTTCCAGACTGTGATCGGCAAGGAGTGCCTGGAACAGATGCCGGTCCTGCTCAAGCGTCTGGGCTTGCCCCAACGACATCCCGACGTGGTGATCGCCTGCGTCGGTGGCGGCAGCAACGCCATCGGCATCTTCCATCCGTACATCGAACACGAAACTGTCCGCCTGATCGGCGTGGAGGCAGCAGGTTTGGGCTTGGATACCGGCCAGCATGCCGCATCGATCCAATGCGGCAGTCCGGGCGTCCTGCACGGCAGCCGCTCCCTCGTCTTACAAGATGACCACGGTCAGGTGCTGGAGACCCACAGCATCAGCGCTGGCCTGGACTATCCCGGCGTCGGGCCGGAGCATGCTTGGCTGCATGAGATTGGCCGGGCCGAGTACGTCGGTGCCACCGACGACGAAGCATTGAACGCCTTCCACCTGTTAAGTCGGGTGGAGGGAATCATTCCCGCGCTGGAGGCCAGCCACGCAGTCGCCCATGCGGTCAAGCTGGCGGCCACCCTCCCAAGAGATCAGGCCATTCTGGTGAACCTGTCAGGCCGGGGCGACAAGGACATGGAAACCGTGCTGGCGCAGACGGATGCCACGGGAGGGCAGTCATGAGCCGACTCGCCACCACCTTCGTTCGCCTAAACGAGCAGGGTCGCAAGGCGTTGATCCCCTACGTCACAGCAGGCTATCCCGATGCGGACATTACGCCGGCATTGATGCACGTGCTGGTCGAGGCTGGCGCCGACGTCATCGAGCTAGGTGTACCGTTCTCCGATCCGTCGGCCGACGGCCCAACCATCCAAGCCGCCAACGAGCATGCTCTGCGGCACGGCATCGGGCTGCCACAGGTTCTCGACCATGTGCGCGATTTCCGCCAGTCGGACAACGACACGCCAGTGGTACTGATGGGCTATGCCAACCCTATTGAACGATACGACCAGTTGCGTCATTCGGGCGCATTCGCCGCGGACGCGGCCGGCGCGGGCGTCGATGGCGTGTTGGTGGTCGATTACCCGCCGGAAGTGTCTGAGGAATTGGCCGCGCAGCTGCGCGGCCATGACATCGACCTGATTTTCCTGCTGGCGCCAACCTCCACCGAACGGCGCATCCGACAAGTTGCCGGACGCGCCAGCGGCTACGTTTATTGCGTCTCCGTCAAGGGCATCACCGGCACCCGGACGCTGGACCTGGCCCAGGTGAGGGACATGCTGGCGCGCATTCGCAGCCACGTGCGCCTTCCCGTGGGCGTCGGCTTTGGTATCCGCGACGCGCACACTGCGCGCGAAGTCGCCCAGGTGGCTGATGCCGTCGTGATCGGCTCATGGCTCATCGAGAGCATGACAGGCAAGCCCGCTGCTGATGCCCTGGCGGCGGCTAGTGACCTCATCCGCGACAGCCGCCGGCAACTGGACCTGACCGTGCCCGAACCGCTCCAGAAAACCAGACTTTAACGTAACCAACGATAGGACAAACTGCCATGTATGACGCATCCCTGACCCTCACGGACTTCGACCCGGAACTGGCCGAAGCCTTGCAGAACGAAGAGCGCCGCCAGGAGGATCACGTCGAACTGATTGCTTCCGAGAACTACGCCAGCCCGCTGGTGATGGCCATCCAGAACACGGTGTTCACCAACAAGTACGCCGAGGGCTATCCCGGCAAGCGCTACTACAGCGGCTGCGAAAACGTGGACGTGGCGGAGCGCCTGGCAATCGAACGGGTCAAGACGCTGTTCGACTGCGACTACGCCAACGTCCAGCCGCACGCCGGCGCGCAGGCCAACGCGGCGGTCTACTTGGCCTTGACCTCCCCAGGCGACACCGTGATGGGTATGAACCTGGCGCAGGGCGGCCACCTCACCCACGGTAGCCCGTCGAACTTCTCCGGCCGTCACTACAAGATCGTGCCATACGGCCTTGATCCAAAAACGGGGCTGATCGACTACGACGACATGGAGCGCATCGCGCTGGAGACCCGGCCCAAGATACTCATCGGCGGCTTCTCCGCCTACTCGCGTCGGAAGGACTGGGCGCGCATGCGCGCCATTGCCGACAAGGTGGGCGCCTTCTTCTGGGTGGACATGGCCCATGTGGCAGGACTGGTCGCCGCCGGAGAATATCCAAGTCCGCTGCCCCATGCCCACGTGGTCACCAGCACCACCCACAAAACCCTGCGCGGTCCGCGCGGCGGCATCATCCTGTCCAAGGGGCAAGACGAGGACTTCTACAAGAAACTCAATTCCGCCGTCTTCCCCGGCATCCAGGGTGGTCCGCTGATGCACGTGATCGCCGCCAAGGCGGTGGCCTTCAAAGAAGCCCTGTCCCCGGAGTTCAAAACCTACCAGCGGCAGGTCGTGGCCAACGCCCGCGCCATGGCGGCCGTGATCCAGCAGCGCGGTCACAAGATCGTCTCCGGCAGCACGGACAACCATCTGATGCTCATCGACCTCTCCGCCAAACCCTACACCGGCAAGGACGCGGATGCTGCCCTGAGCAATGCCTACATCACGGCGAATAAGAACTCGGTGCCCAATGACCCGCGTTCGCCCTTCGTGACCTCGGGACTGCGCATCGGCACGCCGGCCGTTACCACACGAGGCTTCGGCGAGCCCGAGTGCGAGCAACTCGCCGGCTGGCTGTGCGACGTGCTGGATGCCTTGGAGGCCAATCAACTTGAGAGAGTGACGGCGCAGGTTCGGGAACAGGTTGTAACCTTATGCCGCCGCTATCCCGTGTATCGGTAGCAGCACTCACGCATGAGGTCGTCCTCACTTCCTTGCTGTAGGTTCTTGGATGTTATCACTGCTGTCCGGTTAAATAATGAATAGATTCATTTGGTTGCGCGGCGTGCCCTCTGGAAGAATGTACTCGCTGGCTGGAAAGGCTTGCTGGAAGGGCATTTTCTCGAAAAGGGTGACCGACAAAATCTGTAGCAAAGTGTAGAGCGAGGCGTCCAGTTGCAACTTCTTCTTGATGATGGCGACGAGCACATAGACCGACACGGCGATCCAGATTTGCGAACGTACCGCATTTTCTGAGTTGCCGTAGAACTTCTTGATACGCCCCGGCGGCCACTTCAAATTCCTCCATCTGTGGCCGGGTCAAATTCCCCCAGTAGGAGACGACAGGACAGGTGAGTTTTACTCGTTGGCGGGGCCTTTCGCAAGGCGTGAAGCGGCCTCTTTGAGCCGGTAGCTTTTGCCACGGAACTCGACGAGCACGCTGCGATGCAAGAGGCGATCGAGAATGGCGGTGGTGAGCGCCGCATCGCCGAGGAAGGATTTCCAGTCGTCCAAGATGCGGTTGGCCGTGATCAGCGTGCTGCGGCGCAGCTTGTAACGCTGATGCAGCAGTGATTGCAGAATACCAGCCCGGAATCCATTACCTCGGTGGTTCGCCACATTCAGCGCAACGGCGGACAGGTTGACGAGGCCACCACGGTAATGGCAATGGGACGGCTCAACGACGTGTGGGATCAGTTGTTCCCGGTCGAGCGCCACCGCATCGCCAACCTGATGATCGAACGCATCGACCTCGTCCACGTCGGTGAGGTGCAAGGCATCAAGGTGAAGTGGCGGGAGTTGGGTTGGGACAAGCTGATCGGTGAGTTCGCGCCGAAGGAGATCGGCGCGGAACTGATGGAGGTCGACGCCTGATGAACAGCGCGCTAGAAACCTTTGTGCCCCTCCAGTTCAAGCGGAAGAAGGGAAAGCTTCTGGTCGACGGGAGGGAGGGGGGGCACGATGTCCGCATCATCGAGGCTGTGGCCCGGGCGATGCACTGGCACGCCCTGCTCGACACGGGCGCGTTCAAGAGCGTGGTCGAAATCGCCCGGGCCGAAGGGTTGATGCCTACCACGGTGGGCCGGCTGCTGCGACTGGCGCGGTTGGCCCCCGACATCGTTGAACAGTTCATGAGGGGATGCCAGCCACGAAGGCTGACCCTGCTGTGGCTAATGCGTAACGACATCCCTGCGCTCTGGCCAGAGCAGCGCCAGATGCTTGAACGATTCCGGTAGGAGGCGAAATGACCAGCAAGAAGCACTATGGCAAGCAGACAGGCCGCCCCATCACCCATGAACTCCCAACCCCCGCCGGTGGCGTGCGGCTGGAAACCTTTGTCCCCTGGACACTAGTGAGACGAGGGCTGAAGAAGCGGGTCATCACACCATTGGACGCGCCGCAGGAGTTCTTGGCAGAGGCCAAGCAGGAGCGCGCGGTTCAGGCGGCGGCGCAGGACAGCGCGTTGATGCGGGCGCTTGGACTGGCGCACCATTGGCAGCGGCTGCTGGATGAGGAGCGGGCGGCGTCGGTGACCGAAATCGCCAAGGCCGAGCGCATGGACGTGACGCAGGTGCGCCGGATCATGCGGCTGACCTTGCTCGCCCCCGAGGTCATCGAGCATCTGGTCGTCACGCCTGGCATGACGCTGGAGCAGGTTATGAGGAGGTCGTGGCCCAACGGCTGGGACGAGCAGAAGCAGGTCATAGCGCTCGCGGCTCGAGATTGAGCTGCGGCTTGCGCCCCGCTGTACCTTGTTGCTTCGGTGGTTCAACGGCAGGTTCCAGAGACGAGCAGCCGATCCAGACAATCGCCCACGGGCAAGTCGTCGGCCAATCCGGACGTTGGCCAATCCCGGTGTATCTGGCCGCAATGTGGTGCTTACCAGCCGCTGGCTTGGAATCTGCCCTGAACGTCAACTTCGCGAACCGGCGAACTCACCCTCTCGACCCTCAGTTGCCGTACGCGTTTTCAGCGCTTCTATGCCCGGTGACAGAGTAGAGCAGCCGCTTGAGTGTCATCGTCATGAAGTGGGCGAGGGATCGACTTGGTTTCATAGTGCGCGTCAGGAGTGTGCTCTAAAGCGGCCGCTCGGCCGAAGAACGAGTGGCCGCCAGGTGCCTGCTAGATTTCAGTCTGCTCTGAAATCTCCAGCGCGTCATCGACTTCGATGCCGAGATAGCGGACGGTGCTCTCCAACTTGCTGTGGCCAAGCAACAGTTGAACGGCTCTTAGATTCTTCGTGCGCTTGTAGATCAAGGTTGCCTTGGTGCGACGCATCGAGTGCGTGCCGTAGACCGACGAGTCCAGTCCGGCAGCCTCGGCCCAGTGATGCACGATCCGCGCATACTGGCGAGTAGAGACATGCGGAGAACGCGCCACCCTGCTCGGGAAGAGATACTGGTCGCCTCTCAACCGGGATTTCTCCAGCCACGCAGCGACCGCAGCTCTCGTTGGCTCAGTCAGTTCGAACTGAACCGGCCGCTGTGTCTTCCTCTGAATGACCATGGCCCGGGGAAGAATCTGGTTCCCGTGGGTAACGTCACGCACATGCAGACTCACAAGATCGCAGCCGCGCAACTTGCTGTCGATGGCCAAGTTGAACATGGCCAGATCACGAACCGCATGAGTATTCTGCAAGTAGATGCGGATGGCCCAGATATCCTTCGGCTTGAGGGGAGGCTTCTGACCGACGAGCTTTCCCTTGTTCCAGGCTTCACGCTTTTGGTTGGTTTCCATTTCCGACTCCTTGGTTGTTGATCGGAGTCTGATTGTTCGACGGATGTGCTGATCTTGGAAGCCAAGTGATCACGATTGACATGGTGTAGCCACTCGGCTACATTCCAACCATGATCGAGATTCGGAAAACCGACGTTTTCGCCGAATGGCTCGACGCTCTGCGCGATCTTCAAGTTCGTGCGAGAGTTCAAGCCAGAATCGAGCGTTTGGCTGCTGGCAATCCCGGCGATGTTGAACCTGTTGGAGAAGGCGTCTCCGAACTGCGGATCAATTTCGGCCCCGGTTATCGGGTTTATTTCAGGCAGCGAGGGCGTGAACTCATCATTCTCCTGGCTGGCGGAGACAAGAGCACTCAAGCCAAGGACATCAAGACTGCTCTGCGTCTCGCGCGGAATCTATCGGAGTAATTGCATGGCCAAGACCGCTACCAGTCGTTATGACGTGGCAGAACACCTCAGGACCCCTGAGGAAATGGCTGCCTATCTCGAGGCTTGCCTGGACGAAGCCGAGGGAGATGCCGCTTTTATTGCCAAGGCGCTCGGAGACATTGCTCGCGCCAAGGGCATGTCGCAAGTCGCCCGGGATGCCGGTCTCTCTCGTGAAAGTCTCTACAAGGCTCTTTCCGGCGAGCGCAGCCCTGGCTTCGACACGATCCTCAAGGTAATCGGTGCGCTTGGATTGAAGTTGCACGCCGAGGCCGGCCACACCCGATAAGTCGAACCTCAGTCAGCTGGCCCGTGGCGCTGACATTCGGGGGGGCTCCACTCTTAAACCTGCCGAAGGATCAACGGAAGGGCGTCGGCCGATGCCGCCGTTGCAGGTTTCATGCGGAGACGGCTGCTCACTGGCGGACAGGGGACGTCAAATCGAGGGGTGTTGGTGCGCATCCAACCCCATCTCACGCAGCTTTTCGAGAGCGGCTTCCTCACCGTGCTCGGCCGCACGCCGATACCACCTGATGGCCTCCTCGGTGTCTTTCGGGACCCCCCTGCCTGACTCATGCATCAGGCCAAGACCAAACTCGGCGTCGACCTGCCCCTGTTCAGCCGCCTTGAGAAACCAGGCGGCCGCCTCGGCTTCGTTCTTGGAGACGCCACGACCGATCAAATACAGCAGACCAAGGTTGTATTGAGCATCGCTCAGTCCTTGATCAGCGGCCTTGCGAAACCAGTTCGCCGCCTCGTTATTGTCACGAGGCACACCAACGCTCCTGCGATAGAGCATGCCTAGCCAGAACTGAGCGACGTCATTCCCTAATTCGGCAGCTTTTCTAAACCACTTGGCGGCCTCGACTTCGTCACACGGAACGCCCTTTCCCTCTTCGTAACAGGATCCCAGAGCGAGGCAACTAGCTGCATGCTGTTGGTCAGCAGCTTTTCTCCACCATTTGATTGCTTCAGCATAGTCTGGGGCAGAATCCAGACACCTGGTGTGTGCCCTGCCAAAAAGGTACTGTGCCTCCACATCACCCGCCTCCGCGGCTTCACGGTGTTCATTGAGGAACTCGCTATCATCCCATGGAAGATCATCAGGCGTACCGTCGTTGGACATCTTGCTTCCTTGAAATTCGGGCGTTTCAGAATTTTCGCCGGATGACATCGGCAACTATTTCCATTCTATCTTGGTATTTTGTCCAGGCAGACCGAAGGTCGCGGCAGGGAAGAAGGATGACCTACCAGCACATCATGTGCAATTTGCCCTAGCTTCCGGCGATTAACAAGAGCCTGTCTGTGTGTGGTTTGAGACTGCTTACCCCGATTAACTTGGGCCGTACGACAGATCAACCTGCCCCTCGCAGCAAATCCTACTCGCTGCATAAACATCGATTAACCGATTGCATGCATCTATTCATTACGTGCCCACCCAGCATCCAATCGCCTGCGCGATCTTCCAGCCTCCGGCGACCGACGGCTCGATTGGCGAAATTGCGGAGAAGTCAGACGGCGCTACGCATACCTGACGGAGATCGATGACCGGCACGGCAGCGGCAGTAGCTTCCCGGGTGATGGTGTCATTGAAGATCGCGAGTGCAGTCTGCAGTTCGGGGGTGAGCCCCGGGACTGCATCGTAGATGGTGCACACCGCCGTCCTGAGGCGGAAATGCAGCAACTGACCAAGCATGTCGCGATAAGCGTCCCGAAAGCCGCGTCGCATCTCGGCAAGATGCCCCAACGCCTCGATAACGGATCGGGCCGGTGCTGACAACACGGCCTCCGAGCTCAACGCGTCGTTCCCGCCGATGCTGACGACGAGGTGTGTCGCATTCGCGGGTATCAGTGTCATTTGCCTCGCGAGGTTGGCCACGACATCGCCGTCGCGCGCAACCAGTGTTGCGAGCCAATCGGGTTTCAGGCCTTCTCGGACCTGCTCGATAACCGAGGGTCCTCCGGGAACATAACGAGCGTTGTCGAAGATTGAGTCGCCAAGAAGAACGAGGTGGGGCGTATTCATCGGTCGGCTTGAACTGAGCGGCATTTTCTCAACCCGGCTCATGCATAAGGTTCCGACACTCCCATGGAGAGTTTCTTACGAAGCGTTGTTTGGTCATCATCTTCCCTTTCAATACGATTCCTGTAATTCGAACATCATGGTGGCCATTGCGATGTCGAGATCGGAGTGCAACTGGGCGGCTACCAAGTCTGAATGCGCATTGCGACAGCATGTGTCGCCGTTGGCGACCTCGAGGCGGCCCGTGTCCCCCAAGGCGATGTCGCAGGTCAGGTCAGGTTGGCGCGGCGAACCATAAACGACCGCAGAGTCGGCCGGGGCACTCGCGCCCCGTTTCGCGAATGTTGTGGCGCGACACAAAACGTCGCCCCGGAAACTATAAACGAACTCCCAACCATTCCTGCCGGGAGCCCCCTCATGAACTCAAACTACATCACCTTCAGCCATCCGGAAATGTCGATGGGCGGTTTGTCCAACCTCAGTTCCGACTATCCCGTCGCAATCAACGGGGTTCGTGTCCCGACCCCGGAACACCTGTTTCATGTCCTTCGTTACCGGTCGTCGATGATTCAGGCCGCCATCCTCTCGAAGGAAAGTGCGGTATCCGCGCGACGCCTCGCGTCGAGTAAGGAACTGATCGACGAAAGCTCACAGATTTGGATAGATCACAAACTCAAGATGATGGAGTTCTGCGTGAGAACCAAACTGGTCTGGAACTGGGTCCGGTTCGGTAATCTGTTGCGGTCCACCGAAGACAAGACGATCTACATGGTTTCGACCACCGACAAGTTCTGGGGAGTCAAGAAATGCGACGACGGTCTCGTCGGTGAAAATCATTATGGGAAACTCCTGATGAGAATCCGTGACGAACTTGTCAGCGATGACAACGAGGCATTGAGAATCGTCATCCCGCCCCCTGAACTGGACCTCGTGTTCCTTGGTCAATCGGTTCAAACCAGAGATCGTCGAGATCACCTCCGTCAGGTGGGAACGAGGACGACCGACATGGTCAATGCACTGAGACCGTAAGCCCAAAGAAAGTCATCCCCCGAGATTAAATCACGTCGGGGGATGCACTTCAGGGCGCTCCGCAACGAGCCCTAACCAATCTGCGCTCGAGCAGCCCTGTCGTCTGCGTTCAAGCGCCAAACACCGATGGCGCCGCCAGTGTGTGTATCCAGAAAACAGATGTGCTCGTTGTATTCCGGCCAACAGGGGGCCGCATAACTGTCGAGCGACCCATCTCCGCCATAGATCAGCAATTCCGGTTTGCCCGCCGGATTCGCTGCGACCGTTTTGGCGAGGACATGCCCCGGGTCGTAGAAAGGGGTCCAGCCGGGTTGGATAATGGCAATCGCTTTCGGTGCAACAGAGTTGGCGACATACAGCGCCTCGTAGGCAGCAGTTCCATCTGCACAGAGGAATAGAAAGCTGAAACGCGCTGGCCCGTGACTAGGTGGCCGGTCATCGCAACGCTGAAAGACGGTCCATGAACAGAACGGCTGCTTGACCCAACCGAGTCCTATGAATAGCTCTAGATTGCTATCGATAGGGGTTTCGTTAAGGTAACCAGGCAGTTCAGGCCAATTCAGTTCTTGAGCTGTGATTAAACGCGTTGTGATTGGCTCGTAACCGAGAAACCCTGGATTCGCCAAGGCTTGCAGGAGCTCTTCTTCGGAGCGCCCACATTCCGCGTAAACAAAACTGTGAATGTTTCCCGCGAAAAGCTTCACGGGATCCCCATCGAACTCCGATGCAGGATAGTAGAGCGAATTCTTGAGGATGGTCTTGAGGGGGAATGGGCGTGTAGTGCCTGATGGCTTGTCAACGGCGTAAAGCCAAGGGGGAATTGCTTTTCGGCGGAGAACCATGGATATGCAGAAGCAGTTAAACTATTGATCGGAAGTGCGACAATTATGCCGTTTGGCTCAAAGTGTCATGGAATAAAAAGCGTTTAAACGCTGATGAATCACCATGAGTGCTCGCTGAGGCGTATTGCCGTGGCACGGAAGGTAGCAGTTAATCAAAAAAGGAAAACCACAATGGCTCTTCAAGACACTATTCTTCAGGAAATCCAAGCTGGCCGGCTTCAACCGCACTGGACGACGTCTGATTTGCTTGCGAACCAGAATCTATCGAGATGTCACCCATTGACGACACTGCGAACATCCCCGCCGAATGTTTCCGCCAGCCTACCTGGATTGAATTTGGGTGATGGACATAGTGTCACGGATCAACCCGTCTTCTACAGGGTTGGGCGCCGTGGCCGAGCCCTTCTCTTTGCTCTGCCTGAACATAGCGTTGTAAGGCAGCAAGCGAAACCAGCGACACCTGAGCAGCGCGGCGACGGCTGGTCTGTTGAGAGTGGATCCGTACCCGGATTTATTGAATGGTTGGTCCATAGGGAAAGAAATGAGGGGTTCCTGTTTTCCTACGATCTAATCGGAAATAATCTCAATGCTCACTCTCTTGAGGCTGCGGCTCAACAATACAATTGGTCCGCCAACTTAATTCCCGAGGAATTGGTTGCTCATATCCGAGAATTCCCGCAGGGAGCCCACGATTTCGCAGACACGGTTCGTTTGTTAAATATGCTGAGGCAAGATCTGAGGGAGAGCCTTAATGAAGGTGATTCGCTCAGGCACCTGAAGGCCTGTTGGGCAACGCTATACTGGGGCGGGGTGGCTTTTAAAGGCGGGAACTCCTTGTTTTATGGTCTTCGCTACGTTCGTGGACTCAGCAACGCTCGAGCGGGGCTAATTGCCTACCATCGTGATGCACATAACCGAGGTGGGTGGTTTGAACCCATGCTGACTACCGAAGAGAGACTGCTAGGCAACGTGGAGGGGATGTCTGCAGGCATCACCAAGATCCACTCACTTATTGCCGATGAATTGGTAATTTACGACTCTCGCGTGGCGTGTGCCGTGGCGTGGCTTGTTGAACGCTACTGCGATCAGGAAAACCTTTCTGTAATACCAACTGAGTTGCTCTTTTATCTCCCGAACGATAATGCCGGCGCTAATACACAGCGGAATCCGGTAGCTGTGCGACCACTTCAACCAAATTGCCGTCTGACTACGCCATATCCGAACCCAGGGCAAAATCTCAAGACGGGAGTATGGACACGGGATATGCTCCGTGTCAGCTTGATTATGTCTGAAGTGCTCAACCGACTAGGGAAGAGGAATCCGGCTAGTTTCCTCGAGTACCAACTCGGCCTGTTCATGATCGGCTACCACTTAGGCAACCATAGCGTGTAGCTCCGTCATGCTTCGGTGCGGTAAGCTTCCATCGCAACATTCAGGTGTTCCCGAATTTGTGATCGAAGCGCCGCAGGTTCCAGAACGGTCAGATCCACCGCTTTCGAAAGCAGCCACCACCTCAACTGCCAAGTGTCCTGCACCGTCGCCTCGATCCGGAACCAGTCGCCGTCCGTCTTGATCTTCTGGTTTGCCGACAGCTTGGTCTCCTCGAGTTCCCGCGCCAGCATCGGCGATATCCTCGCGACCAGATTGATTGGCGTCGCTTCGCCGAAGCCCATCCCGCCGTCCTCGATGAACTGCTTCAAAGAAAACCCCTTCGGTCGCTTCACCGTTTCATAGGTGTTTTTCACGGCGTTCATGCGATGCAGCGCGAACGGGCGGGGTTCTTCGTAGTGGAAGGCGGTGGCGATCAGGTAGGTGACCGGCCCGCGCTGGACCAGTCCGAGCGGATGCAGTTTCAGTTCCTTGGGTTTCTCGGCAGCAACGCTCCGGTAACGGCAGGTGATGACGAAGTCCTTCAGCAGGCAGTCCTGCACTGTTTCCAGAACTGACTGATCAATCTTCGGCGGGATGAAGGGCACCATGGGCAGGACGCTGGCGACCTTGTTTGCCCACCCGCTGACGGCATTGCGCGGATTGACCGCATCGAGTTTCTCGGCGGCATTCTGCAGACGCGGCTCCAGTGCCTTGAGCACGCTGGCCGGCAGCAGCGGGCGCAGGGAGGTTTCGATCAGCCGCAGCGTCAGCGCGTCGGTCAGTTCCAGGCTCTGAATGTCCAGTTTGGCGCCGCTTTGCCAGCGCCAGAAAGTTTCATTCTTCTCGCCGGGTTCGCAGTCGATATCGAAGACCTCGGCCAATGCCCTGAGATCGCGCTGCACGGTACGCAGGCTGACTTCATAGCCGCGCTCGCCCAGTTCATTCTTGAAATCCGACGGCTTCAGGCCCTGCGAACGGGCTGACGGGATGATCTTGAGCACTTCCCATTGGCGTGCAATGGCGCCGTCTGCGGAATTAGCGGGCACCGGCGCTCTCCAGGAACCGCGCCAGGCAAACCAGGGCCTCCGTGTCGCGGCCGCAGTATTCGTGCAACTGGCGTCGCAAGTCCTTGCGACGCTCGTCGCCGGTCTGCGGGTTCATGATTTCCAGAAATGCCTCCTGGGCAAGGATGCCGTCACGGACGGCGAGGTTGGCGTAGTCGAGATGCGGTGCAACGGTCGGGAGAACCTGCTTGAGCGACCAGGAGCCGTGCATGTCAGGGTGATAGTAACTTGCCAGGGTCATCTTCTCAAGGCAGGTCAGCCGAGCCGCTATGCTGGTCAAGGTGCTTGCCAGATCGGGAAGCTGCTCGGCCAGTTCACGCAACCGAAGCGCCTCGAACTGCGAGTGGTAGGCGTAGACGGGCCCTTCGTTACGCAGGACCGCGATGAGTGTTTCGGCACAATTGCGGCGCGGATCCGCATTGCCGCTGGCCAGGTATGCCGCTTGTTCGATCACTCCGGGGGCGCGCTCTATGTCGCAAGACCACTGGAACGGAATGACCATGTGCGGCCCCGTACCCGGCCAAACCGGCAAACCGACCGAGATGGTTTCGAAATCGAAATAGTAGCGGGGATAGGGGGCTGCACGAAGCTTCCTCCCGGCCTCATCATCCAGGTAGGGGCGGCCGTCCAGCGCAGCCTGCCGGATGCGCCGCTGGCGGTCAGTCTTCAGGAGCCCCGGCGGAATCTGGCGGATGTCGGTGAAGCCCATGGCCCTCAGCGCTGCCTTCTGGTTCTTGGTCGCCTTGTACAGGTCGTCGAGCGGGTATTCGGCGGGCACCGATTCCCGCGCAGCGCAGTGGGCGAGGAATGGGCATGCATAGGGATCCGTGCACTGCGGCCCGCAAGCAATGTCGGGTTCGGCACCGGCGAGCGTTACGCGCGCCTCGGTGGCCCATTGGCCGACCTGCGGCGCAAGGGCGTCGGCGGCGCGGGTGACGTCCATCGGCTTGATCAGGCCCGCGTAGTCTCCGTTTCCGGTGTATCGGAATGTCTTGTCGGCATAGGCGACGGAGACCGAGCGCACCGGCAGGCCCGCCGCGCGAACGACCCAGGCCTGGATCGCGGCATCGGCGATCTGGTAGTCCTTGACGGATGCCGACCCCTTGACCTCGATCAGGTGCGCGCCCTCCTCGCCGGGCACGAGGATGTCGGCACGGATCAGCACACCTTGATATTCGAACGTACCTTCGAATAGCGGGCGATCCGGATGCTCCGCCAGCGCCGCTCGCGTCTGGGCGAGTGCGGCGCGCATGTCCGTGGTCTCGATCAGCGTGCCGCCCGGGAAGATGGTCCGTGCCGCCTCGCCGATCCGGTTGCCATTCTCCATGGCGATGCGGGCCCGGGGAGACTCGCTGGCGAGTTCGGGCCGGTATGTCTGCAGCCAGAGGCGCTTTGCGCACTGGCGATGGGCCATGATTTTCGATTTCGATAGTCCGTGCATGTTTTTCTCCGTATGCGATTGTCTTCGTTCAGGCGGCCGAGAGGAAGCCGATCGGCCTCGCGCCCCCGTCATTTTTGAGTCGAACTTCGGCCATCAGGGCCTCGACGAACTCGTCGCCCGTTGCCAGCGGACTAAAGCGGTGTCGCCGGGCGACGGCCGCGAAGTCACCCGGAGTGAGGTTTCCGGAAGCGCACAAGCGCCCCGTTTGTGCCGGTGAAGCCTGGGCGATGGACAGCGTCCGGCAATAGCGCCCGAGAAGTTCGGTGCTCTGGGCCGCTTGCAGGTAGCCGAAGCGGATCTTCAGGTCGAAACGGCGGAGCGCCGCCTCGTCGAGGTTGTCCATCAGGTTGGTCGATGCGATGAAAACGCCATCGAACGCTTCCATCTGCGTGAGCATCTCGTTGACCTGGGTGACCTCCCAGCGGTGGCGAGCCCCCTTGCGCTCCTGCAGGAAGCTGTCCACCTCGTCGAGCATCAGGACGGCGCCCTCTTTGGCAGCTCTGCGGAAGGCGTTGGCAAGATTGCGCTCGCTTTCCCCGAGATACGCCGAGAGGATGTCGGAAATCTTGTGGGAATGGAGAGGGGCGTCCAGTTCGCCGGCGAGCCATTGCCCGAATGCGGTCTTGCCGGTCCCCGGAGGGCCAAACAGGCAGATGCGCCCGGATTTTTCGCCCTCCAGGCCACGCGCCAACTGGCGAAGATCGGCATCGGCCGTCGAGCAGGCAGGATCGTAGAGTTCCGAAACACTCACCGTCTTTTTGGGCGGCAATGCCTTGTGGCCCTGTGCGGTGAGCGTTCCGCTCACCAGCATGCGGAAGGCGCCCGCGCGATGCTCGGGCGACAAACATGAAGAGATCGTCTGGACGACACTGGCGGCTCGGGCCAGCACTGCGGGAGTCGCATGCTTGTTGTCCGAGACTTCGGCCACGACCTCGGCCGGCAGCGTGTCTCCCACAACCTTCTTGACCAGATTGCACAGTTGCCGTGCGGAGGGCGCGGGCATTTCGAAGACCATCGTGAATCGGCGGATAAATGCCCGATCAAGCCCGGAGACCGCATTGGTAATCCAGATGGTCGGTACGGGGTTCGTTTCCAGCGTATGGTTAACCCACGCCTTGTGCTGTTGCGCGATGGACGGTGGGGCGAAGATGCTGTCCTGTCCGCCACCGAAGACATCCTCGGCTTCGTCGAACATGATCATGCTGCGCGACGGCTTCAAAAGCTTCACGGCGGCGCGGTATCCCGACAGGCGCGTCCCCGCTTCGATCGGGTCGCCATCCCGGTCGCTGGAGGCTACCTCGAACAACTCCAGGTTGCAGTCCTCGGCAAGGAAGCGCGCAAACTCGGTCTTGCCGAGGCCGGGTGCGCCATAGACGAGGATATTGATGCCTTCAGGCGGTCGGCGGCGCACTTGGCGAAGCAGCGGCAGCAGCACCCGCAACTCGGCCTTGAGGTGGACGAAATCCGACCCCGCCAGAGTCGCCGGCAGGGAGCGGAAGAACGACTGGCTGAACAGTTGATGAACGCCCGTAGCCTCATGCATCATCCGCTCGGCGAAGTCGCCGCCGATTGGCAAGAGTTTGCTCGGCATCTCCGTCGGCCTTCCGCGCTCTACCATCACCAGGCCGCTCGTCATCAGCGCCCCGCCGGAACTGATCTCGCTGCGCACCGATTCAGGGGGCAGACGGAGAATGGCCGCCAACGCCTGAACAAGTTCGCGGGAACTCAATTCCCCCATCAGGTTTGCCGCGTAGCGAAGTTCGCGCACGTTGTGCATGAGGACGACGAACCCGAGGATTCGATGAGCTGCCGCGGACAGCTTCACCTGCTTGCGGATTGCCGCGATGTTGCCTTCGAGCGCGGGCGGTAACTCCATAGAGCGTGCGCGGCTTTCGAGCTCCCGGAGTTGGGCCTCCAGCCTCGCCCTCACGGCCGGCTTATCGGGATCGCCATTGGCATCGATGCACGACCGGAGATCCAGGTAGTCGGAAAAGATGGCGTCTTCGAAACCGAATAACCCGGTGATGCGCGAGACGCCACCGAGCTTGACCAGCATCCGGTGGACCCAAAGCCTGACGAGGTTGTCCGTGGTTATTGGCAGGGCTGCACGGAAATGCCGCTTAGGAAAGTTAACGCTGAACATCGTGTCCTCCCGAATGGAAATGGATGCCCGGATGGGTGAGCTGGCTGATCGATGGTGAACAGCGGTGGCAGGCAAGTTGTGAGGATCCGTCATTAAGCGACACTTTATGTCGCGGCAGGCGCGGATATCGGCGTAAGAGAGGCGATCGGCGCCTGCCTGCGAACCGGTCAGCCGCGTTCTTCGCGACGAAACCAGGAAATCCCACTCATTGCGTTGTTGACCGCGGCAGAGCCTGCTGCGGCCAATCTGTTCAACAGGCCCGGCCCCTGAGCGGAACCCTGCCTTGCCGAGGACGGCGACCAGCCTTCCATTGGCCGGAAGATCTTGACGTGCTCTTCGGCGACATAGAGCCAGACGGCGCCACCGTAGGCCACATGCCAGCTCGGATTTTTCCGTGCCTTGTCCCAGTCCGGATTTTTTTCAGGCAGGTAGTTGACCTTGTACTCACGAATCCGCTGTCCGCTCGGGAGATGCCAGAAGGCGATCGTGCCGCTGTCGCTCCAGCTTTCTTCGTCATACGAGACGACGGCAGCGACCGTTCCGGATGCGTCCAGCGAGATCGATTCGCCACCGACGGGCAACTCAATCCTGCGCTTCGATGACTGAAACACGGCGCCATCATCGGAATAGCTGAGCAACTGGAAGTTTTCCGGTGCCTGAGGCATGGGCTGATCGACGCGCACCGGACCGAGGCCGAGGCGCTGGAGATCGAACTTCTCCCAGCGGAATTTGTTGAATTGCACCTCATACTTTGCCAGCAGGTAGCGCCCGTCGGCGACATCCCAGCTCACGTCATGCAGGAAGCCAACTTTCTTCACGCCATGGCCAATGCGCCAGAACGCGGACGAATCGCCCTCCGGGCCGGGAAATCGCACGAAGGCGCCGGCTTTCGTATCGACCAGGTAGGCGCGCCCCGCCGCTTCGCGATCGCTCACGCCCCAGGTCAGCGGTTCAGAATGGTGAGCGAGCAACCAGCGCCCGTCCCTGGAAAGCGAGAGGTGGTCCGGAGGCATCTGTGACGACAGGCAGCACAAGGTGGCATCGGCCTGGTCGGCCCGGATGAGCAATGGCTTGACCGTCCAATGATAGAGACCGAACGGTCCCGCGAACAGGTAGATGCCTATCGTGGCCAGAACACTGGCCAACCCGCTCATGGCGGCGTCCATCCCGTTCAGGGGGCGGCCGAGGCGAATCTGCTCGCTGAATCCGTAGATGACGCCGCCGGTGAATATGCCCCCCGCCGCGCCAAGCATCACGAAGAATCCGAGGATTGGCAGGACGACGCTGAGGATGCTGAACAGGATGCCCCAGCCGATGATCCCGAAAACATCCGTATAGCGCTGGGTCGCTCCCGGGGAGGGCTGGGTATCCGGCCCGAGGGCTACGGCTATCGCGGAATCGACCGTTCCGGCCATCAATCCGGCCAGAATCAGGGTCATCAAGGCAACCCTGAAGGCCGCCTTGAGTTGTCGGTTCGTGCCAGTTGGCAGGTACGCCAAAACATTTGTGTATTCCCGGACCATGGTGTTTCTCCTGTGCTGAAGACAACACCATGATCCGGGTTGATGCGACGCTATACGTCGCGCTATACCGCCGGTGACTCCTGCGCCAGTTCGTCCCGAATGGCCATCCACAACTTGCCCAGTTCATTGCGGCCAACCCATTTTCCGCCTTCCATTTTCGCCATGCCCCAGAACATCCCGCTGCCGCCCTTGCGCTTCGAGCAATCCTCGATGATGACCGCATCCTTGGTGCCGCGGAGCATCCGTTTCAGGTCGGGATGGGCGCTTAACTTGAGCAGCAGGCACTCCCGCATCCGCTCCAGATCCTTGCGCTCTTCTTCCTCTCGGGAACTTTTGCCTGCAATCAGTTTCTTGTGCTTCTTGGCGACCATCTTTGCCGACATGGGCGACTTCTGGTCCCTGATTGCCTGTTGCACCTCCGGGAAGCCCTCATAACGCATGCACTGGAACAGCGCTTCGGCCGTCCTGTACCACTGGTTCTGGTACCTCACGATATGGGGACTCATGTTGCCGAGCCAGCCATAAGGCAGATCAACCTTGGTGAATGCGATTTCGCTCATTTCATTCCTTTCATTTTTGGCAACGTTTTGTGAACGGCACCATGTTGGCATAGAAGACGACAGCATGTGTCGCCGGCCGTGGACTACCCTGAGAACCCGACTGCCGGTGACGCTATAGCCTGTAGTCGCCGTCATCCCCGGCGCGGAACAATGTCTTCAGCGGCCACCCCGCGCACCAGGCCGCGCATCCAGACCAGGCAGTAGCCGCGCTGCAGGTTGGTCTTCGCGGCCCAGACCGCGGCTTCGTCAGTCAGGAGCCCGCGCCGGCGGGCATCCTCGACCGAGTCGAGCAAACTGCAGGGCTCGCCGGCCGGTAGTGAAACGACCTCGCCACGCCCGGGGTCGTTGAACAGGAGTGGCCTTGCGGTCACCCAGCGACAAGTTTCGTTACTCATTTCTGTACCCTCGATCAGTTTCCGAATGGCCGTGCCATCGTCCGGCGGCGCAACGGGAACACTCAGGCCGTCAGGCCAGGAACCCGATCGGCCGGTGGCCACCCGCAGGCTTGAGCCGGCATTCCGCCTCGAGCTCCGAGATAAACTGATCGGGATCGGGATCGATCCCGATCAAGGCGGCCTGGCGCTTGACGACGGCAAAATCCCCGGGCACCAGGCTCTCGAGCGCATTCAGCCGATCGCCCAGTGATCGGCACAGGCGAGCTTCGTCGCCGCCCAGGGCTTCGCGGATGAACATCCGCCGCCTTTGCTCGGGGCGCATGGCCTTGAAGGCGATCTTGAAGGCGAAGCGGCGAAGCGCGGCCGTGTCGATCTGGCCAAACAGGTTGGTGGCGCAGATGAAGACCCCGTTGAAGCGCTCCATCTGCTGCAGCAGTTCGTTGACCTGGCTGACCTCCCAGCTCTTCTGGGCCTGTTCGCGATTCCTCAGGAGGCTGTCGGCCTCGTCGAGGAACAGAACGGACTGTTGGGCGGTCGCCTCCTCGAACATTTCTGCGATGTTCTCTTCCGACTGGCCGAGCCATCTGCTGAGAAGGTCCGAGGCGCGCTTGATGAGCAGCGGCTTGCCGATCGTCACGGCAATATGTTCAGCAAGCGCCGTCTTGCCGGTCCCCGGGAGGCCGTAGAAGCAGAGGCTCGACGACGGGCGCCGGGCCAAGGACGAGACGATTTGGTCAATGCTGTAGCGGCTGTCAAAGTTGAGGTAGTCGAGCGAATACTGGGTGGCGGTCGGCCGGATCTCATGGCTTGCGCTCTGCCCCATCGCCGCCTGGCATTGCCGGATGACCCGCGTGGCGAGTCGTTCGGCGCTCTCGCAGTCCAGGGCTCCCGAAAGCGAGACCACCTTCGCCGTGCTTTCGAGGAGCGCCGGCGTCAACCCCGACTCGCCGGCGATCTGCTGGATGAAATCACCGCTGACGGGCGTATTCTCGAGATAGCGCCGGGCAATGCGGTGACGAACCGAAGCCGGCGGGGTGCGGATCTCCAGATGGTAGGAAAAGCGGCGCAGGTACGCCCGATCCATCCGGTCGATGCGGTTCGACACCCAGATTACCGGAACCTCGTTGCCTTCCAGCATCCGGTTCATCCAGGCCTTGCCGGCCTGGGGCGGGCGGCGCCGGTCACTGACAAACTCGGCCTCGCCGTCTTCCGGAAAAACGTCTTCGATTTCGTCGAAGAGGATCAGCGCGCCCTCCTGTCTAGCCAGGAAGCGCTGCGACAGCTTGAGCGACTCGACTCTCGCGCCCCGCACAATGGGGAAGCCATCCGGCGTAGCGCTGGCCACCTCGTAAAGCTTTGCTCCCAGTTGGGTTGCCAACAGCTTGCTGAATTCGGTTTTTCCGGTTCCCGGTTTTCCGTAGATCAGGACGTTGACGCCACGCATCCCGGCTTCCCGCGCGCCGTGCAGGTAACGCGTCAGCGCCTCGAGGTCGTCGGCCAGATGCGGGTAGTCTTCAGCGGCCAACTCCCCACGGCCTGAGGGCGTGATGAAATGGCGCATCATCTCATCCATCGAATCGTGCGGTTCCGAGATGTACTGCTTGAACCAGTCTTCGATGACCACGGTTTCACCGATGGACATGGCGATCCGATCGACATTGACCAGGCGGAATTCGGACAGCGGCGCGCTCGCCTTGAGCGCCCGGGCAACGTCGCCCTCGGCCTCATGGATCAGCATGCCGATGACCGAGACTGCATCGGCAAAGCTGGCGATCCGGGTGCCGCAGAGCAGGCCGTTGATGGCCGGACTCTGTGCCGCATAGGTCGCAAGATGAAGGATCCGGCACTCGGTCGGGCCGAGAGCTACGAGTGGGCGCAGCCTCTGGATGTTGTCGGCGAGGGGATCGGCAGCGAGGGCAAGGCTCTTTTCCAGGCCCAGCAGGGATACCTGCAATGTCCGCTGGAAGCGGGCCGGATCGGCGACCCTGAATGAGGCCAGGGTTCCGGCGGCATCGAGCCCCGGATCGCCGGCAAAGTGGCGCCATGCATCGGCCGGCGTCATCGCGGCCAGACTGGCGAGGCGCTCCGGATCGCCGCTGAAGCACTCGAGAAAGCGCTTCATGCCGGCTCTCGACCAGAGCAGGAAGGGCCCCACGCTCCTCAGGAACAGATCTGCGTCCTGGCTGAGCAGATCGTTCTGTACGCCGCTGAGGACCATGCGCAGGGCCCAGTTCGCAGCATGCAGGGATTGCACGGAGTTGGTCGCTGAAGCGCCGAGATGGTAGAGCGAGGCGCGAAGGCGGCGGTGAGATCTCATTTTGATTCTCCATGGTCAGTTACCGGGGGAGAATCATTGCGTTCTGGCGCGACATCTTGTGTCGTCAATGCGGTCGCGGGCCGTTCGACAGGCGGGTTGGGAGCCCCCCGCCAGCCGATGGCCCGCAATGCTTCAGGCCGCCTCGCAACCGCCGCACTCATTCAGGAAGACGATGTATTGCCTGGTCCAGCCGAGCATCGTCTCGACATACCCGCCAATCTCTGTCTCGGTTTCCTCTTCGGAGACCGCCGGATCGCTGAAGTGACGACGCGCAGCCAATTCAAAGTAGGCCCTGACCAGCCCGAATTCGAGTCGGCGCTCAAGCAATTCGGCAACATACTCGGCGGTCTCTGCGTCCATGGAGGGGTACGGCGGGAAGTCCTCATCAATGATCATTCGGATGCATTCACAGAGCCCAATCCAGTAATCCAGGCTGTAGAAGAATATCGATTCGCCGGCGGGCGTTTTCGGGGCGATGCCCCGGAATTCCTGATCAGACATTTTGATCCTTTCGTAAAATCAATTAAGGGTCCAGCACACCGTGGGACTAATCAGCTGGCTTGGGACAGCCATCCCTGATCGGGATTTGAAATTGACAGCCAGGATCAGGATCTTCAGAAAGCGTTGCCCAAGTAGAACTCCCTGGCTTTCCCCAAAGGTTAAGGTAGCGGGCCGGACATAATTTCTCCAGCAACCAATTCCGAAAGGGATCAAGAATGTGATCCTTCCAGAGGGCTTTCCGGTTCGGATAACTTTCGGAACTTCCATCCAGACGACAGTGCTTGCATTGGTACTGCGACCCGATGCGGACTGGCACGACATCCAGATCAAGTAACAAGTCCCAACACTGACCAGCGTGGACAACGGCAACCGACAGTGTGCGGGATGTCACCACAACGCGTAAGCTCGTTGTAACGCCAGCCATGACGTAACTGTGATGATGGCGATGCCGGCTCTTGAGGATCAAGCTGGGTCCGGAACCCTGGTTGTCTGCCCAGAGACCGAACGCCGCTTTCAGCCCTCCCATGATCGGGGATCACCAAATTTATCCAGCCGACGCTGGAATTCTTCAATGGGGTACCAGAAGCATTGCCAGCGGGGGTCCAGACTATGGCCGTTCCCATCTTCCCAGAACTTGGAGAATTGACTGACCTCCGCCTCAGAGGCAAACCAGAATGCGTAATCCCCGCCGATTCCTCCAAACAAAATGCCGCTGAATTCACTCGGGCCGATCAGCTCCAGTCGGGTTCCGGGCAAATTGGTCTGGAGCCAGTCCTCCAGTTCTTTCTTGCCGGCAAGCTCCTTGCCACGGCGATGGGCTTCCATACCATTGGCGAAGCGAACGAAAACCATATCCGCCTTGGTTTCCCGGAGGATGCCTTCCGGGGTTCGTAGAATTCTTGGCATAGCGCTCTCCCACAGCCCATCTCACCGTGAAATGGCTGTCCAAAATGGGGTTGGATAACACGGGTCGTGCGAAGGCGTCGCGCATCGCCAGCAGGCTTAATGGATTCACATCCGGGAAAGCAGATCGAAGCGAACGCTTCTTGCCTGCCCGACATTCACAGTCTGCTCGGTGAAGACGTGCTGGAACGTTGCATTCCCCTTCTGGAAGAACACGATTCCCGGATTGAGGAACTTCCGCTCCCTGCCGTTCTTGGAAAAATAGACCCGCTGCCCGACCCGGACATTGAGTAGCATCTGCCATCCGGAGTCGACGTTCAGCTGGCCCAGGGGTATTTCGCGGTCGTCCAGCGTCAGCCTTCCATCGAGTTGCAACCGGTGGCTGCTCAGGACCCGTGGCATCGGGTGCCGGATTTCGTAGCACTCATCGACATCCCAGCCGTTGTCCTTGCCGAAGCAGGCCATGTACTCCTCGCTGACCTTGGGCGTCGCCTGGGCCATGCGTGCCAAGGAAAACGCCGTCCCCGTGATGAGCGGATTGACGACGGCCGTCAGGGCGGCCAGCCCCCACAGGGCCTCGGTCCAGGCCGATCCGATTTCGACCTTGCGGCCGATGGTCCGGGCCATCAGGCGGACGTCGTCATACCACTTGGGATTGAAGACGACCACACCATCGACCTCGACGTCAGTCAATTGCCCGCAGTTCCGGTAACGCACATCCGTAACCCGTACGGCGAAGGCCTGGGCCGGATCGTCCAGCGCCGCGACGATGCGCCGGGTCTTCTCGAAGTCGTCGCGGGCCTTTTCGAGTTCGGCCCCGACCGACTCGGAGATCTCGGCACCCCGGGACGAAACGACGGTATTGACCTTGTCCGTATCCACGTCCGCCCTGATCTCGACGATGACGAGGCCGCCGTCCTCGACGACGGAAATGACCTCGTGCCTGCGGACCAGCCCGCCGTTGTACTGGGCGGTCGTCGATTGATAGCGGTCACCGTCAAGGCTCGCCTGCCCGGTGACAAAGGTCCCGGCCACCTGTTCCACCGCCGCGGTTCTGGCGTTCTGCAAGGCGTCCTCCACGGTCTTTCCGAAACCCTTGACGACGACCTCCACCGAATAGGCGTTGGTCGCCACAAGGAATAAGGCAAGGATGAGATATCTCATTTCATCACCCCGCTCATCATCCGGGAAACCTGGCGTGCCGTGCCGATCGACCCGGGGCTCACGGTCACCTCGACGCGCACGCTGTCGCCGTCGACACTGCGGCGGCTGACCTGAACGCCCTTGAGGATGGCCGAACTGCTTTCGTGGATACGCTCGGAAAGCACCGTCGCGACGCGTCGTGCCTGCCTGGCTTTCTCGATGCGCAGCGCATTGGCGCCGGCGCTACCGCCACCAACGCCGCCATCGTCCTCGGCTTCCTGAGGCTCCTGGGCGTCCTCGATTCCGCCGCCCGCCCCCTGGGATTCCGAGGACTGGAAGGCCCGGTCGTAACTGCGGGCAATCCGGGTCAGGGCCTTGGAAGAGCGCACGTCACTCTGAATGAACTCGGCCACGGTCCGCTTGGCACGCATTCCAGCGATCATCAGCGCGGTTTCGATGGCGCCCGGCGAATCGTCCGTCAGGCTCGCGGCGCCCACGGCCGTGAGGCGTACCCAGTTGCCCTTTGCGTCAAACATCACCGTCAGGGTGCCGTTCGACTCCTGGAATGACGACTCTGCGAGCTGGCTGGCGCTGGCTTCAGGCTTTTCGGCTTTCTCCGGTCCGGCGGCCGGCGGCTTGCTGCCGGTACTCGAACACGCGCTGAGTGCAACGGCCAGTAATAATCCGATAAGTAGCTTCATCACGCTTACCTCCATGGAATACAAAGAAGAAATGCGACACAAGGGGCAACGCACACGGCAGCCGAACCGCCTGTTAAAGAACGACTTGAGCTGCTAAGAGCGTTGCTGTCCGATGAGCATTTGAGCACCCACCGTGTCGGCATATGTCGCGCCAGACATGGGGAGCAGGGGCATGTCGCCGAACAGTCAGGTGGGCGCGTCATGCATTGCACGACAGTTGGCGGATTTCCCCTGCAAGCCGTGTGCGGGCCGGGCAATGCTCCTCGCAGGATCAGGCAGGGTTCTTTGGATTGGGCTTGCTTTCCACGGGCTCTGTTCGTTTCGAGAACTTCAGCAGGTCGTGAAACGGCGTACGCCGATCGTCCTTCAGCCGATCACAGGCGTGACGGGAGCGATAGACGCGCCATTCGGAGAGCAGGGTGTTCCAGCGGAAGGGGTCATACCATTGTGTTGCCATGATGGGATCTCCAAGTTGGCGGGACGCATCGCGCCCCGGATTCGCGGCGCCAGTCATCGGCCCTGTGTTCAGAAAAAAGGAAGCCGAATTTCCGCTGCGCACCTGGCCCGGATAAGTGCGCTGGAAGGACATTCAAAAACCCTGCAAATCAGGGCGACTGGCTCAGGCAAGACGAGCTTGCGTGTCCAGCGGATATCGCATCAGGAATGCTCGTTGACCAACCGCATCAACGTCCCTCGATCGCATCCATTGCCCGCTTCCTCGATCTGGCGAACGAGATCGCCACGGACGACCAGGATCCAGTTCACCCAAGATGCCGCCAACGACCAATTGCGGGACACGCGGAGGGAGTCGTGACTCGCGCCGACCACGAATTCCTTAGGCCCGTTTCCAGTCAGCCAGCGCAGAACCTCCAAATGGAGGAATATGCCTGCCTGCGTAAGATCGGATCGCGTCACGCGGACAACACAGATCAACCCGCCTTCCTTGTAGATGCACCGACGTCCTGACAACGCCGACAGCATCTTCAGCCGGCGTCGCGACCTCCGGGATAATCCATGCTCAGTCTGTAGGCCTGAATTGATGATGGTGACCACGTCTACCCCCCTTGTGTTGAGTCGACAACACTATGGGATCGGTAACGTCATCTTGCGTCGCGTGGTGCCAAGCACCGAGACTGGGGTCAGGCAGAAGAATTATTCGCCCCGCCACTTGTCGACACCTCGGCAGACTGCTTTGCTATCCAGAGCAGACGGCTACTTAAGCGGGATCAAATGTCAGCAAAGGCCGATGAACTGAATTAGATCGAGCGGCGGGTTTCAGAGCGCAACGGCCCTTCGAATGTCACAAGCTCCAGACGGGTGACGGTCCGGTTGTGGCCGGGTCCTGAAATTCTCGCGATCTACTTGATCGCCGAAAACCAGCCATTCCATTGCATCTGGCACGAGAAATCCAGATGTAACCGCCACCGGCGGCTGATGGCCGACAGCGCGCGTAAATCATCCTGCCTCACAGCAGCCATTCCCCCACAGACCGAACATATGACTCCGATCAACAACCAAGGAGTCAAAGATGGAAACCATCAACAAACGCGAATCCTGGAACAAGGGAAAGCTCGTCGGCCAGAAGCCACCACTCAAGCCAAAGGATATCTGGGCGATCCGCATCTACCTCCAGAATGCCCATGCGGTCCGCGACCTTGCCATGTTCAACCTGGCAATCGACAGCAAGCTACGGGGCTGCGATCTCGTCAGCCTGCGAGTGCGCGACATCACCCACGGAAATCAGGTGCTATCCCGCGCCATGGTGACCCAGCGGAAAACACAGCGGCCTGTACAGTTCGAACTGACGGAACCAACGAGGGCAGCAGTGTCGGCCTGGCTGGAGAAGTCGCATCTGCGAAGCGATCAGTTCCTGTTCCCGAGTAGGGTGACTAAATCGCCTCATTTATCGACACGCCAATATGCGCGGATAGTGCATCACTGGGCCGAAGCTGCCGGTCTTGATTCATCCGCCTATGGGACGCATTCCATGCGGAGAACGAAGGCAACCCTGATCTACAAGCGGACGAAGAACCTGCGGGCAGTTCAGCTGCTACTTGGACATTCCAAGCTGGAGAGCACCGTTCGTTACCTTGGCATCGAGGTGGACGATGCACTGGAGATTTCGGAGCAAACTGAAATCTAGCCGGGCATTGCGGCTGCGCGAGCCAATCACCCGTGCGGCCGCTTTCGGTCATCATCTCGTACTCGTGCTGTCGGCCATGAGCGGGCGAACACGCGATAATTGCGCATCTAACGATTATGGTTAAAGCACGCTATGCGCATTCACTTCATTGTTCATGAATTATTTGAGGCTCCCGGTGCTTATGCGACTTGGGCGCAAAGCCGTGGTCACCACATTACCTATTCCCGAGTCTATCAAGACGAGCAACTGCCGAAGTCTCCGGAAGGGATCGATTTCCTGATCGTCATGGGGGGGCCGCAATCTCCTGCGACGACGAAGGCTGAATGCCCTCACTTCGATGCGGCAGCGGAAATATTCTTGATTGCCAAGTGCGTCGCTGCCAATTGTGCGGTGATCGGAGTTTGCCTCGGCTCGCAACTGATTGGAGAGGCACTGGGGGCTAGCTTTGACCATAGTCCGGAAAAGGAAATCGGCAAGTTTCCGATTCATCTCACGCACGACGGACTCTCCAACGAAAAGTTCGCCCATTTCGGCGACAGCTTGGATGTGGGCCACTGGCACAACGATATGCCCGGTCTAACGCCCGAAGCGAGGATCATCGCTTACAGCGAAGGTTGTCCTCGGCAGATCGTCGAATACCGCAAGCGGGTCTATGGTTTTCAGTGCCACATGGAGTTCAACCAAGAGGTCATCGATTTACTGATCGCCAATGCCGATCCTGCGCTTGAAACGCTCACCCATCACAGGTTCGTTCAGCAGGCGGAAGCACTCAGGCAAAACGACTATTCCGACATGAATGCAAAGCTGTTCATGTTCTTGGACAAGCTGGCAGCGGAATACATGGCAACCAAATCCTGACTGCATGACCGTCGGCTTAGGGTCGGGAGTTCGCGTTCGCTGACCGGTAAAGCTGCCGTTCGTTGCCTCTCAAAGCCCAACGGCAGGTATGCGACAGATTGCAGCCCGATCCCACGCATCAGGCCAACTACCGCTTTGGCCGATCTCCAGAAGTAGATCATCCGGCAGGTTTCAGAGTCGAGCAGCCACTTGAATGCCCACTGCCGAGCGCAGGAAACAGCCAAGGCCAGTTTCCACGGAAGATGATTTGGCGAGATTT
>Ga0116154_10000757_pt1 | contig 32860 bp, 58 predicted proteins | sample AD_UKC030_MetaG_FD_89898 | JGI IMG/M metagenome (GOLD analysis project Ga0116154, IMG submission 89898) | Active sludge microbial communities of municipal wastewater-treating anaerobic digesters from USA - AD_UKC030_MetaG | ecosystem: Engineered > Bioreactor > Anaerobic > Digestate | place: USA... | reverse complement strand
GTTGATGTTGAAGTCCGTGACCAGGTCGGCGTTGACCAGGCGGTGCCACAGCATCCCCAGGTTGTCGTCCATGTAGACGCTGTACTCGCCCGTCATGTAGTCGAAGGCGCAGGCCACCGAGATCTTCATGCCGCATAGGTTGTCGTCTGTCAGCTCGCCCCGTGGGGCCAGCTCTTCCGTCTCGATGTCGAAGACCACGATGTTCACCGATGCCTCCTTGCCCACTTTTCTTCACGGCGCCGCCTGCGGTCAGCGGCTTCCTGCTTCTCGAGTTCACGCCCCCGTTCGACGCCCCGCCGGAAGTTCTTATCGGCGTGGTCCCGCAGGCTGTCCACCTTGCGGATGGTCAGGATGGCACCTATCCCCAGCAGGACGGCTTCGAAGATGCAGACGATCAGGCATGCCGTCATGACGGGATATCCTTCATCTCGGGGTCAGGTTCCCAGCCAGGGACACCGACACCGCAGGGCTTGGTCAGGACATTGTCTGGGCCCATGGGAATGATGACCGAGGTCTGGATGGGTTCTCCTGTGATCTCGCTTGGGATCACGGGCTGGTCCTTGGTGCAGTACAGAAGCTCGCCTGTTCCCATCTTGCTGTGGCGACACAGAATGCAGTAGCGTTCAGTCGTCATGACCACCCCATGGAAGGACGCGGATCAGCAGGGCGGCTTCCCCCTTTCGGGGTGCCCGGACGGGCTGGGCCCAGAACCCAGGGGTCGTGACCTTGTAGCCGCCGACCGTGCCACGGTCCTTCGGCGGCTTGTCTGGGCGTGTCGTCACCCGGCAGACCAGCACCGGCCCACCCTCGTAGTCTTTCCCGACAGGCTGGACGGCGATGGCCTTGGGGTCGTTCTCGTCCCAGCGGATGACCATCGCCACAGGGGTCGCCGCCACCGCCGTGATGGTGACATAGCTGACCATCACGGCATCGGTCCAGTGCGGGACATGGGTCGGCAGGGGCGTGGGGGTGGGCGACACCGCCATCGCTGCCGCGGCGGCTGCGGCTAGGACGGCTGTGTTCATAGGGCCTTCTGAAGGAAGGACGTCCCTGCCGGGGTCAGGGGGATGACTTCGATGTCCAGCCTGGACGGGTCGTCTGCACCGGCCGTGACAGTCACCTTGAAGTGCTCCTGGGCGTTCAGGTCGTGCTTCTTGGCGTAGCCCTCAAGGAACGCCATCGCCCGGTCGATGGCGTTCCTGGTGACGGCTGGGGTCAGGCGTTGGCCTTGAAGGCTGTCCAAGGCTTCCCGTATCCCAGCCGCCAGGGCGGTCTGAATGGTCTTGTGGTCGGTCATGGTCAGCCCAGCCTTTCCAAGCCGCTCTTGTTCTTGCGACCCTTGAACAGGTTCAGCACGGGCACGACCAGCCTAGGTGGCAGGAACCAGACGATCGTGTTCACGATGAACCCTCGCCAGCCAGTAACGCGGGGGGCTTGGGGCATGACGACCATGCCTTCGATGTCCTCGGGATCTTCCCCGGTTTCCCAAGACCTCAGGACGCCAGCCACCCGGCGCAGTTCATTGGCTTCAGCGAACCAGCTCTTGGCGATCGATACATGGGCCATGCTTGCCGCATGCTTCGCCAGTTCGTCCTTCTGCTTCGCCATCTCCACCAGGGTATTGAATGATGGCATCGCCGTCTGCATGGCAACGGGCGAATAGCGGGTGCCACAGACCTTGCAGAAGTTCTCGGGCAGGAAGTTGCCCCCGAACGAGCAATGCTCGCACGGGGGCAACTGCGCCTGGATCTCGATGCCCTTCGCCACCTTGGCGAGATCGCCCCAGCGTTCGTAGGGGATCGCCATGGTCTACTCCGTGGCTGCGGCGGGTGTGGTGCGAACCGCCATGCCCTTCAGGCTCTTCAGGTCCATGATGAAGGACGACCCCTGGCCCCCGCTGACGAACTGGGGCACCTGGGCACCGCCCGACTTCCAGGCGTTGATCCACTCGAGCTGAAGGTTGGCCTGGGTCAGCGTGGTGGACAGGGCGCGCTTGGCGGCCGCCTCGCCTTCCGCCCTGATCCGCATGGCATCGGCTTCACCCCTGGCCTGCTGCCTCGCCGCCTCGGCCTCGTTCTGCTTGGTCTTGACCCTGACCTCGGCGACCTGCTTGTCCTCGATGGCCTTCTCGTAGTCCGCCTCGAACCGCAGGTTGGTCAGGTAGAGGTCGATGATGGTCACGTGGTAGGCCGCCAGCTTCTTGCGGAACTTCTCATCGATCTCGGCCTTGATCTCCTCCCGCTTGTCCAGGATGTCAGCCACCGGCCGCTTCGCCGTCACGGCCTTCAGGGCTTCGTTCAGGGCAGGGAGCATGATGGACGCCACCATGTCGTCCGCCACGCCCACCTTCTCGAAGGTGTCCTGCAGGTGGTCGGGCAGGAAGACCCAGTTGATGACCGCCTCGGTCTGGACCTTCTGCGTGTCCCGGCTGACCGCCTCGGCCTTCAGGCTGGACGCCTGGACGCGGATGGACATCAGCCTGATGCTGGTGATGAACGGCTTGATCAGGTGCAGGCCGTCAGGGTAGACGGCACGGACCTTGCCGAACTCGAGGACGACCGCCTTGTGGCCGGCAGGGACCACCACGAACGAACGCCGGGCGACCGGCAGGAGGAAGAAGAGCAGGACGAAGATCGAGATGATCTTGATCTTGTGCAGGCGCCAGGTGGACTCGAAGAAGGTGCCGATGTCGGACCAGTCGATCTGGTCGGGCTTGGGCTGGGGCGTCTCGTCCTGGGCCATCTGTTCACGGGTGCGCGGTGGCATTGTCTTTACCTCCTGGCTGGGTGCTGGGCTTCTTCCTGACATGGACATCATGGCAGGGCTTCGTCCTGCCGCAGTCCTCGCACCTGCCGTGGCTGGTTTCCCACGGCGAGTACGAAACCTGCAGGGCAGGGTCTTGCTGGACCTTCTTGTAGCAGGGGTCGCAGAGGAACACGTGCCCTCCTTATGCGGTCGATCTCATCGGGGTGAATGATAACGGAATGTTTTTTTTCAGTCAATCTGAATCTTGAGCTTGACACGGGGCCAGGTCAGCGGGTATATTCACCATCAGCAGGGCAGAGCGATTGGTCGCTCGTTGGGCCCATAACCCAAAGGTTGCCGGTTCGAGTCCGGTCCCTGCACCCACTACGGAGATCGTCACCATGGAATCGACCCGAGAACCTGCGGAACGCACGGGGTCGTCGTCTATGGGTTAGGATCCCCGGCTTTCACCTGGGGGAAGCGGGTTCGAATCCCGCCGGCCCTACCACTACAAGAACCAGCACCACACAGCAGAAGAGGCGGAACGTGTTCACCAACAGGTCCAAAGCTCAACAGACATCAGCCCAGCCAGCGACGTATTTCGCCGTGGCAGGATTGATGTCGCTTTGCGCCTGGACCCCGAAGCGACACAACGGCATCGATCTGAGCATCAAGGGGGATCCGCCCACCGACTAGAATAAACCCAACGTCGGCAAGCCAGAAGGGGCGGATCTCCCAAAGGGGGTCCGCCCCTTCTGCATTCTACGGCCTGGTCACCTAGCGGCGATGGTAGCTGCCTGTAAAGCAGCCCTCCTCAGGGATCCCAGCGAAGGTTCGAGTCCTTCCCAGGCCACCACGATCTCGTAGCTCAGCGGTCCAGAGCGGCCAGCTCATAACTGGCGGGGCCTGGGTTCGAATCCCAGCGAGATCACCACCAAGCACCACCCGATCTTTGACAACCGAGTCACCACCCCTTCAGGGCACCCACCCTGAAGGTTCACGGAAGCGTAGCTCAGCGGTAGAGCAGGCCCTTGATAAGGGTCAGGCCGTGGGTTCAACTCCCTCCGCTTCCACCATGCCGTCCAGGCCGATGAGGTCAAGGCGCCCGCCTGAAGAGCGGGAGATTGGGGTTCGATTCCCTGGGACGGCACCATGCGCCTGTAGTCCAGTGGCCCAAGACGCTTCCCTGTCACGGAAGAAACCACGGGTTCGAATCCCGTCAGGCGCGCCACCTTCAAGTCCCCCGCCTGGTCTACCGATCCGCCAGGTTGTAGCCGGGGCCGTACAAGCCACCGCCAAAGCCTGTCGATCAGGCCCCTGCGATCTACAGCAGGGGGCGATGGCCCAGACGGAAGGATCGGATCCATGGCGGATGTTCTGGGTGCTGGCATCCCAGGCCTGTCTGTGAATCAGGTTCTCGCGGGTTCGATCCCCGTCATCCGCCCCAAGGGCCCATAGCTCAGATGGGAGAGCGTGCCGTTCGCAACGGCAAGGTCGGCGGTTCAATCCCGCCTGGGTCCACCACTTCAACAGATCCGGCCTCCGGGTCGGTAGGAACTCGGTGAGATCATCTTTCGCGAGATGGGGGTGCGCGAACACCCCAGCGACCATCGGAGGCCTTCGGGACACCGATAGGGAGCCGCCGAGGGTCCATTTACGGGTCCGTAGCTCAGTTGGGAGAGCGCCTCAATGGCATTGAGGATGTAGGGGGTTCAAATCCCCCCGGATCCACCAGCGTCCTGTGGGCGACCGCGGTCGTGCCACGGGTGAGGTCGACGGCGGTGTGGGTACCCCCGCCGCCGGCCGACAAGGGGGGGGCGGGGCTGCTTGGCGTGGCCGTCTGCTTTGCAAGCAGAAATCAGCGGGGTTCGAATCCCCGGCTCTCCACCATCTTCAAGGCCCTGTAGCTCAGGGGACAGAGCGCCCCGTTCCTACCGGGTGAGGCCGCAGGTTCGAATCCTGCCAGGGCTACCACTACCACCAACTAGGAGAAGGTCATGCGAAAACCGAAGCAGATCGCCAGCAGGAAGGGGGTGTAGCTCTAACGGCTAGAGCAGCGGTCTTTTAAACCGAAGGGTGTGGGTTCAATCCCCACCGCCCCCACCACGGGACTGAAGCTTAAGTGGCGAAGCACCCGACTCTTAATCGGGGGAACTGGGTTCGATTCCCGGCAGTCCCACCAACTTGCGAGATTAGCTCAGCGGTAGAGCACTCGGTTCACATCCGAGGGGCCGTAGGTTCGAACCCTACATCTCGCACCATGCGCGAGTGGCGGAACCTGGCAGACGCACTGGGCTCAGAACCCAGCGTTCCGAAAGGGGTGTGAGGGTTCGAATCCCTCCTCGCGCACCATCTATGCGGTCGTGGCGAAACCTGGCAGACGCACCAGCTTGAGGGGCTGGCGTTCGAAAGGGCGTGGGGGTTCGAATCCCCCCGACCGCACCAACACGGAAGAGTGGCTGAGAGGCTGAAGGCACCCGCTTGGAAGGCGGGCAGACCTGCGGGTCTCAAGGGTTCGAATCCCTTCTCTTCCTCCACGGGACCGCAGCTTGATTGGAGAAGCAGGCGGCTACGAACCGCAAGATTGGGGGTTCGACTCCCCCCGGTCCCACCAGATCCGTCCAGCAGCTTGATTGGAGAAGCAGCGGCCTCCGAAGCCGAAGATTGCCGGTTCGACTCCGGCCTGGACGACCAACGCAAGGCCCCCTCAGCTCAATCGGACGAGCGCCTGGCTTCTACCCAGGAGGTTGCGGGTTCGAATCCTGCAGGGGGCACCACGGGGAAGTGGCGAAACCTGGCAGACGCGGTGGTCCCAAAAACCACTCTTCGGGTGTGGGTTCGAATCCCACCTTCCCCACCAATCTATAGGGGCGTGGCCCAGCGGCTACGGCATCCGTCTCCAAAACGGACTTATCGCAGGTTCGAGTCCTGCCGCCCCTGCCAACATCATATCGGAGTAGCCAAGCTGGTAAGGCAGCGAGCTGTTAACTCGCCCACCGCAGGTTCGAATCCTGCCTCCGATGCCATTCGGTCTCATCGTCTAGCGGTCAAGGATGCCTGGTTCTCAACCAGGAGACCGCGGGTTCGAATCCCGCTGAGACCACCAACTAAGGAGCCGGTCATGCAACCTGCCCAACCCGAAGACCAACACATCGGGATCGTTCAAGGGTAGGATGCCCGGCTTTGAACCGGGAGATGAAGGTTCGACCCCTTCTCCCGATACCACCCCGAGGTCGTCTAACTGGTAGGATGCCTGGCTCTGAACCAGGAGATCGGAGGTTCGAATCCTTCCCTCGGGACCAACTTGCGGATGTGGCCCATAGGTTGGGCACTGGTCTTCCAAACCAGCTCAAGCGGGTTCGAGTCCCGCCGTCCGCTCCAATCTTGGGTGCCGCCCCAGGTTCACCTGGGCAGGATACCGGCCAGGAGGCCGGAGACGCTGGTTCAAATCCAGCCCGTCCCCCCAGCACGGGGGCGGTCGTCTAGCGGATAGCATGACGAGACGATCATCGCGTCGAAGAGTCAGCGGCCCCAAGACGTGCGGGTGTAGTTCAGCGGTAGAACGCCGCCTTCCCAAGGCGGATGTCGCGGGTTCGATCCCCGCCACCCGCTCCAGATTGCCGGGCCAAAGATAAGCCCTAATAGGCCCAATGAAACCCCGGCAAAGTCCTGCTGCCACCGACTGAGACTCGGAGCGCAATGGCGGCAGGCACCAAGCGTCCTTGGCTCAGTGGTAGAGCGCCCCCTTGACATGGGGGAGGTCGCAGGTCCGATTCCTGCAGGACGCACCAGATCCGCCCGAGTAGCTCGTCTGGACAGAGCGCCCGTTTCGTAAACGGGAGGCAGTCGGTTCGAATCCGACCTTGGGCTCCATCTTCCCTGGAAGCATCGGTAGCCTCGGTGGCCCACTTTAATCGGTGGGCTACGACTGGAGATGACCAGGCCCGAAAGGGTGGGGGTGGGAATCCCCCTCGAGCCGAGTCGTGGCCCTGCGTGACTGCGGGGGCGACACAGGAGCACCAAGAGCCGGGGCGGCTAGTCACCGCCAGCGGAGATGCTTTAGGGGACGGGCGGGGGTCGTGCGGTCAAAGCGCACTGGTTGACCCCCGTCCGAGACTTCGGTCAGGTCGCCAAGTGGTAAGGCGGTGGTCTGCAAAACCACCACGCGGCGGTTCGATTCCGCCCCTGACCTCCACGCCCGAAAGGCCCAGATGGCGGGGCAAGCCCTTGGTAAGGGCGAGATGGTCGGTTCGATCCCGACTTCGGGCTCCAGATCCGCCGATGTAGCTCACCTGGCAGAGCAGCCGCCTTGTAAGCGGCAGGCAATCGGTTCGAGTCCGATCATCGGCTCCATGCACGCCGGGCAGGCCCCCTGGGTGGGGGCACGGGTATCATAAACCCGACGCGGTCAGTTCGAACCTGACGCCCGGTAAATGCGGCTGTAGCACAGGGGTAGTGCGCTTCCTTGCCAAGGAAGAGGTCGTGGGTTCGAAACCCACCAGCCGCTCCATCTATGCTGAATGAGATGACCCGCCAGGACGGGTCGGGGTGAATCCTGCAGGCGACACCCCCGCGGCTTCGGCGCCGCCGTTCAGCTCCTTTCGGGATGTGGCCCAGGGGTAGGGCACCTGCTTCGGGAGCAGGGGGTCGTGGGTTCAAATCCCACCATCCCGACCAACAACGGGGCGTAGCGCAGGGGTAGCGCACCTGCTTTGGGAGCAGGGGGTCGTGGGTTCAAATCCCACCGCCCCGACCATTCAACGGGGACTGGCGCAGGGGTAGCGCGCTCGCTTGGGGTGCGAGAGGCCGCGGGTTCAAGTCCCGCGTCCCCGAGATCTAACGGAGGGGTGGCTGAGCGGTTGAAGGCATCCAGCTTGAACCTGGACGACCTTGCGGGGTCCGTGGGTTCGAATCCCACCCCCTCCTCCATCTTCGACTGGGACCGGGGCCCGTCCCATAGGACAACGCCGTCCATGGCCCAGGCGGCGGAAGTGGATGTGATCTCCACGGGATCCACCCAGTCGAGGGTTTTACGGAAGCGTGGCCCAGCGGCTACGGCACCCGTTTCGAAAGCGGGCATTCCCTTCGGGGATCGCAGGTTCGAGTCCTGCCGCTTCCGCCAATATGGAAGGCTGCCAGAGAGGCTGAATGGGGCGGTTTGCTAAACCGTTGACCCGGTACGCCGGATCCGCAGGTTCGAATCCTGCGCCTTCCACCAACAAGAAGGGGGGCCCATCGCTGGGCCCCCCTTCGTTCGTCTAGCCCCCTGCGGCCGGCGGCGGTGGCGGCGGATCGGCCGGTGGCGGGAACTGGCTGGGGTCTGGACGGAAGGACACATTCAGGTTCCCGGCGAGCTGGCCGGCGACCATCATGTGCAGGCAGACCACGCCCAGGCCCAGAGCAGCCTCCGGCGTGGTCGCCGTGGCGTAGGACATCCGCAGGGCGTTGTGCCCCTCCCCAGCCTTCGGCACCTTGCAGGTGAAGAACCAGGTCTGGACGCCTACCGCGGTCAGCCGATCCCGCAGGGCGATGTGCAGGTTCGGGGCCTCGGCTTCCTTGACATAGGACGATGCGGCGGCGCCGAGTGCTAGGTGGGCCATGCCGTAGCCCATCTCGAGATCGCCGTGGATGCGGCAGTGCCGCTCGTTGCTGTCGGGGTCACGGATCGCCAAGAACCAGGACAGGATGCCGTCCTTGGTTGCGGCCGCCTCGACCTCTTCCATGGCCTTCAGAACATAGGGGGTCATAACGGCTTCCACAGATAGGGTGTGTAGGTGTAGTCCTGGTGTATGTTGCTGCCGTCCATCTGGATGCGGATCCACTCGAGGCCCATGTCCCGGTAGACCTTCAAGCAGATGCCCGTGATGATGCCACCCGTGGCGCATGGCTTGGCGTTGCCGTAGGGCACCGTGGACTGAACGATCTGTCCCTTCTTTGGTCTAGGATAAGGCGTCAGCCAGCCCATGGGCTAATGCGGATCCTTTCATCCGTGCGGCTTGCGCTGGTCTCGCTTGTGCCGCTGGTTGGTGTTCCAGGCCATGACCGCTGAACGTTGGTCAGGGTAGAGCCGGGTGCGATGCCGCTTGGATGGGCAGGACACCTGCCAGAGGTTGAAGGCTGGCGGTATGTTGCCCACCCAGGGCATCGTGTGGCAGATGGCGCAGGGTGCCGGGTCGATCTCGTCCACAGGGGGACGGCTTCCCGTCTTCGGCATCACTGCCCCCTAGGGATGGTCTGGACAAACTCCTGCGTGGACGAGCACCCGCAGTCCCCGCAGATTACGCCCTGCCCTTGGCTTCGCATTGCCACTCCTGTGCCGGGGATCATGGGTTCCACGAAGCCGCTGGTGAAGATGAAGGACAGGTTCCCAGACCCGCAATGACGGCACCGGCCGAGGCTGTTGGGCTCGGTCTCGAAGGACAGTTTCTCCATGGCAAGGACATTCAGGGCGGTGTACTGATCGCCGCCGCCCCAGGACGGGTAGGCGACCAGGTGCGGACCTGTAGACCGGCGTCCATGCAGGGGCTGGCCGGCAGGTTCCAAGACCCAGACGACCATGTACTTGCCGTGGTCTAGGTCCGCTCCTTCGCCCACGCTTTCGATCCTGTGTCCGTCTCGGGTCCAGGCCTCTGGATGCAAGACCCTGCCAGCCAGACTTGACGGCGGCAGGGCCTTCAGCAGGGCTCGCACGCACGGCTTCATCACTCGTCCAGCTTGCGCTTGCGGCAGGTATCGACCCACTCGTCTTCAGCGGCCTGCTTGGTGCCCTTGCCGTTGGACAGGGGACGCCCCATGCCGCGACTCCCGCAGCCCGCCTTGTTCTGGCACATGACGAACCAGGTCTTGTGCCCCTCGGGCCCGACTGCGATGGCTTCTGTGGCCCCGCCACAGTGGTTGCAGGGCGGTAGCATCACCGCTTCTCCTTCCGCTTCGGGGCCTTGAACTTCTTGATGTGGCTCTTCAGCAGGTGGTTGTAGCCTGCCTCCACGCCCTTGCCGTAGGCATCGGACGCCCGCTTCATGGAACGGGCCAGCGTCCAGCCCCAGCCAGCCATGGACAGGCTCAGCAGGATGACCACGCCGTAGAACATCCAAGCAGGAACCATGGGTTAGTCCTCCTTCTTGGGGCCGATGTGGTACTGGCCCACGCCCGCCTTCTCGACCATGCCCTTCTTGATCAGGCCCTTGACGGCGTGGTAGCACCACTTCGCCGCGGGGGCCCCCTTCGCCTGGCCGCACGCTTCGCCGATCTCGGACGGCGTCATGACCTTCTCGGCCTTCTCGAGGACCGCCAAGATCTGCCGCTGCCTTGCGTTCGGCTTCCAGTTCTTCATCGCCACCATGCTTCCTCCTTCAGACGAGGCCCAGCAACCGCCGGCCCTCTTTGGTTGGTTGCCCAAGCTCGTCTACCAATCCAAGCCGATTCAGCTCGGAGTATGCGATCTTCCTTCCCCGGTCCATGGTCAAGCACTCGTCTTCATCGACCGGGGATACACCCCCGTCCAGCACGTGGTCGTAGACCCACAGCAGGACGGCCTTCGTTAAATCAGTACGGTCCTTGGCTGTCACAGCCCAAGGACCGTCTTGATGCGCCTCCACAGGGAAGGCTTGGGGTTCGACTCGGACGCCTGCACGGCGGCCTTCAGCTCGACCCGCCTCACCCGCTGTTGCAGGTCGGTCACGGCTTCAGCCAGGAACATCATCGCCTTCTTCTGGCTGGATGTCTGGACGACCATCGCCGTCACCGATGGGTAGGCCTTCAGGTTCCGGCCCTTGGTCTTCTTGATCGCCATCTCGCCCTCCGATGGTGGTGAATGCTATGCGAGACGAATAATAACAAGTTGTCGCTGTAGGTGTCAAGCCCGAGATCGAGATCAAAAAAGAAGGGCCCACCCTTGCGGATGGGCCCTTCCCCTTCAGGTCAGGCCGCCCTCTTCGAGATCTGTTCCACGGCGTAGTTGACCAGCCGCCACGCATCTTCCGAAGAGTACAGCATCTTGTTGCCCCTGCCGCCGACCTTGTCGATGTGTTGGATCGGCTGCAGGCCCTGGTTCAAGGCGTCCTTGTTGAAGGCGTTCAGGATGTGCTGGATCTGGTTGTCGTCCAGCGTGGTCTCGTAGCCCAGCTTGTAGGCGATCAGCCAGGCGATGTTGACCCTGACCATGTCGTTCTTCCACCACCCCCTGCGGAACCGCTTGTCGGCTGCCCGGCGCCAACGGGGATGGATGGTGATGAGCTTGCGGTAGTCCTTGGGATCGATGGCTTCCAGCGCCGGGAACGCCTTCACCACGGGTGCCGGAGCGTTGGTCGGCTTGATCTGGGCGTCCGTCTTCTTCACTTTCTCGAGCCACGCCACGACCTCTTTCACCGTGGCGGTGATGATGTTCTTGTTCTGCGACACCAGCACCAGGCCTTCTGTTGCGTTCAGATACAACAGGTGCCCATTGTGGATGATGACATTTGCCTTTTGCTGTGGCATACACGCCTCTTTCTGGTTGGCTGGAATCAGAAAGTGGTCGGTTCCAGCCGTTCCGACCGTTCTTGTTTCAGCGGTTCATGGCGATGACGGACTCGTTGATGATGGCGGCCGCCACGAAGTAGACCGCCATGGGCTTGTTCTTGGTGAACGCCCAGGCCACCGCCAGCAGGACATAGGCGATGGTCAGGCCGCGGGTGCTGATGAAGGCCAAGGTCTGCATCAGCCGTTCCCCGGGACATCTTCGTCCTTCAGGACGGGCACGGACTCGATGACGGGCTCCGTGTCGGCGAACTCGAAGACGGGGATGATCTCGCCGTCTTCCGCGACGACCTCATCGGTGTGGAGCTGGAACAGCCCGCCCAGCGTCCAGTCGCATCCGACCCCATTCTTGACCCTGCCGATGCAGGAGAAGTAGACCCGGCTGACGGCTTGGTCTTTGGTCAGGCCAGCGTCCACGAAGTCCTTCGCTGTCTGGACATGACCGCACCGCACGCACTTGAACCGCCAGTTGGCGGACTTGGGTCCGTAAAGGCGCTTGGCTTCTTCGATCCACTCCGAGTACTTCCAGGTCTTCCTGGGGCGATCGGGCTTGGCGGGGAGGGGCTTGTCCAGCACGGGAACCTCGTAGACGGGGTCAAGTTCAGTGGCGCGGACGGAAATGTCCATCAGCCGGATATCGGGCCATACATCTGATGCTTCACGCCAGTAGAGGTAGCGTGCCTTCGATCGGGTTTCTGCCAGCCGCATGTCGTCCCGGTCCTGTCCGATCCCGATGACCCGACATGCCCACCACCGACGTTTGACTGTGGCTGCCATCGGTCAGATCCCTTTCGGGTAGGGGGCTTCAGCCACCAGCACCGGCTGGCACTTCGCACCCGTGTCCATGACCCAGCCCCGCTCCGGCGAATGGTAGCGGACCAGGTAGACCCGCTTCCACTTCGGGTTCCAGCCAAGGCGATAGGTGCCGTCCCGCATGGCTTCGTTGTCAGGACCGTGCCAGGTCACCGTGGATTGGACGGGGTAGCTCATCGCTTGTCACCGGCTTCGATGTCGTGGCACTCCTTTTCCAACTGCTTCATCAGCTCGTAGGTCTGGGGTGCCCTGTTGTCGGGCCGCTGGATCTCGATGCTGTAAAGGCGTTCCATCTCAGCCCAGTTGTCCAGCATCGGCTTCCAGGCGGGGTAGGCAGACGCCATCTCAGGCAGGCGGGGGCGCCACTCGGGGAACCTGTCCAGCAGGCGCACGCACCGCCCGAGATCGGACGGGTCATGGGGCCAGTTGCTGTAGTCCTTCTTGGGGAGCTTCAGGCCCGTCATGAAGGACAGGATGACCTTGCTGCTGATGCCCGTGTCTCCGCTCATCAGCCATTCCTGCACCCGGCGGTCTTCCCCGTCCACCAGATGCAGATCCTTGCCCGTGGCGCTGATGGCGATGCCGCTGGGCACGTGGGGATCCCTGCGGATGGTCACCCTGATCTCGGCTGGATCGAAGTCTAACTGGAACTTCTTCAGCATGCTGGGCACCTGCTCCTGCATGGCCTGTTCCAGGAAGGAAGCGATCGCCTGCGGGGACATCTTCATGACGCCCTCCGCTTCTTCTTCGGGGGCCAGGAGTAGTCGGTGGGCGTGCCCTTGGGCAGGGGCTTGCCCGTGCAGAAGTGGGCCCCCGTCCGACCGCACAGGCGGCAGGCACCCTTCGGCCGGTGCATGCCCTTCATCAGGGCCCTGGCCTTCTCCTCCTGCTTGATCTGCTGGACGATACCGCGGCCCAGATCCTTGACCACGGATCGCCCGATGGGGCCTAGGGCTTCACGGGCCACCGCTCGGTCAACGCGCTTCTTGATCTCGGACTTCTTCATGGGTCAGAACCTCGACTGGGCGTTGGCTTCCACCAACGGGTCTTCGATCTCGGCGATGAGTTCCGCCCAGAGCTTGGCGGATGTCATCTTCATGTCGTAGAGCATGGCTTGGAGCGCAGCCTTCCTGGTGGGGTAGATGAAGCTTGGCTTGTCGGCGGGGGTGTTGTGGTTCGCCGTGGCATGGGACCAGCTCGGGGACTTCAGATCCGGCGTCCAGTCGTGGCTGATGTAGTTGCCGTCCCAGCCGATGGGGTAGACCCGCCCATTGTGACCGCGGTGGACATTGAAGCCCCATCCCTGGAAGACCTTGGAGTGGTCCCAGGACGACCGCATGTCGTCCTTCTTCAGGTTGAACTTCTTCCGCCGGGCGTCCTCGAGTTCGCCCCAGGTCATGGGCTGGGGCTTGATCTCGGGCCACGACAGGGCACGGGCCATGTCCCGCTGGATCCGCAGGTCAGCCATGGCTGCCTGCTCCTTCTTGTTCATCGCCATGAATCAGCCTTTCTGGATTGAGTAGCCTCGCCAGCAGGGGAACCCCTTCTGGACATCGGACGCCAGCTCGATCTCGTACTCCGACCTGGCGGCATCGATCTCTTCGGGCAGCCACCCGGCATCCTTCAGCCCCTGGCACAGGAGATGGATGGCGAACTCGGGCGCCAGGCGGTTGCCGTGCATGTCAACGAGTTCGACACCGGCCAGCGTGGTCACAGGTCGTTCCTGTAGTAGGTGATGCTGGCCCGGCACAGGATCAGGTTGAACCCCGTCTTGTTGCCGTTCCAGCGGTCGGGGGTGATTCGGTCGAAACCGAACCACCCCCAGTGCCGACCGAACAGGACGCCGTGCTTGACCTGGGCCTTCCCGTAGATGGTCAGCTCGAACCGCATGGCCTAGTCCTCTGCCGTGCCGATCTGGGGGAGCATCAGCCTGATGAGTGCCGCATCGGCGAAGGACACCGCCATCTCAGCGACGAGTGTCCTGTCGGGGGATTCCGAGTTGGACAGAATGCCCTGTAGGGCCATTCCGACCATCCACTCCCGCTTGGTGATGCCTGGGGCTTCGCAGGACCACTCGGTTGAGTTGTGGGGGTTGAACGCCGCCGGCCGAGGAAAGGCTTCTTGCGCCCCGTAGGCTACGATCTCTTTCATGCTGGGTGTCTTGTGCATGGCCTAGGCCTTCTTCGTCTTCTTGGGGGCCTTGGCCTTCTTGCTGGCCTTGATGCGCTTCGCCGCTTCCTTCTTGGCGACGGCGATGCACTTGGTGATGGCGTCAGCCAAGGATGCGGCGTCCTTCAGGTTCAGCTTGTCCCGGAACAGGTCGATCTTGACGAACGGGGTGATCTCGCCCGTCTCCCGGTGGGTGGCGATCCCGGCGCTCACCGCCATCTTGTCATCGCCGGCCGCACCGCGGCCCATGCTCATCAGGGCCCCCATCGCCAGCATGGCCTTCAGGCCCTGCGGGATCGGGGGGTGGTGCTGCCCGCAGTCGGGGCACTTCGGGTGCTTCTCGTTCTTCTCATCGGACATGGCGTTCTCCTTGTTGTGGTAGGCGTCATTCCAGGCTTTGCCTACCAGGGTGACAGTCCCATCCCCGTTGAGCTGGGCGTAGGACTTGGGTGGTTTGTAGTTCGGGTCGAAATGGGGCACCTTGATCTCCTACAGCAGGCTGGGCTGTCTGGGTCCGCCCTCGTAGACCGCAAGGGCGTCTTCGGCGTCCTGCAGTTCCTTCTTGGCCTTCAGGTAGCGGGCTTCCATCTCTTCAAGGATCTCCCGCCGCCGTTTGACCTGCTCGAGCAGGTGTTCCTTGTTGATGATGGTCTGGACCAGCCGGTACTCGAACATCCCAGCCTTGCGGTCGCCACGGGCACGGCGTTCCACGGTCCAGCCGCCGTTCTCCTTCATCCGCAGGTTGCGGAGCTGGGAAGACACCGATGTTGCCGGGGCCTTGGCGGCGAATGCGATCTCCTGGTGGGTTCTCCACCCCCCGTCCGACATGACTGCCACGATGCGGTCCAGTTGCTTCGTCAGCCGCGCCTCGTCATTGGACGGCTCGTATTCGGGGCCCGTGAACTTGGGCATCGGAAACCCCCTATGCGGATTAGGCCTTCGGCCTGAATGACAACGATATGTTATCATACGCCCATATCTTGTCAACAGGAAAATGCTAGGCGTGGTGGATTTTGTCGCAATCCCCCTTTAGGCAGGTGGCGCAGCGGTCGCTGCCTTCAATGGGTTCGTGGCCCCAGCTCCCACAGCACTCGCAGGACCGTGGGCTGATGACCGTGTGCGGGACGCCTGCCTTCAGCTTGTCCTGGTCGGCGTCCAGGAACAGCCAGTCCTTCTTCCGCAGAAGGTTGACCCTGATCTCGATGAACTCGTCGCCGGCCACATCGCCGCGGTGTTCATCCCAGAACAGCCGCTTGGCTTCCTTGGCGGTGTGGGCAAAGATCAGGACCGCCCCCTCGGACGGGTCGTCCACGAACCCCATGTAGGGCTTCAGGGTCCGGCTCATGGCTTCTTCCTCGGCCTGAACTTGTTGCACCCGCACATCCTGATACATCCCTGCGTTCGGAAAGCATGCGCCGATCTGGCATGCCCGCACTTGCAGACGTCGTCCTTCGGGTGCATCTTCTTCGCCAACAGGGTCGCCAAGGCCCTGAACTTCCGGGACCGGGCTTCGCACCACTTCTTCAGGTCTGGGCGCTTGCCTTTGCCTGCATAGAACTGGGCGTCACAGTGGCAGTCGTTGGCGGCATCGTCCAAGGCTTCGATGGCCTTCTGGATCAGGTAGAACGGGACCATCCTGCGGGGACGCTGTTGGTGGTGGAAGTGTTCTTCCCGAACCCAGGATTCGCACTTGTCGCACCAGATCTTCATGGGTTCCTCCGAGACCGCCGGGTCTTGAAGCCTTCACACCCGCAGTAGGGGCCCTTGCGCTTGCTGGCGGGGTGGTGGGCGCACGGCCCTTTGAGGTCAGGTCCAGCGTGGCAGGATTGGACATGCCCGCACCTGCAGACCTGCTGGGGCTTCCGCACCTGGCACGCATCTGGGTCGGCCTCGGGGTACTCATGCCGTTCCAGGTCTTCCCGATAAGCCCTGCCACCCTTCATGGCTTCACCTGCCCCGCCTGCTTCTTGGCGTGCTTCTGGTAGGCGACCGTGGCAGCCAAGACCGCCTTGGTGCGGGTCGACTCCTGGCCTTCAGCGATGACGGCCGGTTCGTCTTTGCCCTCACAATGGGAGGTGACCGACCAGCCCCAGCGGGTTCCTTCCTGGCAGACATGCCCGAAGATGCCGCCGTCTTCGCCTCCGCTGAAGGTGATGCTGTTCCCCTTCCAATGGAACACGGGGCTCATGGCTTCTTCCCCGTGCCTTCGGGATCCAGCCACGCACCGCACCAGGGGCAGTAGTTCAGGAAGATGGGCGTGGACTTGCGGTCCTTCTTGTAGATGAAGGCGTGCCGTTCCTTGCCCGTCTTCATGTTGAACAGCATGACCAGCCGCAGGCCAACGCCGGACGCCGCCTCGAACGACCGCTTCATGGCACCGCACCACTTCAGGTTCTTGATGTCGCACGTGCTCATGGGAACGCCCTCCGTTTCATGATGTTGTCTGCCGCCTTGTCCCAGTTCGTGCCGCCGCGGTCGTTGGACGGGATCTCGATGCCTAGTTCGAATCGGTTACGGTGCCAGACGCCGGAACAGTTCGGACATATCTGGATGCCGATGCGAAGCTGTCGGTAGAAGACCACGCCCTTGATGGGATTGATCTTGCCGCCTTCTGACCCGCAGTCAGGGCAGTCGAACTTCTTGGCCTTCATGGCTTCAACTTCTTAAAGCCGATGGCCCAGACCCAGTCGTTCTTGTCCCAGCCGTGCCCGTCCTTGGCGTTGATCTCGTCCCACAAGAGCTTGTAGCCGTTGCGGTAGGATATGGAGCTTTGCTTCTGTGGGTCAGGTTCGTAGGTGGATGCTTTCAATCCACCTTCTGCTTCGGCATCGGTCTCGTTGATGTCTTGTAGCCGCTGGACCCGCAGGCTGGTGATCTGCAGGATGGTGCGGCACTGCAACATTGGCAGGTGCAGGGACGACTTCCAGAGATGTAGCCGGGTGATCTCGTCATGGTCGGGGTTGTCGTAGGACCGGCCCCTGCCGTCAACAAGAACCCGACCAGCCTTGAAGGCGGTGGTCCCTTCCCAGTTCGCCCAGGTCTCGCGCACCCAGATCAGGTCGCCGACCTTGCCCCAGGGGGACAGCCATTCGAACTCGGACGGCTTCATGCCGAGACGGGTCAGGCCCCCCTTGTCTGCCTTCACCCAGGCAGACACCGCCCCCAGCGGGTTCATGTCGATCTTGTGGGACACGCCCCGCTGGGCAGACTGGCAGCCATCCCCCGGCAGGATCATGTCGGGGCTGACGGTCCTGGTCGGGATGATGCGCGCCTTCTTCAGGTCGAACAGCCTGCGGGTCTGGGACTTGCGTCCGTTCAAGATGGCCTCGGACATGTCTGTCCTGAACAGCAAGGGGGACAGGTCGAGTTGGGCCAGCGGCGACTCGATGCCGAACATGGTTTTCAGGAAGCCTTCGTGCTTCATTTCAACCTCTGGTTGTACTTGGAATAGTGCTGGTACTTCCACGGCATTAGGGGAATGCCCTTGCGGTGCGTGATCCTTTTCGGCATCTTCGAGATGACTCGTTGGATCTCCGCCTCGCTGAACCCCTGTTTCTTCATGTCCCTGCGGCAACCGCCCTTGACGATGACCGCCCATCCTTCCTGCGAACGCCAGTACTTGTCCTGATAGGCCCGCATCTTTTTCTTGTTTTTGTAGTAGTAGGCACGGGCTTTCTCCTGCCGTTGCTTCCGATCCCGGCGATAGCGTTCTGCGTCTGCTATCCGTTCAGCCACATGCTTTTTGGTTTCTTTGATGACGATCATCCCTGTCCCTCGAACAGGCTGATCTGGCCCTCGGGCTTCGGCCCCCGTTCAGGGGCGTCACCGCCGACCAGGGCACGCTTGACCTCGGCGCACCGGGCATCGTAGAGCTTCAGGAAGTCTGGGTTCAGCTCGATGCCGATGTAGTGCCGCCCTAGGAACTCTGCCACCGCCCCAGTCGTCCCGCTTCCGTGGAAGGGGTCCATGACCACGCACGGGACGGGGTCGCCTGCGTTGCACTTGCAGGTGGGTTCCCAGCCCTTCGTCAGGGTGGGTGCCAGGCTTTTCAGGATGTTGGCTTTCGTGGCGGACGGGTCTTGGGCCTTGGCCTTCTTGGCGTCCCCCTTCTTGGTCTTTCCCTTGTAGTCGCCGGCCGTGTCCGATCCGCATTCCTGTTGCCAAGCTAGGGCATCGGGCGAGTCGGCGTCTTTGGCTGTGATCCGCTTCCACGGCGCCGCACAGCGGGGGCAGCACCCTTTCTCGGATGTGCCAGCCTGAACGCAAGGCAGGGGGATGTGGGGCGGGAACATGGCGAAGTGCCCGATGTTGGACGGGGAGTTGGACAGGATCCAGACGTCGCGCTTGTTGCGGCCGCCAGCCAGACGGGCTAGGGCATCAGGGTCGCTGAAGACCCGGTTGCCGCTCCGCACGCCTTCCTTGCCGCCAGACAGGCGGGTGTGGGAGTCATGCTTGTATTCGCCTTCGGGCCTGGCCCCCTTCTTGATGGCGTCCATCATGCCCTGCCCGATGGGTTCCTTGATGGCTTCGGCATCGTAGAAGTAGTTCTCGGACTTGGCGAACATGAAGATGGTCTCGTGGGACCGGGTGCATCGGTCCCTGACGGACTCCGGCATGGGCACACGCTTGGCCCAGATGATCTCCTGCCGCAGGATCCAGCCGTCCGCCTGCAGGGCGAAGGCCACCTTCCAGGGGATGCCGATCAGGTTCTTGGGCGGCAGGCCGCTGTTCTTTTTGGGGGCGATGCTCCTGTGGGTGTCCTTGTGCTTGTTCATGGGCTGGCCTTCCCCGGCAGACCACCTGTCCGCCGAGTAGGTGTCCCCGAGGTTCAGCCAGAAGGTGCCGTCCGACCGCAGGACGCGGTGGGCTTCCCTGAAGACCTCGACCAGCCGGGCGACATAGGCGTCAGGGCTTCCCTCGAGTCCGATCTGCTGGCCCTGGTCGGCGTAGTTCCGCAGACCGAAGTAGGGCGGGGATGTGACGATGCACTGCACCGAACCGCTGGGCAGATCCTTCAGCCTAGCGATGGCATCCCCGACCAGTATGCGATGGGACTTCGAGATCTGGTCCTTCACCCCGCGGCTCCAGCAAGGGCCTCGATGATGTCCTTCCCGTCAGGGCCACCGGCCACCTGTGCCGCAGCCATGATGATCTCCTGGGCGAAGACACGGGCCTCGTCCGAGATGGCCTTCTTCCAGGCTTCCGAGTCCACGGATGCACCGGCCGCGGTGGCGGTCACGAAGCGGCGGATGGCGGCGTCCGCCATGTCGTTCGGGGTCCGCACCTTGATGAGTGGCTTGGGGGCCTGCTTCTTGGCTTTAGGCATGGCGTTCTCCTTTGCCGGGAATGATAACAACTTGTTGCTTATGGCGCAAGGCGAATCGAACCGCCCGGCGGATCAGCTCGCCCTCGGTGATGCCGAACTCCCCAGCGGCGAGCTTGATGTCGTGCTTCAGGTCATCTCCCATGACGACACCCATGCTGACCGCCTTCTTGCCGCCGACCGTCCTCGGCCTGCCTGCGCCGGGACGCCGACCACCAATCTTTTTCATAACAGCATCTCCTGTGCCAGTCGCTGGACGGCGACCTTGATGTAGTCGGGGTCTTTCTCGATGCCCACGGCACGGCGCCCCAAGTCCTTCGCCGCACGCAGGGTCGTGCCAGAACCCATGAACGGGTCCAGCACCCAGTCATCTATGGCTGTCACCGCCTGGATGGCCCAGCTTGGAAGCAGGACGGGGAACGGGCATGGGTGCCCATCGATGCCCCGCTCGGGCGGGATCTGCCAGACTGTCATCTTGGGGCCCATCTCCTGGTTGAACTTGTTGGGCTTGCCCAAGGCGTAGATGCGCTCATCGCAGGGTGCGAATCGGCCGGCGTTCAGGGCCATGGTGATGCCGCGGTCCCAGATGATCTCGGCCCAGATGCGGTGGTCCCCCAGCCACGCTGTCGGGTAGATGGGCCAGCCGTCCCTGTATCGGAGCTTGTGGTTGTACCAGACCGTACCGCTGGTAGCCGCTGCCATGGCCTGCACGCACTCCTTCTGCCAGGCCTGGTAGGCGGCCTCGTCCATGTCGTCCCCGTAGCCCTTCTTGGAGACCTTGTCTGTCCAGCCCGACCCCTTGTGCATGCCACCGGGATCCTGCGGGATGCGGCTGCCGAGCTGGTTGTAGGGCGGGGACGTGAAGGTCGTCTCGAAGAACTTGGGCGGGAACCGCTTCATGACCTCGAGGCAGTCGCCCTGGAAGATGACCGTGTACTCATCCTGGTAGGCCGGTGTCAGGCCGATGTCGGGCAGCGGCTTCAAAACAGCACCCCTTGGGCCATGCGGTTCGCTGCGATCTCGCAGTACTTCTCGCTGATGTCAATGCCGATGGCCCGGCGACCGCTGTCCTTGGCTGCACGCAGGGTCGTCCCGCTACCTAGGAAGGGTTCGATGACTAGGCCACCTTCAGGGCACGCCCTGTCGATCAGCCAGCCTGCCCACCGCAGGGGCTTCGGGCAGGGGTGCCCGTAGGCCCCCATCTTCTCATCGTTGTTGACCGACAGGTAGTCGTGCATGGACAGGCCCTTCGACCGGCCGTAGACCACCAGCGGCTCCCAGTCGTTGAATCCGATCGCCGACACATGCCCCGGCGAACCCTTGTGCCAGGCGATCAGCCAGTCGGGCGGGTGGTTCTTGTAGAACCAGCCCAGCCGTTTGATCTGGCAGGACGGGAAGATGACCATGTCCGCCTGGGCACGCATCATCGGGATCAGCTCGCCCATCAGCTTGAACCAGCCCGGCTCATCGTCCTTCCAGACATCGTAGGCGAGATCGACGCCGTAGGGCGGGTCGGTCAGGATCAGGTCGGCGTGGGGCAGCTGGGGCAAGATCTCCCGGTTGTCGCCGTGGTAGATGGTGACCCTGTCGTCCTGGTAGTAGGGCTTCAGCATGAAGGTTGCTCCTGGTCGTGCCTGCCTGTGACCACGTTGCCCCGCTTGATGTCCTTCATCACCGCGGTGAGCTTTCGTTGGCTGATCCTGTGCCCGTTGTGCAGGCGGACCTCGTGGCCTAGGTGGTTTCTGTAGACGGTGTGCTTGTTGGAACCGACCAGCTTGTAGCCGTGGTCCCGCAAAGCCTTGCGGATGTCCCCGGTGGCGCTCATGTTCTTCGGCCCTCCTCTGGTGTGACGACTGGCACTGTCTGGAAGCATTCGGGTGGCCGGTGTTCGACGGGGACATACCGCCACCGAATGTCTGAGTATGGCAACACGGACCCGATCCGATTGTCCGTGAGATTGAAGAACACCAGAAACGGGTGCCCAAGATAGTAGAAGAACCTCAGTTCGGTCCCCGGTATTCTGGCCTGATGGTTCACCCGCAGGGCTGCCGTGGTCGCTTGGTGGTTCATGGCGTCAAAGCCGTCCCAGTCCAAGACGATGCGGTAGCGCTCCCAAAGCCGTTCCTTGACATGCTCGAAGGCTTTTCGTTCTCGTGGGTAGCGCCCCGCTTCAGAACCCATGGCCTCCGCCAGGAGTGAAGGCGGCGATGACAGCCCCGAGTAGCATGATGGCTCCGTAGGCCACCGCCGCTTCGCATGCCAAGATCAGCCACGGCTTCGTGCGGGCCCACAGCAGGCGCAGACGGCGGCGGCGGATGTTCTCGGGCTGAAGGTCAGCCCAGCCCTGGTCATAGCGGTTCAGCATCTTGGTGGCCTCGGCCGGTGTCAGGGTCTTGGCTGGCTCCAATGGACCCTTGGTGCTGTACTTGTCCAGGAATAGCATCGGGTGTCGCATCAGTCCCTCTTCTTGTAGGCGGATGCGTCCTTGTCGGGCAGCAGGTTGGTCAAGATGCCTTCGGTCGCACCCTGCGTCCAGAACCGCGGCATCGGGAAGGACGGCGGCTGTCCGGGGACTCGGATGATGGGTGCCAGCGTCATCCAAGTGCCCTGCTTGGTCTCGAGATGGAACAGGACGGCCTCGTAGGCCCCAGTCTTGTCCTTGACCGGCCCCATGCGGTCGTCCAGAGCGGTCGCCTTGGTTTCCGCGGCCCAGACTTCCATGATGTTCAGGACCGTGTCGGCGTTGAACTCCATCGCCATCCGGCGCAGGATCGTGGCCCAGGCCATCTTGTCCATCTTGGTCTGGAGCGGGCGGCCGCCCACGATGGCGACCCTGTCGCCCGTCCACAGGAAGGCGACCTGGTGAAGGCCATGGTCCCGTGCCATGTTCAAACGGGCGAGACGGGCGATGTTCTCGACCTCGGTCTGACGGGGAATAGCTTCGTTCACGGCTTGCTCCCTTCCAAGTTCTTGCCGAGGTCCTCGGTGCTTCCATGCTTCCGCTGACGCCATGTCAGCAAGATGCTGTTCCAGTCTTCCCCGTCCGCCCAGCCGCTGACCAAGACTCGGGCCTCGGTCGGCGGGGCGTTTAGGGCCTTGATGTCGAACCCCGTGGCGACCCCCTTGCGAACCCAGGAGTCCAGACCGCAGGTGTCGCAGTGAACCCAGAAGCTGTCCAGGTGGCCTTGGATCTGGAAGAAGTCCAGCAGGTGGACATCCTTGCAGTCGGGGCAGGTGTGGAACAGCTTCAGCGGCTGGTTCTTGATCTCATCGTGCAGGTAGTAGGCCACGGGCCAGACTCCTTTATGCGGCTTTCAGGTTCAGATTCTATGACAGGTTATCAGGCCATGTCAACGGAATCTTTTACGCAGATACCAGAAAGCATGGTTTGATCTTTAGTGGCTTGCGATGCTTGATCCTGTGGCCTTTTGTGCGGTGGTCACAGACAGGGGCGTATCCTTCAACGATCTTCTGGATCTTGCCACCACGGGCTAAAAAGTCCGCAGTAGTCTCCCCCTGGAAGGTGGGGCTTTCGGTCAGCCAGCGGCACCTTTCCCCCCAGCGGATGTCGCGTTCTACTGCATGGACTTCGGAGTCATCTAGGTTGCGAAGTACAACATCGGTGTATTTTCGGAACACCATCCCATCAGCAAATGTCCGTTGGGCCTTCATCTCATCGGAGCACTCCGCCTTCGTCCAGTCTGTCGTGTCTTCCCATGACTGTTCGCCGGAATGGTGTCCTTGCCCATCCTTGATTTCAGGTAAGTGCTTCCGTTTCCAGAGGAACGGCTCTCCTGTTAGGGTTTCAAGGGCCTGGGCAAGAAACTTGCTGGATACCGAATGCCCGCCATGTCCTAGGACATCCTGAATGTGTTCGAGTTTGCGTTCTATAGATTCGGCACCTTCTTGCCGACGAACCCACCATTCGCTACGGGTTTTGACCGCGCACTCCCTAGAGCAATGCCCCCAGAAGAACTTGAACTCATCTTCGTAGCGGGCTTTGTTGTCTGGGCGCTTACCGCAGGCGGGACAGACTGTAGATGCCAGCCTAGCAGCGGTCTCGGCGCGCTCCATGCGGGCATTAGCAATCCAGGCCTTGCGGTCATCATCGGCTTTCTTCTGGGCTGCCTTTGCGGTAGCGATCTGATCCTTCGTCAGATTCCAGATAGGGGTTCCGAACTTGTAGGCCCAGTGCGTCAGGAGCGCATAGTGCTTTTGCCCACAGGCGCTTTGGTAGTGCGCCTTCATTCTGACGATATTTCTGAAATGATCGTGTCGAGCCGCATCATCGTCAAGTCCCGGCACCCGCGGTATCTTCGTCCCGCACCATGGGCAGGGGCGTGTTCCGATGATGATCTCTTCGGATGTCAGGGTGGCCGGTGACATGATCTGGATCTCCGTTTTGATGATCGTATCTTCTACAGGCCCTGCGGGAACGCCGCCGCCTGGTCGTGCCAGTGCTGGGAGCACTTGTTGTTGAAGGGCGCCTTGGGCTGCCCACAGCCCTTCACCGAGCATGCTTCCTTGTCCACGCTGGCCTTCAGGTCGGCCAGCACCTTCGCCCGGCTGGTGCCGTAGACGGCGTTGTGCTTGCCGAAGGTCGGGCCATCCCAGACTCTGCCCTCGTAGCGGTGCGGGGCGGTGGACCAGGTCTCGAGGGTGTGGCCCTTGTAGGGCTTCAGGATCGATGTGCGGGCTTCCCGGCTGACCCTGTGCTTGATGCGTCCCATGGCGTTCTCCTTCTGTGGTGGTTGGTGGTTCTTGGGATCGCCCCGTCCGACCTAGACGGGGCAGACCCGAGTGCCATCAGCCCTTGACGCCGGCCATCGCCAGAGCGGTCGTCATGGCCTTCTTCTTCAGGGCGTCGCCTTCGCCCATGACCAGGAAGTTCTCCTTCGCCGTGTCGGTCCTGAACTGCCGGGCGTGGTCGGTCCAGTAGGTGACAGCGTTGAAGGCCCCCCAGATGGTGCCCTTGCGGCTGGGGAGGTCCTGCCCAGGGGCGGTCTCGAAGGCGTTGACCAGGGCGTTGTACTTCTCACGGGCGGCGCCCTTCTCGGCGTCAGGGTCGAAGCCCAGCGACTCGAGGAAGGTGTCCAGCTCGGCCTTGCGGATCTGCTTCTCAGCCAGCAGGTTCGCCTGCTCCTCGAGCTTCTTGAAGGGCTCGGCGATGAGGCCCAGCGACTCCCGGACCTCTTCCATCTTGGCCTCGACGTTCCTGTCGTGGCGGAGCTTCGACAGCAGGCCCTCGCTCTTGGCCTTGGTCAGGGCCTGGGTGTAGGTGTTCATGCAGACCACGAAGGTGCTGGTCAGGCCGAAGTAGATGCTGTGCCAGCCATCGTGCCCGTTGCCCATCAGCAGGTAGGGCCTGGCGGCGTCCTCGCCCTTGACCCGGATCTCGGCGAGATCCAGCGAGAGCATCAGCCAGACCCTGCGGCCCTCGTTCAGGCTGCCGCCGCTGATGTAGTGCGCCCCCGCGGACTTCACCAGCAGGTCGCCCATCGCCTTCAGCTCCTGGTTCTGCAGGGGCTTGTAGTCGGGCCCGACCACGCCGAGGGCGAGATCGGTGTCGGTGCGGTGGATGGCGAAGCGGTCGGGGATCGGGACGATCACGCCTTCCTTGTTCGGGCTGTAGGCCTGCCTCTTCTCGACCGCCCAGTTCAGGCCAGCCTCTTCGATCGCCTGGTCGCCCGTCAGGGCGTGGGTCAGGGTCTTGCCGAGCTTGTGCCACGGGTGCTGGCCCACGGTGAACACCGCCGCCTTCCCCGTGGATTTGTCGATCATGTGCGCCATGACTTCCTCCTTTTGGTGGGCTGGTGGTTCCCGCTGGTTGCGGGGTTGTCCTGCCCGTCTTTCATGATTTGATTATATGGCAGATAATCATTTAGTGTCAACAAAATAATACATCACAATCCCAAGGGGAAATCGGCACGAAAATAGGCGTTGAGCAACAAATCGTTTCCATTGTATATTGCCCCCATCGAATCCCTGCCACGGCAGGGGGCATCCTTCGGGGGTCAGATGGGCCAGATCCTGAACGCACAGGGACAGGCGGTCGACAAAGACGGCAAGGTCAAGGTGTTGCCTGGTCTGGACATAGGCGACCCCGTCACCAGCCTGGACCTGCTGGGAGCTGTCGGGCGCGGCCTTTACATGGCTGCCCACCAGTACTCTAGGCTGGGTGGTGTGAAGGGCGAACGGCACGTGAAGCTCATGGCCCGTGATGTCGCGACCCTTGCCATTCAGGGTGCTACCGTGGGCGACTTCGCTTCCAATGTCCTGAGCGAGCTGTCCTTCTCCCTGGCTGAAGCCGAAGCACGCATCGCCGTCCTGATGGGCCTGATGCCCGAGGACAAGGTCCAAGCCGCCAAGGAAGCGGACATGGGCGTGGCGATCGAGTGGGAGAACCGCCGCCGCCTGTTCACGATGCGGGTGCCCATCACCCTGCGGAAGAAGGAACGGCTGGGCCTGCTGCTGGCGGACACCATCAAGGGCGAAGCCCCCACCCAGGAGATCTTCGACAAGGTGGTCGAAGAAGCCAAGGCGGCTGGGCTACAGGTCGAACAGCCCAGCGATACCGCCGCCGCCGATGGTGCGATCCCGGTGACGGTCGATGAAGAAGATGATGACGCTACCAAGACCGAGACACCGGCCGATGCGCCGGCCGCACCTGCCCTGCAGGTCGTGGATGGTGGACAAGATGCGCCCCTTCAGCCCGTGCTGGACACAGCTCGGGCGTTGGGGCCTGAAGAGTAGTCGGCAGGGGCCACCCGCGGCTGATCTGGATGGTCCAGGTCGGCGGGTGCCCTGCCACCTATGGGCCTGAGTAGATTCGACAGCGTTAATGAATCTGCCAGCGCACGCCGGGGATGTTCAGGACCTCGTTAAAAACCTGGGCAGGCTTAATCGCCACGAACAACCTGGTGGCTTTCGTGCGCCGTACTCTGGCGCTCGACCAGCCCCAGCTCCTCGCGGCTTAATAACCCGCGACGGATCCCCCCAAGGCATCGTAGGGGTGTCCTGATCCGTCATCACGATGCTGGACCCTGGCGTCCTTGCTGGTAGCGGTCGGGGTCGAGATCAAAGGCAAGACCAGATAGTCCTGAACAGACCCGCCCTGGGGTCGAAGGGGGACGAAAATCTGCAAGGCCCACAGGGATAAGCGTGTAGTGCTGACCGAGGATTTCGTGCTGGACACGGGGGGCGGCTCCCCGTCAGGTCCACCAACTTCATCGAGGTCAGGTTCTTCCAGCGCATCCAACCTGAACGACACCGGCTCGAAGGCGCCACGGCTGGTTGTCATCGAAGGCTCTGGATGTTCTGGAACAACCTGATCTCGAACGAGACGAGGGTCAACTTTGCCTCTTGACCAGAAACCGAAGCAGGCTATCCTACCTTCGATGACATCAGGGGCCACTGTCTCGTGGCCTACTGCGATGGTGCTTCTGCTGTTGGGGGGCACCATCCTGGTCGGGATCGGGTGGTTGGCAGGGGGCTATCGGAACCTTGCCGCAGAGAATACCCGGCTGGCGTCTGAGAACGAACAGATGCGTCTGGCAGACGAACGGATGCTTCGGTCTCGGACGGACTACCAACGCCCAGGGGTGACGCAGGACGAGGTCGATTGGATCTCCCGGATCGCCGAAGACTACGGGATGCCCTCGGAAGTTCTGTACGCCTTCAGGCGGGCCGAGAACGGCGGCACCGGCCTGATGTTGGGGGCAAACCGCATATCGCCAGAGATCCGGCTTCGGTATCCTCCGAAGTGGTGGCAGTTCGCCCAAGGGGCGAAGACCTGGACGAAGCATCTGAACAAGGTGGCGGTCAACGACCCCTACCTGCGGCATCGGACCCTGTGGTCCTTTGCGACCCAATGGAACCCGGACCCGGAGCGTTGGACCGAGAGCGTCTTGGCCTACCTGACCGAGGCACGGTTGAAAGGCTTGGTGGTGACTGAACCGCCGAGGAAGGCCCCTTCCGGGGCACAGGCCAAAGGAGGGGGCCCGAAGCCCTCCAAGCACTCGAGCAAGGAGAAGAAGCGATGAAGAAGATCATCCTGTCGCTGCTGGCCCTGCCCCTGGCCCTGACCCTGGCCTTCGGCTTCACCAGCATCACCACCCCGGCGCACGCCGAGGAGACCGCCGCCGTCGACAACCAGTTCGTGGACGGCAACTGGTTCACCATCGCCGCCGCCAAGGGCGAAGCCTACCAGGTCGGCAGCCCGACCCAGGTGGCCCTGCAGGCCCAGCTCGACCTCTACCAGTCCGCCGTGGAAGCCGGGGACTCCGAGAAGGCCGAGCACTACGCCATCCGTTCCTGGGTGAAGGGCTGGTACGCTGCCGAGATCGGACGCAAGGCCTACGAGGCAGGCGACTACGCTGGCGCAGCTGCGGCCCTGAAGCGGGCGGTGACCTACGGCAAGACGGCACAGAAGCCCGGATCCGGCAAGGGCGAGACCGCCGGCCGAGTGGATGACGACAGCGCACCGGCCTACGGAGGCACGTCCGCGGTGGAGGGCCAGAGGGTGGTGGCTTACGCCAAGAAGTGGTTGGCGAAGGCCAACGCCAAGCTGGGCGCCTCGGGCGGGGACGAGTAAGAACCCCTGGGGAAGGGGTGGGATCTACCGGGGGCCTCCTGATTCAGGGGGCCCCCGTTCTTCTTCTGGAGGACATGAACATGGACCTGACAACGACCGCGGCTGTGGCGAACACCGCTACTGCCGCCACCCAGGCGGGGTTCACTCCTGCCCAGCTCGCGATGATGATGGGGCCGGTGATCGCCCACGCCATCCAGCCCATCGCTGCCAAGATCCCAGCCAGCCTGAAGCCCACGCTGATCGCCGCTGGCGCCATCGCCGTTGGGGCCTTCACGACATCGGTCCAGACGGGGATGTCGTTCAAGCAGGCCCTGGGCTACGGCATCGGCACCGCCCTGTCGGCGAAGCTCTACCATCTCGGCGTCCTGAAGGACGGCGGGGTGATCGGGTCGGTCATGCAGGGCATGAACCAGCCCAAGGCGTAAAAAGCCATTGACAGGAATCTAGGGCAAAGATAACATCTTGTTGCCCTTCGGGGTCTAGCCTTCGGGTTAGGCCCCTTCCTTTACACGCATAGGAGCCAGCATGGCTCGAATGGTTGGGCTGGACCTGTTCTCTGGCCTGGGCGGCATTGGTGAAGCCCTGTCGCCTTGGGTCAGGACGGCGGCTTACTGTGAGATCGAACCCTACGCCCGTGGCACCCTGTTCAGCAGGATGCTTCGGGGCGAGATCGATGTGGCTCCGATCCATGTCGATGTGTCCAAGCTGAACGCCGCCGCCCTCAAAGAGATCGGGGTGCCGAACATCGACATCATCTTCGGGGGCTTCCCCTGCACCGATCTTTCGCTGGCAGGCGACCGCAAGGGCCTTCAGAAGGGCACCAGGTCTGGCCTGTTCCATCAGATCGTGCGCCTGCTTGAAGAGCTGGAACCTCGCTTCGTCATGCTTGAGAACGTGGCGGCGATCCGTTCCATGGGCATCGACCAGGTTCAAGCCGAGCTGTTGCGGGTCGGCTACGACACCCGCTACAGCGTCCTGTCCGCCTACGATGTCGGGGCGAACCACAAGCGGGAACGCTGGTGGCTTCTCGGCCGGCGCACCCGTGCGGTTCCGTTATATGCCAAGACCGATGCCCCTGCGCCCAACCAGGATGACCTGTTCGGCATCGTGCCCGAGTGGGTCAACGGGTCATGGGAGGTCGGCATCCCGCGGCTGACGGACCAGAAGGACTACAGGGCGGATCGTCTGCGGCTACTGGGGAACAGCGTGGTGCCCCAGTGCGCCCGTGAAGCCTTCCTGCGGTTGTCCGGCATCGGGGGGCAGTATGGCATCTAAACGCCACACCACCACCGGCTGGACGCACCTGCAGGACATCATCAAGGATGTCCCCGGCGCACCGGCCATCCCCCCGCCCCGCCCAGAAGCCCCCGAGGACTGCGAAGCCATCGTGGACGGCTTCTGGATGGCGACCGATCCCCAGTGGTCGGGGTCCAGGTTCGCCATCATGCTGAACGGCGAGTGGTCGTCAGGTCAGGAAGACCTGTTCGGCGGCGTGTCCGCTCCGCAGGGATCGTGGCCCAAGCGGTGCCGCATGACTGGGGACGGCTATGTCTTGGATGTCACCCCATGGCCCGGACGCCCAGATATCGGGGCTTCCGATGGCGAGTCCGGCATCTGGCGCACCCCGAACGCACGGGACTACAAGGGCGCCGACCCCAACAACGCCACGAACAGGCAGATAGGCCTGAACGACCAGGTGAAGGCCCAAGGCCTGATGCCGACACCGACATCATCCGACTGCTACGGGGCGGGGCAGGGCCCGAATGTCCAGGGTGGCGAAAGCCTGAATGTCTTCGTCCACAGGACCACCGAAGGCGGCAAGTTCCACCAGCCGTCCGTGGGTCGTGGCGACGGCAAGCTCTGGGCCACTCCGCAGAACCATGACGGCAAGACTGGATCGGCGGACAGGATCAGCCGGGATAACGGCGGCGGGTGCCGCAATCTGAACGATGAGATCCAGGCCTTCCCTGCGACTGCGGTGGGGAACTTGCCCACGCCCAAGGCCGGTAGCAACAGGAACAGCCGCAAGGCCATCATGGGAGGCCACCCCAACCACCCATCCAAGTCGGACCTGAGTCTCGAGCAGGCCGTGGAGTGCATCGAAGGAATCCTGCCGCGGGAGGTCAAAGACCCGTCCGAGTTGCCGTCCCGCTTCCAGGCCCTGTTCCCCACACCCACGGGCACGGAACGGGCTGGCACGAACCCGAACACGGGCAAGGGTGGTGGGCTGTCTCGGCATGTCAAGGATGAGGCTGGTCTGTTCCCAACCCCACGGGCAGGGAAGGTGAATGGCGAAGACGAGGAGACCTGGCGGAAGCGTCAAGAGAACGGCGGGGTGTCCACGCCACCGCTGGGCTTGGCGGTCAAGCTGTCAGACGCTCCGCAGGACGGTCCTGTGGGCTGGGCTGGCAGGTCCGATGGTCGGCGGGACTGGCCCACGCCAAGGTCGTCCGAATACAAGGGCGTAGGGCCGGTGGGATCGAAGTCTCACAAGCACATGCTGGACAAGCACTACCTGTGCGCTGAGGTCCAGGAAGCCGAGCTGGGAGGCGCAGCCCAGTTCCCGACCCCACGTGGCGGTGGCGAAGGTGTGGGTCTGTGCGGCGGCACGGGGGCCTACGAACAGCTCAAGGGTCTGGAAGCGGACGGGACCATCACCGAAGACGAACGCCGGGCCATGGCAAACGGGCGGGGCGGGCAGCTCAACCCTGACTGGGTCGAACCCCTGATGGGCTACCGCTGCGGGACCACCCGCATCGAACCGGCCGTGGAACCTTGGCTGAAGGTCGACTCGAAGCGGCTGAAGGCGGCTGACCTGAAGAAGCTCCATGACCAGGACGATCAAGTGGACGAGGAGGAAGGTCAATGAGCATCAAGATCCTGACGGGGGACTGCCGGGAGTTGTTGAAGACGCTACCCGAAGGGTCCATCCACACCTGCATCACCAGCCCGCCCTACTGGGGCCTGCGGGACTACGGAACCGCAAAGTGGGAGGGCGGGGATCCGAACTGCGACCACAGCACCGTCCGCACCCGTGGGGACGACATCAAACCCGGGGGTCTTCAGGGAACATCCAAGGGAAGCCGTCCAGATACCCGAAAGGTTTGCGGCTTCTGCGGGGCGACTCGGGTGGACCTGCAGATAGGACAGGAAGCCACACCCCAGGAGTTCGTGGACAACATGGTCCAGGTGTTTCGTGAGGTGCGGCGTGTCCTTCGAGACGATGGGACGCTGTGGCTGAACCTTGGCGACTCCTACATCTCGGGGTCCACGGGAAGCCTGTCGTCCAAGCCGTCCAAGATGGAAGGTGGCAGGGCGACCCAGGTCGAAGGGGCGAAGCGTCCGTCCAAGCTCGGCATGCCTGGGCTCAAGACGAAGGATTTGGTCGGCATCCCTTGGCGCACCGCCCTGGCCCTGCAGGCAGACGGCTGGTATCTGCGATCTGACATCATCTGGCACAAGCCGAACCCCATGCCAGAGTCCGTGACCGATCGACCGTCCAAGGCCCACGAGTACTTCTTCCTGCTGACCAAGACGCCGGAGTACTTCTACGACTACAAGGCCATCGTGGAGCCTTGGAAGGAGAACCCCAACGACATCAAGCGTGCCATCGAGAAGCATCCCGGCTACGATGGGAAGCACACGAAGGGCTACTCGGGGGCTGTGCGGGGCCAGCCTGTGGGCGACCCTGAAGGCGGCCGCAACAAGCGCACCATCTGGACCGTGCCGACCCACGCTTTCAGCGGGGCCCACTTCGCCACCTTCCCGCCCGACCTGATCGAGCCCTGCATCAAGGCAGGGTCATCCGAGAAAGGGTGCTGCCCGAAGTGCGGGGCTCCGTGGCACAGGGTCATCGAGAAGTCCGACCAGCCTGACCCATCCTACCGCGGCAGTTCTTTCGACAAGGGCAAGACGGGTGAACGGGACGGCGGGGAACGGACCCAAGAAGGCGAACGCATGCTGAAGGTGTCCAAGGGGTGGAAGCCCAGCTGCGAGTGCGGCCTGACGGAAGTGGTTCCCTGCACGGTCCTTGATCCGTTTGGCGGGGCCGGTACGACCGGCCTGGTCGCTGACCGCCATGGCAGGAACGCCATCCTGTGTGAGCTGAACCCAGAGTACATCAAGCTGGGGGCGGAACGGATATCTGGGGACGCCCCGTTGTTCGCCCAGGTCGATACGGAATCCTGATGCGCTACGGGTCCGTCTGTTCTGGGATCGAAGCCGCCACCGTGGCCTGGCACAACCTTGGCTGGCAGCCTGCCTGGTTCAGCGAGATCGACAAGTACCCGTCCGCCTTGCTGAAGTACCGCTACCCGGCAGTTCCGAACCACGGGGACATGGTGAATCTGCCGGGTGCGATCAGGAAGGGGGACATCGAAGCCCCAGACCTGTTGGTCGGTGGTACGCCATGTCAGGCGTTCTCGTTCGCGGGGAAGCGTCGATCGCTGGAAGACCTGCGGGGTAACTTGACATTGACCTTCGTGGAGATCGCCAATGCAGTTGAATCTGTTCGGAAATCCCAAGGGAAAGCCGGACCCATCATCATCTGGGAAAATGTCCCAGGCGTCCTCGTCACCAGCGACAACGCCTTCGGGTGCTTTCTTGGAGGGCTGGCAGGAGCGGATGAGGCCGCTCGTCCTCTTGAAGGGACATGGGAGTATGCAGGCGTGGTCCACGGCCCGCTCCGTCGAGTGGCGTGG
>Ga0116154_10000755_pt1 | contig 32920 bp, 22 predicted proteins | sample AD_UKC030_MetaG_FD_89898 | JGI IMG/M metagenome (GOLD analysis project Ga0116154, IMG submission 89898) | Active sludge microbial communities of municipal wastewater-treating anaerobic digesters from USA - AD_UKC030_MetaG | ecosystem: Engineered > Bioreactor > Anaerobic > Digestate | place: USA... | reverse complement strand
GCGTAGATGGTGTGGATTTCGCCGCGCCCCTCCCAGTTGTGGAACCGGCGGGTGGTGAGCAACTCGATCGCGCGATCGTGCTGGCCCGCGGCGGTGAGCAGGACGATCTCGCGGGTCAGGGCGTCGTCGCGCAGCGCGACGGTGTCATGATGATTGGTGAGCATCGCCAGCCGCTGTGCGACTGGTTTTCCGGCCGCCTCGTATTGAAGATCCAGCTCGTAGAGAAAGCGCGGCTCTTTGGGGTTGAGCGCGACGGCGTGTTCGAGACTGGTCACGGCTCGATCCACATCCTGGCGCGTTTGGGCGTAGGCCAGGCCGAGGTTGCGGTGGACGAGCGGAAAGGCATCGGCGAGTTCGCGCGACTTTTCCCAGGCGGCGATTGCGGCTTCGGGCTGATGGTCGTAGAGCAGATTGCCCAGGTAATACCAGGCCCGGGCGTCTTCGGGATTCCATTCGAGCGCTTTCCTGAGGATTCGTTCCTCTTCGAGCCGGAACGGGAAGCAGAAGTCGGGGGATTGCCGGGCGGCGTGGGTGTAGAGTTTGAGCGACTGGATTCTGCCGGCCATTTCGTACGCGTGGGCGAGGTGATAGAAGACCAAGGGATGAGCGTCCGCGGCGTCGGGATTGCCCTCGAGATGGCGTTCGAGCACGTCGATCACCTCGGTCCAGAGGCCGGCGGCGGCGTAGTCGCTGGCCAGCTCGAGCCACGGCTGCGCCTGCCGGGGCATGGTGGCGTCGAGCCAGGCGAACGCGCGATTGGCGGCGTCGCTGCGCCCCCTCTGACGCAGGGCCAGGCCGAGTTCGTGGGCGGCCAGGAAATCGAGTGGATCGAAGGCGAGCGTGGCCTGCGCGGTTTCCTCCGCTTCATCGGCGCGGCCGAGGCGTCGGAGCAGTGCGGCCTTGAGCCCGCGGGCTTTTGTGTTGAAGCCGCTTCTGGCAAGAGCGTCGTTGACATGTTCGAGGGCTTTGGCGAATCGGCCGCGTTGGGCGTCGATCTCGGCGAGGGCGTGGAAGGCGGCCGCCTGCCAGGCGTGGCTCCAGGCGGCGCGCTGGAATGCGTCGTAGGCCGCGTCGAGTTCTCCCCGGGCCTTGAGGACGACCCCGAGGTAGTACTGGGCCTCGCCATCCTTGGGCCGGATGTAATTGGCCGTCGCGCGCCCGAGGGCGGCGCGGAGGTGGAGTTCGGCGGGATCCCAGCGGCCCGCCTTGGCGTGCAGGAGGCCGAGCGCGGTGTTGGCGCGGTAGTCGCCGGGGTCGCGTCGGATCGCTTCCTCATAATAGGGAGCGGGCTCGAACGAGGGGCTGTAGAGCTGCTCGATGCGCAATCCAGTGAGGTAGAGATCCTCGATGGACGCGATGTCCTTGGGTGGAAGAGGGCGGCGGACGGGGTCCGGCATGGGCAGAGCGTCGGGACGGGGCGTCGGGGGATGCCAGCGGACCAGTTCGCGTCCATCCGCGGCGGCGAGCGAGGCGCGGAGTTGGTGGGGTGCAACTTCGGCATCGATCGGCAGTGTCATGACGAACGGCTGCCGGGGACGGATCGTGAGGTTGGTTTCGAAGAGCGTCCGGTCCTCGAGCTCGAGCCGGGCGCGGGCGTTGGGGAATTCCGCGGTTGCGTTGAGGGCGAGGCGCGCGACGCGGTTGGTGAGTTCGAGGTTGAGGGCGGCGTCGAGTGTGGCGGCCTTGACGCCGCCCAGCTCGCGTATGGGATACCAGTAATGCTTCCAGGATTTGACTTCGCCGGGCTGAATCCAACTGTAGTCGGGCTGATTATCCGAGAACGCACCCGCCATGAGTTCGAGGTAGGGGCCATCGGTGTCGGTCAGGATGCCGCTCCACAGTTCACCCTCGGGGCCGGTCCCCCACTCGAAGAACTTCTTGCCCGGCACCACGTGATGGTCCGCGTAGTGCAGGACCCCCGCGCGGCGTCCGTGGTCGTATCCGCCGAAGAAATCCTGGTCTGAGTGGAAGCAGAAGAAGGAGACGGGCGAGGGGTGGCTTTTCCACCAACTGATGTCGACGCCGCGGGTGTAGTCGACGCCGCCGTAGACTTCGCGGGCGATTGGCCAGCGGGCGAATTCGGGTTTGCCGTGCTGCACGGCGAAAGCGGCGTCGGGCGGGAACAGGACCTGGTATTGGTCGTTGGCGTGGACGGCCGGATTGATCCAGAAGAGGAACGCGTGGGCGAAGGGGGTGCGGTTGAAGAGCCGCATCGTCATTTCGATGTAAGAGCGGTCCGGGTGCAGAGACAGGCCGACGATCCATTTCAGGCGGTGGCGCCACTCGATTTCCCCAACCCAGATTGTCTTGCTGCCGTCCGCGTTGGTCTGCGTGGCGACCTCGACCGGCATGAAACTCGTCGCCCGGTGGTGATGCGGGAAGTTCCACTCGACTCCGCCGGAGATCCAGGCGCCGAGCATCCCGATCAACGCGGGCTTGATGACCGATTGCCGGTAGAAGAAATCGTATCCGTTGCTCTTGTCGACGGCGCTGAAGAGGCGTCCGCCCAACTCGGGCAGGACAGTGATCTGGAGGCAGTCGTTTTCGAGGACCAGCGCGCGATAGGCCTGGTCCTCCTTGATCTCGGTCAGCCGGTCCTGGACGGGGTAGGGATAGAACGTGGCGCGTGCGCCCTGGTAGGTGCGGCCCTGGTAGAAACGCGGATTCGGGTCGGGCGGAGCCACCCGATACGTTGGGAGGACCAGGCGGGTTTCGGTCAACTGCACCTCGCCTGCCGCGCCGGGCCAAGCCATGCCCACACAGAGCCAAAGGGCCGCCGAGAGCACGGATGTCCATCGACTCGAGCGGCGGAGGAGCGGGGATTGGGCCGATGCCGCAAGCGGGGCGCGCGGAGCGCGGCGTCCTGTTTTCGGAATCAGGGAAAGGACGGTGGAGGGAGGAGGGCACGCGCGGACGACCGTGGTGTTCATAGGCGTCGGCGAGTGTTGCGTCCGGCCCTCAGGAAGACGAGCACAATCAATGCGCCTCGGGCCCTGTGTCGGCCATGCGGGCGAAACCTTCCTCGATGAACGTTGTGTTCTGAATGCGGGCGAGCTTCGCATAGAGGCCCCCCAAGGCCATAAGTTCGTCATGGCGCCCGCGCTCGATGATCTCGCCGCCGCGCAGGACGAGGATTTGATCCGCGTTGAGGATGGTGCTGAGGCGATGGGCGATCACGAAGCTGGTGCGCCCCTGCATGAGACGTTCGAGGGCCTCCTGGATGAGGCGTTCCGTCGCGGTGTCGACGCTCGCCGTCGCCTCGTCGAGGATGAGAATGGGCGCGTCCATCAGCAGGGCGCGGGCGATGCTCACGCGCTGCTTCTCGCCCACGCTCAGTTTCACGCCGCGCTCGCCGACGCGCGATTCGTACCCGTCGGGCAGGCGGCTGATGAACTCGTGACAGTTGGCGGCGCGGGCGGCGGCAACAAGGTCGGTCTCAGAGGCCCCGATGCGTCCGTAGAGGATGTTCTCGCGGAGGGTGCCGTTGAAGAGGAACGCCTCCTGGGTCACCACAGCGATCTGGGCGCGCAGTGTTGCCAGCGGCAGCGTCCGGATATCGTGGCCATCGATCCGGATGCGTCCGCTGTCGAGTTCGTAGAATGCCGGGAGCAGTCCGACCAGGGTCGACTTGCCCGCGCCGGTCGGGCCCACCAGCGCGATCATCTCGCCGGGCCGGGCGCGCAACGCAATGTTGCGCAGCGCCGTCTTGCCTTCGGCGTAGGCGAAGCTGACCCGGTCGTACACCACCTCGCCGCGCGCGCGCCACGAGGGGGGAACCGAAGGCGCGGCGAGGTCCGAGGAATGGTCCCTGACGGCGGCGCGTGCGGGCTGGTCCGCCGGCTCGCCGGTCGCGATCCGCTCCTCGGGCGTGTCGAGAATGTCAAACACGCGGGCGGCGGCCGCGCGGGCGGCCTGGAGCATCTGATTGAGGCCGTGCAGGCGTCCGATCGGCTCGTAGAAGAACATGCCGGCGTAGAGCATGAAGGCGACGAGTTGGCCGACTTCCATGCGGCCTTTCAACACCTGGGCTCCGCCGACCCACAACACCAGGCCGATCCCGGCGGCCCCGATGAACTGCATGGCCGGCCCGTACCAGGACCAGGCGCGCATGACGATGAGCGTGCCTTCGCGCAAATCGTCCGCCCGGTCGGCAAACCGCGTGTCCTCGTGTTCCTGGCGGCCGAAGGCCTTGATCTGGCGGATGCCCTGGAGGTTGTCCATCAGCAGCGCGTTCATGGCGCTCGATGCCTCGCGCTGTCGGCGGTAACGCCGATGGGCCGTGGTGGTGTACCAGAGCGCGCCCGCCACCAGCAGCGGCATCGGGGTCAGGGCGACCAGCGTGAGGGTCGGATTGTAGCTCGTCATGAACACCAGGGCGCCGGCGATGCTCAGGAGAGCCACCGCCCCCTGTTCGGTGCCGTCGATGAGCAGGCGCTCGACGTTGTTGACGTCCTCGATCACGCGCGTCATGAGGTCGCCCGAGGCCCGCTGGTCGAACCAGTTCACGGGCAGGCGCTGCAGCCGCGCGTAGACCGCACGGCGCATGTCGTAGATCACGTTCTGTTCAAGCCGGTTGTTGATCCGGATGCGGAGGCAGTTGAACACCTCGCGCAGGAAGAATGCCCCCAGAAGACCGATGGCCGCCGGAGTCAGGGCCTCGACGCGCCGCTTCGCGATGACCTCGTCGATCAGGTAGCGCGTCAGCTTGGGATAGAGCAACCCGAAACCGAGCGAGGCAATCGCGCATCCGACCGTCGCCACCACCAGCCACCGATACGGACGCAAGTAAACAGCCACCCTGCGAACGACTTCCCGCGTCGTCCGGGGTTGCGACTGGAAACTGGGATCCGTGTGGGCGCCCCAACCGTGCTGCCTCATGCGATTGCCCGTTGCATGGTCCGGTTTTAGGCCAAGCCAGCAGAAGTGAAAGACCTTTTCGACCAGCCCGGATTTCTCACGACCGGGAAGATGACAACGAAATCCGGGCTGCGGCAAAAACGCGCCCGGTTCGAGAGATGGCGCGTGTGAATCAAATAGAAGCTGCGGCGCGGGTGCGGACATGCCAGTCTGACGGGGCTTATGACACCGCGTGAACGCATCGCCGCCGCCCTCGATCACCAGGAGACCGCAGTATTGCCGGCTGACTTTGGAGGGGGATTCCAGACCGGCATCGCCGTCAGTATTGTCTATCAGCTCCGGCAGCGTCTCGGCCTGGACCGCCCGGGCACACCCGTCCGAGTGATCGAGCCGTACCAGATGCTTGGAGAGATCGCCCCGGATTTGGGCGAGGCCCTGGGCAGCGACACGACGCCGCTTTACGGAACGGGCACGATGTTTGGCTATCCCGCATTGACGTTCAAGGAGTGGCGTCTGCCCGACGGCACGCCGGTGCTTGTTCCCGAGGATTTCAACACGCAGTTCGAGGCCAACGGCGATTTGCTGCAGTACCCCGGCGGCGATCGGTCCTGCGGTCCGTGCGCGCGGATGCCGCAGGGCGGCCACTTCTTCGACGCCATCATCCGGCAAGGCCCGCTCGACGAGACGAAGCTCGATCCGGCGGACAACTGCGAGGAATTCACGCGTGTGGCCGACGAGGCCTTGGAACACTACCGGCGCCGCGCCGAACAGCTCTGGGCCGGCAGCGACCGGGCGGTGTTCTGCACGTTTGGCGGGCTGAGCTTCGGGGATATCGCGCTTGTTCCCGGCACGTTTCTCAAGGAGCCGAAAGGGATTCGCGATGTCGAGGAGTGGTATGTGAGCACCGCGGCGCGACCCGGTTACATCAAGGCGGTGTTCGAGCGTCAGTGCGAGGTGGCGATCGAGAACCTCAGGCGTTTGCACGCGGCGGTCGGCGACCGGGTCACGGTCATCCAGACAAACGGAACGGACTTCGGGACACAGAACGGGCCGTTCCAGTCGGTTGCGGCATTTCGGGACCTGTACAAGCCCTACCAGAGGCGCGTGAATGCGTGGATTCACGAGAACACACCGTGGAGGACGCTGATGCATTGTTGCGGCGGGATTGCCCCGTTGATCGACGACATCATCGAGGCGGGCTTCGATTGTCTGAATCCGGTTCAGTGCAGCGCCGCGGGGATGGACCCGCGGGTGTTGAAGTGCAAATACGGGGAACGCCTCGTGTTTTGGGGCGGCGGGGTCGATACCCAGAGGGTCCTGCCGTTTGGCACGCCCGAGGAGGTGAGGCGCCAGGTGCGCGAGCGGATCGAGATCTTCCGGCCCGGGGGCGGGTATGTGTTCAACACCATTCACAACATTGTGGCCAACACGCCCGTGGACAACGTCCTGGCCATGGTCGAGGCGCTCCGCGAGTCTCGGGACTGAGCGGGCCGAATGCGGGCCGAATGCGCCTTGCGCGTGTCGAAGAATCCGGGCTAGTGTTGCTGTGTGAGAGTGCTTTTCGTTGGGGATATCGTGGGCGAGCCAGGCCGGAAAGCGGTTGCCCAGTTGGTGCCTCGCCTGCGGCGGTCGGAGCAGATCGACTGCGTCATTGCCAACGGAGAGAACGCGGCGGGCGGTTCGGGGATCACGGGCAGGACGGCCAGCGAGATTCTCGGCGCGGGCGTGGACGTCATCACGCTCGGGGACCACGCCTGGGGCCAGAAGGAGATCATGGCCTACATTCCCGGCGAACCGCGCCTGCTGCGCCCGCTCAATTACCCGCACGGGGCCCCGGGGCGCGGGAGCGGCTTGTTCCAGTTTCCCAGCCAGGCCCCCATCGTCGTGATCAATCTGCAGGGGCGGGCGTTCATGGGCGATTTGGACAATCCTTTTCTTTGCGCCGAGGCGGAGGTGGCGCGTGCGCGGGCCGAGACGCCGATCATCGTGGTCGACATGCATGCGGAGGCGACCTCGGAGAAGATGGCCCTGGCGCGCATGCTCGATGGCCAGGTGAGCGCGGTCCTCGGTACCCACACGCACGTGCAGACGGCAGACGAACAGATCCTGCCGGGTGGCACGGCTTTTCTTACGGATGCCGGGTTCACCGGGCCGCACGAGAGCGTGCTGGGGCGGCGGATCGAACCAATCATCAAGCGGTTCCGAACCAATCTGCCGCAGCGTTTCGAGGTGGCGTCGGATCGAGTGCTTCTGCAGGGCGCCCTGATCGAGATCGACTCGGCCACCGGACGCGCCCTGTCGATCCGCCGCATTTCGGAACCGCTGCCGCATCCTCCCGATGGGCAAGGTCACTGAATCGCAGTGGGATTTCGGAGATCTGTTCACGGCAGCGGAGACGCGCCAGGTCCTGACCGTCACCGAGCTGACCAGCAGGGTGAAACGCCTGATCGAAGGGCAGTTTCCGCAGGTCTGGGTGGGCGGTGAAATCAGCAACCTGCGCGCCCAGGCCTCCGGCCACTGCTATTTCACGCTCAAGGATCCCGGCGCCCAGTTGAACTGCGTCCTGTTTCGCGCGCAGGCCAGGGGCAATCGGGAGGTTCTCGAGGACGGCGCCAAGGTCAACCTGCAGGGCGAACTGACGGTGTATGAGCCGCGCGGCCAGTATCAACTGATCGTCACGCGGGTCGAGCCCCAGGGGTTGGGCGCCCTTCAACTCGCCTTCGAGCGCCTGAAGCGCAAGCTTCAGGCCGAAGGCCTTTTCGACTCCGCCCGCAAACGCCCCATCCCGCGATGCCCGCAACGCGTCGGGATCGTCACCTCGCCCACCGGCGCCGCTTTGCACGACGTGCTCCATGTGGTCCAGAGGCGGCATCCGTCCCTCGAACTGATTCTCGCCCCGTGCCGGGTCCAGGGGACTTCCGCGGCCGAGGAGATCGCCGCGGCGATTCGTCGACTCAACGCCTTTCACGCCGAGTGTCTGGCTGGCGGGCACACCGCGGCGCGGGGGGGGCTCGACGTGATTTTGGTGACGCGCGGGGGCGGCAGCCTCGAGGACCTATGGGCTTTCAACGAAGAGGCCGTGGCGCGCGCCATCGCGGCCTCGACCCTGCCGGTCATCTCCGCCGTCGGGCATGAGATCGACTTCACGATAAGCGATTTTGTCGCCGATCTGCGCGCAGCGACACCGAGTGCGGCGGCTGAGATCCTGACCGAAGGCGGGTTTGCCGGTCGCGGCTTTCTGGCCGAGGCTGCCGCGCGCCTGGGCCAACTGGCGCGGCAAGGCTTCGAGCGCGCCCGCGACGAGATCGAACACTGGCGCGGTCGGCTGGCCCGGGTCCATCCGCGCAGGCGGCTTCAAGTTCGGGAACAGCGCCTGGACGACCTGCGCTCCCAACTGGCCCGGGCCGCTCGTTTCGGGCTGCGCGGCGCCCAGGCGCGCCTGCTCCTCCTGTTCGAGCGGACGTCCCGCGTCCGGCCGCGCCTGCTCGTGGCCCGCCGCCGCGAGACCTTGGCGCTGACGTCCCAACGCCTGCATGAACGGGCCCGCCTCGCACTCGCGCAGCGGCAGCAGCGTGTCGCCAGCCTGGCCGCCCGAATCCGCCTCCTCTCGCCGGAGAACGTCCTGGCGCGCGGGTATTCGATCACCACGCACGCGCAGACCGGGCGCGTGCTGCGCAGTGCGGTCGAAGCGCAGGCGGCGCGGGTGTTGCGGACCCGGCTGTCCGCGGGCGAGGTGGTGAGTGTCGTCGAGGGTTCGTCCGGTTGACGCGTGGTTGCGGTCCGGGGCGGCTTTGGCTCGCATCGGTTCCGATTCTCACTTGACCCCGCCGGCCAGGAGCGTCTCGAAGTGCGGGGGCTGCTCCTCCCGGGCCACCAGGCTGAGCTCGATCTTGCGGAAGCCGGCGGCCTCGAGCCAGCGCTGCATGTCGCTTTCGGCGAAGCCGAGCCAGACGTCGCCATAGAGATCCCGGGCCTGTCTGAACTGATGGCGGAGCAGATCGAGAATCAGGATCTGGCCCTTCGGACGCAGAATCCGGTGGGCGCTGCGGATGGCCCGGTCGGGTTGGGCGGCGTGATGGAGCGCCTGGCTCAAAATCACCACGTCCACGCTCGCCGCGTCGATGGGCGGATCCTGCAGATCGCCCAGGCGGAATTCCAGGTTGCGCAGCCCTGCCTTGGCCGCCTTGGCCGCCCCGAACTCGACAATCTTCTCCGAGTTGTCCACGGCGATGACCCGTTTGCAGCGCCGCGCGAGCAATTCCGCCACCAGGCCCTCGCCGGATCCGAGATCGGCCACCGTCAGGGGCGGCAGAATCCGCAGCAGCAGTTGCCCGAGCCCCTGCCAGCTCCGGCCCGGGCCGTAGCTCCGGTCGAACCGGCCGGCGACCTGGTTGAAGAAGACCTGCGCTTGATGCTGACGCAGGTCCAGGATGCGTTTCAGGTTGATTTGATCCGAGGCGTATTCGGCCTGCTCGCGCGCGCCCGCCCCGCCAATCCGGACGATCTCCCGCACCGCGGCATCGAGTTCCCGGTTGAGCCGGTAGAAGGTCCGCTTCCCATCGCGCCGGCATTCCAACAGCCCGGCGTCCAGGAGCAGGCCCAGGTGGGTCGAGATGCGTGACTGGCCCAGGCGAGTGATGTCCTGCAGTTCGTGGACGGACAGTTCGTCCTTTTCCAGGAGGCCCAGGAGGCGGAGTCGAGTGGCGTCCGCCAGGGCGCGAAGAGACTTCAAGACTGTGTTCACGAGAAAAATCAGGTTGACGGCCTGAAAAGCACTTATATCTTCCCATCGTGATACGTCAATCTTGAACCTCGCGACGCTACCCATGAGCAAACGTTTTATCTTCTCTTCCGAGTCCGTTGCCGAAGGTCATCCGGACAAGGTGTGCGACACCATCTCCGACGCGGTGCTGGACGCCTGTCTGGCGCAGGACAAGTCGAGCCGGGTGGCTTGCGAATGCTACGCGAAGTCGAATCTGGTCGTTGTGGGCGGTGAAATCACGAGCCGCGCGAAGGTCGATTTCGCGGCGATTGCCCGGCAGGCCATTCGGGACATTGGGTATGTCAACGACGACGACGTGTTCCACGCGGACAAGGTGTTCGTGAATGTGTGCGTGACCAAGCAGTCGCCCGACATTGCCCAGGGTGTCGATGCCCGGGCTGCGAGGGGAAAGAAGAAGGCGGAACAGGGCGCGGGCGACCAGGGGCTCATGTTCGGCTACGCGTGCGACGAGACGCCTGAATTGATGCCGGCACCGATCATGTTCGCCCACCAGCTCGGGCGCGAGCTGACGCGGATTCGGAAGACGGGGCGGATCGGGTGGCTTCGGCCCGATGCGAAGAGCCAGGTTTCGATCGAGTACGTGGATGACCGGCCTGTGCGTGTGACCAGCGTCGTGATCTCGACCCAGCACACCGCGGAGGTGGATCACGCCCGGATCGAGAAGTTCTGTATCGAGCAGGTGATCAGGAAAGTGCTGCCCAGGCGGATGCTCGATCGCGACACGCTCTACCTGGTGAATCCGACGGGGCGGTTTGTCGTGGGGGGGCCGCAGGGAGACACCGGCCTGACGGGCCGGAAGATCATTGTCGACAGCTATGGCGGGATGGGCCGACACGGGGGGGGATGTTTCAGCGGGAAAGACCCGTCCAAAGTGGATCGGAGCGCCGCCTACATGGGCCGGTACGTTGCCAAGAACGTGGTGGCGGCCGGACTGGCCCGCCGCTGCGAAGTGCAATTCGCCTATGCCATCGGCTATCCGGATCCCGTGAGTGTCTGCGTCGACACGTTCGGGACAGGGGTTGTGAGCGACGAATCGGTCACGGAGGCGGTGCGGCGGGTGTTCAGTTTCAAACCCGCGGAGATCATCAGGCAGCTCAACCTGCTTCGCCCGATCTACGGAAAGACCACCAACTACGGCCACTTTGGCAAGAATGATCCCGACCTGACCTGGGAGCGGACGGACAAGATCGCCGCGCTCAAGAAGGCCGTGAAATGACCGTGGCCGCGGCAATTTGAGATTTGAGATTTAAGACTCCCATGCCTGCTGTTTCAATCGCTTCTTCCCGCGCCAGGGCCGCCAGGCCGTCGTCCGTTCGCAAGAACGGCAATGGCAAACCCGGTTCGGACTGTTATGTCAAAGATCTTTCCCTCGCCGCCCTGGGCCGTCGGGAGATCGAGGTGGCTGAAAAGGAGATGCCTGGGCTGATGGCCATTCGCGAACGGTACGCGGCCGAGAAGCCGCTGCGCGGCGCCCGCGTCTCGGGGTCCCTGCACATGACCATCGAGACGGCGGTGTTGATCGAGACTCTCGAGGCCCTGGGCGCGAGCGTCCGCTGGGCGAGCTGCAATATTTTCTCGACCCAGGACCAGGCGGCCGCCGCTGTGGCCCAGGCGGGGATTCCGGTCTTTGCGTTCAAGGGCGAGAGCCTCGAAGAATACTGGGAGTTCACCCTGGCGGCCCTGACCCATCCGGGCGGCAAGGGGCCGCACCTGGTTGTCGACGATGGGGGCGACGCGACGCTTCTGATGCACAAGGGATGCGAGATGGAACAGGGGAGCGACTGGACGCGCACGGCCTCAGCGAGCCACGAAGAGCAGGTGATCAAGAACCTGCTCAAAAAGTGCGCCCGAACGCGCCCGGGGTGGTTCACGGAGGCCGTCAAGGGATGGAAGGGGGTGAGTGAGGAGACGACGACGGGTGTGCACCGGCTCTACCAGATGCTCGAGGCGGGCAAGCTGCTCGTTCCGGCCGTCAACGTGAACGACTCGGTCACCAAATCCAAGTTCGACAACCTCTACGGGTGCCGGGAGTCGCTCTGCGACGGCATTAAGCGCGCCACGGGCGTGATGGTGGCCGGCAAGACCGCCGTCGTGTGCGGTTACGGGGACGTGGGCAAAGGCAGCGCGCACAGCCTGCGGGGATTCGGCTGCCGGGTGATGGTCACCGAGATCGATCCGATCAACGCGCTCCAGGCGGCGATGGAGGGATTCGAGGTCAAGACCATCGAGGAGACGTTGGGCGAGGCGGACATCTACGTCTCGGCCACGGGCAATTGCGACGTCATCACCTTCGAGCACATGCGGCGGATGAAGGATCAGGCGATCGTCTGCAACATCGGGCACTTCGACAACGAGATCCAAATGGATCGGCTCAATGCGGCTCGAGGCGTCAAACGCGTCCCGATCAAGCCGCAAGTGGACAAGTACGTGTTTCCGGATTCCCACGCCATCTACGTGCTGGCTGAGGGCCGGCTCGTGAATCTGGGATGCGCCGAAGGGCATCCGAGTTTCGTGATGAGCAACAGCTTCACCAACCAGGTCCTGGCCCAGATCGATCTTTGGAAGAACCGGCACACCTACACGATCGGCGTCTATCGCCTTCCCAAGAAACTGGACGAAGAGGTCGCCCGGCTGCACCTGGGCAAAATCGGCGTCAAACTCACCAGGCTGACCAAAAAGCAGGCCGAGTATATCGGCGTCCCCGTCGGGGGCCCCTACAAACCCGACCATTACCGGTATTGATTTGCAGCCCGCATGGGGCGGGCCTCTTGAGTTTTCGGCTCCGCCGCGGCCGCGAGTCCATGAACCATGCGATCCGCGCGCGAGGCGGGGCTTTTCTTTTCTCTGGCGCCGGGCGAGTGATGCTGTTTGAATAGCGGCCTAGACTGACAGGTCGAACAGACCATAACGTGCGGACACAAAAGAACCTATGAATCCAAGCGATGCTCATCCCTCCGCGGCGGGCGTATCCCGTCGTGACTTTCTGAAACACTCCTCGCTGGCCACGGCTGGCGCGTTTGCGGCCGCCGGGTTTCCGGCGGTTGTCAGTGCCCAGACCAAGCCTGTGTTCAACGCGGTGATTCTGGGCCTGGGTGGCCGCGGAGGCGGCGCAGGTCAGAATTTCCTTGAAGCCGCCAAACTGGCCGGCGTCGAGGGCAAGATCGTGGCGACGGCCGACATCTTTCCCGGCCAGGCCCGGCGTGGCACGCAGGCGTTCGGAGTGCCGGAGGACAAGTGCTTCAGCGGTTTCGATGGCTACGTCAAGGCGTTGGACGTGCCGGGAGTGAACTACGCCATTCTGGCTGCGCCGCCGGGCTTTCGGGCGCCGCATTTCAAGGCCTGCGTCGAGCGCGGCAAACATGTCTTCATGGAGAAGCCGGTGGCCGTGGACGGGCCGACCGCGCGGATCATGTACGCGGCCTACGAGGAGTCGAAGAAGAAGAATCTGAAGGTTGCGGCCGGGACGCAACGCCGGCACCAGGCGGGGTACATCGAGACGATCAAGCTGATCCAGGGAGGCGCGATTGGCGACGTGGTGACGCTGCGGGCCTACTGGGTCAATGGCGGCCCGATCTGGCATCGGGGCGTGCAGGGCCAGACCGATCTCGAGAAACAGATTCACAACTGGTACCATTACATCTGGCTCTCGGGCGATCACATCTGCGAGCAGCACGTCCACAACATCGACGTCTGCAACTGGATCATGAACGCGCATCCGGTCCGTTGCTGGGGCATGGGCGCGCGGCAGGCTCTGGGCGACGCGGCGGGCGAGATCTGGGACAACTTCGCCATCGAGTTCGAATATGAGAACGGCGTGCGCATGTACTCCTATTGCGGCCAGATCAAGCGCGCCTGGTCCTCCGTGAGCGAGGCGGTGCATGGCACCATCGGCACGGCCAACCCGGGCGGCAGCATCAGCCTGAACCGCGGCTGGCGTTGGCGCTCGACGCTCAAGCTGCAGAGCGGCGATCCGTACACCCAGGAGCACGTCGACCTCATCAACGCCATCGTCAAGGACACCGAACTCAACGAGGCCAAGAACGTCACCGACAGCACGCTCACCGCAATCATGGGGCGCGAGGCCGCCTACAGCGGCGGGGCTGTCGACTGGGACCAGATCCTCAACTCGAAGTTCATGTACGGGCCCGAACAGCTCTACTCCGACGCCTCGAAGATGCAGTGGGGCGAATTCCGCACGCTGAAGCCGCCCATGCCGAGCAGTTTCGACATCTTCAAGACGCCGCCGGTGGCTCCGGTTGCCTGAGCGGATCCCTTGTTTCGTGGCAAGGCGCGGGCACATCGCCCGCGCCTTTTTTTGTATTCATGCAGCACCTGTCTCCGTGAGGGATGTTTCTTTGTATGAAAACGGACTGTGCGTCGGCACCACCTTCCTCGCGGCCCAGGTCGGCGCCTTTGTCGACCATCACCCGCTCGAGCGATCAGGGCGGCAACACGGGCAACGACAAAGGCGAGTGGTCGACCGCTGGCTTGCGCCGTCACCATGCTCTTCCGTGTCTGCCTCTGCTTGGCCTGTTGCTCGGTCTCATGCAGGCGCAGGCGCAGACTCCGGCGCAGGCGCCCGTCGAGCTGGGCATTGACACGCTGGCTGGACGCGGCTGGCGCCCCCTGGCCGGGAAGAGAATCGGCTTGATCACAAACCCCACCGGGGTGGACCGGCGCGGGCGCTCGACCATCGATCGATTGCGCGCGGCGCCCAGGGTCAAGTTGGTGGCCTTGTTCGCGCCGGAACACGGGTTGAGGGGCGACTCGGCGGCCGGGAAGGAGTTTCCGGACAGCAAGGATCCGCGCACGGGCCTGCCAGTTTACTCGCTGTACGGGCCGGGGCCGGTGCGCAAGCCCACGCCGAAGATGCTGCGGGGCATCGACGTTCTTCTCTACGACGTGCAGGACCTGGGGGTTCGTTCGTACACGTACATCAGCACCATGGGGCTTGCAATGGAGGCGTGCGGAGAGGCCGGCATCGAGTTCATGGTGCTCGACCGGCCCAATCCGCTCGGGGGCGCCCGGGTCGAGGGGCCGATGTTGGATCCGCGGTTTCGTTCCTTTGTGGGCTGGTGGGAGGTGCCGTATGTCTACGGGCTGACCTGCGGCGAGCTGGCGCGCATGATCAACGGCGAAGGGTGGACCGCCCATCGCTGCAAACTGACCGTGATCCCGATGTCAGGCTGGAGCCGCACCATGACGTGGAAAGCGACGCGCCTGCCCTGGGTGCCCACGTCTCCGAATGTGAAGTCGGCCGAGACCGGCCTGTTCCTGGTCGCCACGGGCGTGCTGGGTGAGATCGGCGGCGTGAGCATCGGGATGGGGACCGACATGCCTTTCCAATGCATCGCGGCGCCGTGGCTCAAATCCGATGCCCTGGCGTCTCACTTCGCGGGCCTGCGGCTGCGCGGGGTGCAGTTCTCGCCCGTCAGCTACACGCCCTCGCGCGGCATGTTCCAGGGCCAGCGTGTCTCGGGCGTGCGGATTCGATTCAGCGAGCCGGACCAGGCCCCGCTGGTGGCGATCAATTACTACGCCCTCGAAGCGGTCCGGCAAGTGGCGGGGCGGGACCTGTTCGCGCTGGCGCTCAAACGCGGCCAGTCGTTTCAGATGCTCGACAGGGTGAACGGCACCGATTCCGTTCGGCGCGCCCTGCAGGAGGGTCGCAGCGCCCGCGGCATTGTGGCGTCGTGGAAAGCCGGTGAAGACGCCTTCCGCAAGAGGCGCGCCCCCTATTTGCTTTATCGGTAACCCGGGGGCCGCGGTGCGGACGAGTCGGCGCCGCGGCGCTGGCGGCCTGCGCGGCGCTGCCCGAGATCAAGCGCCAGCTTTCGCGGCAAAGCAGTTCTCGACGAAGGTCCGGATCACGTCGATCTCGTCCTCGCCCGCGATGGTGTGGGCTTTCACGAACTCATGCCATTCGAGGTTCAGTTCGGCGAGGCGCAGCCGCCGCATCTGTGCCCGGACCGGCTCGATGGGCAAGAGGGGATCCTGGGTCCCGTGAGTCACCAGGAAGCGCTGTTGTTTGGCCAGCGGCGACATCCCTTGCAGAAGCGAGTCGAGATCGTGTGCGTACCCGCTGATGCCCACCAACCCGGCCAGCCTGTGTGGATAGCGCATGCCCACCTCCAGCGTGAGCAGGCAGCCCTGGGAAAAACCGAACAGGACGGTGTCGGCTGCTGCAAAGCCGCGTCCGCCCAGACTGTCGAGCAGATCGAACAGGAGCGTTCGGCTTCGAACGATCCCCGGTTCCGCCTCGCCGTAGATGTCGTACCATGAGTATCCGCCGAAGTATTCGTCGGGGGCGTTGACCAGGAGGAAGTTGAGCCAGGGTAGATTCAGAACGGGCGGAAGCCAGCGATATCCTTCCATGCTGTCGCCCAATCCGTGCAAGACAATCATCAGCCGGCGCGATCGTTCCTCGCGGGCCGGCATCAAGTCCGTACTCAGCATCCGCGAATTCAACCCCGAACGCGCCGTCAAGACCAGCCCGGAATCGGCCGGGACGAGGTGCGGCGGTGTGAATTTCTTCCTTGGCCGCGGGTGAAATGTCGTTCAGTCTCCGGGCATGCGTAGGACATCAGTTTTCCTGCTGTTACTGGCAGTGGCCGGGCTGTTCTGGGGATCGGGCTGGGCTGGGGATTACAAGCTTTTGGACGGGAGCACCATCAGCGGCCAGATTTCCGACGGCAACGATTACGGAGTCGCTTTCCGGCTCGACATCGGCGGGTTCTCGAAGCGCATTTCGTACAGCAAGTTCACGCAGGAGGCCTTGAAGCTGCTGGCGGAGGATCCGAAACTCAAACCGATGGTCGAGCCGTTCATCGAGCTGCCTCCGGAGTTCACCAAGCCCAAACCCAAGCCGACCATCCGCCTGCGGGACGTGCCAACGGCCGACCGTCCGTCGGGACGCACCACGTTCTTCAGTTCATTCACCACGCCGTTGGGGCTCGTCATTCTGGGTGTTCTCTACCTGGCCAATCTGCTGGCTGCCTATGAGATCGCCCGCTATCGCAACCGTCCGGTCGCCCTGGCCTGTGGATTGTCCGCATTGCTGCCGGTGTTGGGGCCGATGATCTTCCTGGTGTCGCCGTCCTTGGAACCCGCGGAAGAGCCGGAGGCCGCCCAGCCCGAGGAGGCATTGGGAGGGCCGGCGATACCCCAAGCCAGCAGCCCCGCGGGCGCCACCTCCCGCAAAGTGGGCGTCCCTGCTCCGCCCGCCGGCGGAGGTCTCAAGGTGGCAGCCGTCGCAAAGACGGACGACAAGACCGAGGCCAAGGTCTACAAGCGGGGCGATTACACGTTCAATCGCCGCTTCTTCGAAACTCAGTTCTCCGGCTTCTTCCGCGTGGTGCCGACTGAAGCCGACAAGGACATGGTGCTCGTGGTGACCACAGCCAAGGCTGAATACGTTGGCAAGCGCATCAGCCGCATCTCCGCGGGTGATTTCTTCCTCCAGTTGCTGCAGTCGGCGGGCAAGGAGGTGGGGATTTCTTTCACCGAAGTGGCCCAGATCGCCGTCAAACACAAGGACGAAGTCCGCACCCGATGAGGTTCTGTCGCATTCCTCCGCTCGACACACCGCCGCGTGACAGGGATGGTCGCCGCGGCGGCTCGGTCTTTCCTTAGCGCTCATGGCTCAGCAGTTCGGCGATTTCACCGCCAGCGAATTGTACTGCCCCAAGTGTCGTCGGGCGATGCCGGTGCGGCAGAAGCTCCTGCTCGTTCTCCCGAGCGGCGAACTCTACGAATACCTCTGTTCCGGGTGCGCCACTTCCCTGGGTCAAAGGACGGTCTCGGGCCCAAGCGTGCGCGCCGCCAGCCCGAGGCCTCCCGCCAGACCTCCGCGTCCGCCCCAGGGGTCCGCCCCAACCCCGCGATCGATACGCGGATTGTTGCGCTAGGACGATCCCTCCCGATGCATCCCATGCGCATCGTCTTCTTCGGTACCGCCGAACTCGCCTGCGCCAGCCTGGAAGCCCTCGCGGCGGCGCCCGCGTTCAGCCTGTTGGGCGTTGTGACGCAGCCCGATCGCCCCCGTGGGCGTGATCTCAGGCTGCAACACTCGCCCGTCAAAGCAAGTGCGCTCAGATTGGGTCTGACGGTCTTACAGCCCGAGAAGTGTCGTCATCCGGACTTCATCCAGGTCATCCAATCGCTCCGACCCGATATCGGCGTGGTCGTCGCTTACGGTCAGATCCTTCCGCCCGCCCTTCTGCGTATCCCCCCGCACGGGTGCGTGAACGTGCACGCCTCGCTGCTGCCCAAGTATCGCGGGGCCGCGCCCATCCAGTGGGCAATCCTCAACGACGAGCCCGAGACCGGGGTGACCATCATGCAGATTGACGCCGGGCTCGACACCGGGGCCATCCTCTCGACGGAGGCCACGCGGATTCTGCCCGACGACGATGCGCGGACTCTGCACGACCGTTTGGCTCGATCCGGCGCCGACTTGCTGGTCCGCACCCTGCCCGAGCACGTTTCCGGGCGCATCGAACCGCGCCCCCAACCGGAGGAAGGCGCCACGTACGCCCGCAAGATCACGAAGGAGGATGGGCGTCTGGACTGGAACCGCCCGGCGCGCGAACTCTGGAACCGCGTTCGCGGACTTACGCCGTGGCCCGGGACGCACGCCCACCTCCGGAGCGATCCCAAGCCAATGCTCCTGAAGGTCCATCAGGCCTCGGTGAGGCCCGGGCCTCGAGGCGCGGCAGGCGAAATCCTCGCTGCCGATCGAGCGGGCATCATCGTGGCGTGCGGCGAGGGGGCTCTCTGCCTGACGGTGGTGCAGCGCGAGGGTGGACGCCGGCTCACAGCGGCCGAGTTTCTCGCCGGGCATCCTCTGCGTCCCGGGCAGCGTTTTGAAAACCTCGAAGCCGCGCCCAGTGAACCTGCAGGCGGATCGAAGGTCTAGTCGGGCCGATAACTCATCGCCAACCTCCGGCGCAGATCTTCCCGGTTGAAGGCATCCCGATAGTCGGCTGGATTGAAATTGTCCGTGAGCACCATCCCGTGGGCGGGATCAGTCGCCGGTTTGGATCCAAAGGTCTGTTCGGCCTGCCAGCGCAGGTCAGGCGGGAGCGATGAGAAGTCCGGCGTGCGGCGCACCTCGAGGTTTGCCTGTGGAGAGGCGACGAAGAACACGTTTCCGCTGCCCGCGGCATGGATGCGTGTGCTTGGAAAGACGCTCTTGAGCGTCTGCTCGATCGAGGCCAGGAGAAAGTCGCGCCCCGAGTGAAAGTCGCCGAAGGTGTTCATGACGAGGAGGCCGTCAGGCACCAGACAACGGCGGACGGATTCGAACGATTCGCGCGTCATGAGGTGAGACGGAGGCGATTCTCCCAGGAACGCGTCGAGCACGACGACGTCGTAGCGATTTGTGGTGGTTTGGAGAAAATAGCGGCCATCGCCGACATGGATTCGGACCGCCTCGGGCTTGAAGTCGAAGAACTGCTGGGCGAGCGGGATGACGGCGGGATTGATCTCGACCACGTCGACCTGGACGCCGTTTTGGGCCAACTGCATGGGCACGATTCCGATGCCCATGCCAATGCACAGGATGTTGGTGGCGTGGGGCGCGTAGGCGACGGACAACCCGTGCAGCATGTGCGTGAACAATGAGGCGCTCTGCCGGCGCGCCGGGTCGTAGCCGTTCTGCGTCAGGAGATCGTTGAGAAAGTAGCGGCGGGTGCCCGATTGGTTCTCGACCACCTGCATCAGGCCGAAATTCGAGTTGCGGCGGTGCAACTCGGTCAACCCGGGCACCGACGCAAACGGGCGCTGGCTTGCCCCCAAATAGAGGAGCAGAACACACCCCGCCACGCCGGCCCCAACGCCTCCCGCGTGACCCCTGTCCCACACCAGGAAATAGACCGCAGCCAGCGCGACCAGCACGCCGGCCGTCGCGCAGAGAGTGGTCGTATTCGGCAGAAACGGGATCAGGACGTAGCCGATCAGCATCGTTCCCACCACGCTGCCGATCGTGCTGATCGAGGTGAGCCGACCCACGCTCTGGCCGACGGTTGTCAGCGAACGGGTCAGCGCCCGCACGAACACCGGTCCGACCATCGCAAGGAGCCCGAGCGGCAGGAAGAAAAGCACCGTGGCGGCGAGCAAAGAGCCCGTGGCGAGGCGCAGTTTCAGGCAGGCAAACGCGACCGGTTCGCACACCAAAGCCGCGCCGCAGAGCCATGCGGCAGCCATGAGCAGCGACGCGTAGATCCAGCGCAGCGTCGGCCAGCGATCCGCCAGCCATCCTCCTGTCGCGTAGCCCGACGCCAGCGCGACCATGGTGACGGCGATCTGGGCCGTCCAGACAAAATGGGACGTGCCCAGATACGGGGCGAGCATCTTCGCGCCGAGGATTTCAACGATCAGAATGGAGGCCCCGCAACACGCGGCCGTGAAATAGAGATAGCGGCGCAGCCCGGCGGGCATCTCCGCCGCCGTCTTGCCTGAGTCGGATCGTGAACGCACGCCGGCTTTGTACCAATCCCCCCCGATCCCGTCCAGCAGTTGCAGAGGGGCGCGCGCGCGTGTCTGAAATCGGTCTGAAATTCACTTGAAATGCTGGGAAGCTTGGTGCGAAATGCATTTTTGATCTGATGTCTATGAATCTGGGTGACATCCTCCAGGCGGACACCATCGTCAGCGATCTTGCGGCCGGCGATCGTTGGCAGGTGATCGACGAGCTCATTGATTGTCTGGTGGCGGCCGGCAAGATCAAGCCGGAGCACCGCGACGCCGTGATCGCGGTCGTGCGCAAACGCGAGACCTCGATGAGCACCGGAATCGGCTTCGGCATTGGGATCCCCCATGCCTCGACCGACCTCATCGGCGATGTCGTCGGCGCCTTTGGCCGTTCGCAGAAGGGCATTCAATTCGATGCGCTCGACAATCAGCCTGTGACTCTGGTCATGCTGTTCCTGGTGCCCCAGGGACAGTTCCAAAAACACCTGCATACCCTGGCCGACATCGCCAAACTGCTTCATCGAAAAGACTTCCGCCAGGCTTTGGAGCAGGCCCCGGACGCTCCCGCCATGTATGGCATCATCCGGAACAACTCCATCGACAAGCCACCGCGCCCCGTTTGACCCGCGCCGGGCAACCGGCATCGCACCACAGCCAGGTTGCCTCTTCGCCCCGCCCCGTCTCCATCATGCTGCACCGTTCCATCGCACTGCGCCTCCGAGACGCCATCGCGCCAATCCTCCCCGATGCCGATCTCAGCAGCGTCGAGGTGCGCCCGTGTCCCGATCCGCGGCACGGTGACTACCAGAGTTCCGCGCTCATCGGATTGGCGAAGGCGCGCCGGCTCAACCCGCGCCAACTGGCGGCCGATCTCGTGAGGTCTCTGGATGTGTCGGAATGGTGCGATCCGGTCGAGATTGCCGGCCCCGGCTTCCTGAATTTCCGAATCCGCACAGAAGCCCTGGCCGCGGTGCTCGAGGGCGCTGTTCAGGGCCAGCACCTGTTCTTCGAACGGGCATCCCAGCCGCGGACAATCGTGGTCGACTTCAGCTCGCCGAACGTGGCCAAACCGATGCACGTCGGCCACATCCGGTCGACGATTCTCGGCGACTGCCTGGTCCGGACGCTGCGTCTGCTGGGGCATCGCGTGATCGCCGACAATCACATCGGCGATTGGGGCACGCAATTCGGCAAACTGCTCCTGGGCTGGAAGCGCGACCTCGATCGCGGCGCCCTCGAACGGGATGCCGTGGGCGAGATGGAGCGGCTCTACCGCGCCATGAACGCCGAGTGCGACTCGAATCCGGACACGCTCGCGGCGGCCCGGGAGGAACTCGTCCGGCTTCAGAACGGCGATCCGGAGAATCTCGCGCTGTGGCAGGACATGAACGCGCGCTCCCAGCACCAGTTCGATTCCATCTATGCCCGCCTCGGAATCCGCTTCGATGCCGCACTGGGCGAGAGTTTCTATAACCCGCGGCTCAAGGCGGTCGTCGAGGAACTCGAACAGGCCGGAGTGGCCCGCGAGAGCGAAGGGGCGAAAGTGGTCTTCTTCGAAGATGATCCGGAACTTCAAAAACACCCCGCCATCGTTCAGAAGAGCGACGGGGCCGCCAATTACGCCACCACAGACCTCGCCACCTTGGCCTACCGGATCGAGACCTGGAACCCGGACGAGATCGTCTACGTCACTGACGGACGCCAGCAACTCCATTTCCGCCAGATCTTCGCGATTCTCAGGCGCTGGCGCCCCCAGGCGAAGGTGAAACTGGCCCACGTCTGGTTCGGATCCATCCTGGGCCCGGATGGCAAGCCTTTCAAGACCCGCTCCGGGGACACGGTCAAGCTCGCGGATTTGCTGGACGAAGCCGAGGAACGCGCGCTTCGGCTGGTCACATCCAAGAATCCCGCGCTTCCCGAGGCGGAACGGCGCGAGATCGCCCGCGTGGTCGGCTTGGGGGCGCTCAGGTACGCCGATCTCCTGCCCAACCGCCAGAGCGATTACGTCTTTGACTGGGACAAAATGCTCGCGCTGACGGGCCACACCGCGCCCTATCTCCAGTACGCCTACACCCGCATCCGAAGCATCTTCCGCAAACAGGCCGAAGACGCGTCCGACGAGGCCGACTGGTCGCGGCGCGCAAGTGAGCGTTTCGTTTTGGGACAAGAGGAGGAGATCCGGCTGGCAAAGCATCTTCTGACCTTCGGCATCGTGCTCGAAGCCGTGGCCGGAGACTATCGCCCCAACTACTTGTGCAATTATCTCTATGAGCTCGCCGGCCGCTTCACCGCATTCTACGAATGCTGCCCCGTGCTCAAGGCCGAGGAACCGCACCGTTCGAGCCGATTGGCTCTCTGCGATCTGACGGCCAAGGCGCTCCAGCAGGGCCTCGCCGTCCTCGGCATCGAGACCTGCGAACGGATGTGACCGCGCCGCCCCGATCGGTCAGCGATCCGCGTCCTCCCTCCCTCCAGCACGGCTCGGTTTTGCTTTCCTAGCGCGCATGAGTGCACCTTTCGATGACATCGGCTCCGCGTTCTGCAGAAGTTGGTGAGAAATGCGCGCTATACACAGCGTCAGAAGTTCCGCCGCGTGAGGGCACGCGGCCGACAGGTTTGTAGGCCGGGTCCCCTGACCCGGCGCTGCATCATTTATGTCGCTCTGTATAGTCCGAATACTCCGCAAGGCCCCGCGGGGCACGATACCCGGGCTTTCCAGTCAGGAGACAGACCCGAAAATCCTGTTCGCCTCCGCCAGCGTCTCGTGGCAGCCGATGTCGTACCAAACACCCGGTATCCGCCAGGTAAAGACAGGCACGCGGGGATAGAGCCATTGGACAAACCGGCCCGGCTGATCGGGGTTGTTGCCTTCGGCCATGTACTGGCGAACGAGCGGCAGAATGTGCCGGGGATAGAAATAGAGCGCGATGCCCGTCAGGGTGCTCGTTGGCGCCTGGGGCTTCTCCTCGAAGAAGACAAGCCGGCCTTCCGGATCAAGGGTCAGTGTGTTGTACTTCTTGACCTCTTCGAGGTCGCGCACATCGTACACCCCCAGGACCGGCGCGTTTTTCCGACGACAGAACTCGCCGAACCCATGCAGCGGTTCGCTGAAAAGGTTGTCACCCGCCACCACGAGAATGTCATCGTCAATGCCCTCGCGGCGGAGCACGAAGTCGAGATCGCCGATCGCCCCCAGACGCTTCTCCGCATCGAAGACCCCGTCGTTGATCAGCTTGAATTCCAGGTGGGACAATCGGGCGCCATACTCCCGCGACCACGCCTCGAACAGATCGATGAACTTGCCGTTAGTGACAATGCAGATGCGATGGATGCCCGGAATGCAGGCCACGTTGTCGAGCACGTGCTCGATCATCGGCTTGCCGTCCTTCCGATCCGGGTGCGCGACAGGCAGCAGCGGCTTGGGCCGCGTCAGTGTCAATGGATACAAGCGTGTGGCGAAGCCGGCCGCCAGCACGATCAGGTTGATTCCGCCAGTGTGCGCCATGCGTGTTGCGCATTGTCCAACGCCTGCTCGCAGGTGGCGAGCCAATTCGCGGGGATTCATCGTCATGCGTCCGACCTTTTGGGCTGGCCTTTGCACGCCGCGCTTGCTCTGGGGCAGGATTCGCCTATCTTCCTTGCATCGTGCGTCTAAGCGCATGCATGGCGTGAATCTCAAGATCATGAAGTCATATCGAGTGTGCAGGGTCGGAGGGTGGGCTCTTTGGACGCTGGCAGGGTGGTTGGCCGCCCATCTGTGCGCGGGGGATGCGCCCCAGCCCGAAAGCCCGAAGCCGGCCGGGCTGGCTTCCTCCCTGGATCCGGTCAAAGACCTGATCACATTCTCGTCCAAGTACGCCAATGTCAGTCCCCTGCCGGTGGGGGCCTACGACGGGAACGTCGCGAGTCTCACGGCGAAGCTTCTCAAGCGTTATCACTACGACCGGCGCGGGCTGGATTCCGCGCTGAGCGAGCGCTTTCTCGATCGGTATTTCAACCTGCTCGACCCGATGCGCATTCACTTTCTCAAGCCGGACATCGCCGAATTCGGGCGCTTGCGGGATCGGTTGCCGGAGCTGACGCTGGAACGTGGGGACTCGTCGAAGGCGAACGAGATCTTCGCGCGTTTCCTGCAGCGGGTCGATCAGCGCGTCGAGTACGTGGCGGGCCTGCTTGTGGAGAACCAGTTCGACTTCACGGGCAGCGACAGGCACACGCCCAATCGCAAGGACGCCGACTGGCCGGACACTCTCGATTCGGCCCGCGAACTCTGGCGCCAGCACGTGCGTTACGAATATTTGCAGGAGAAGCTCAACAAACAGAAGCCGGAGGAAATCCTCAAGACCCTCTCGGCCCGCTACAAGCGCCTTCTGCGCAGTTGGGGGGAACTCGACAACGAAGAGGTGCTGCAGGTTTACCTGACGGCCTTGAGCCAGGCTTACGATCCGCACTCGGATTACATGGGCAAGGCCCAGTTGGAGAACTTCGCCATCAGCATGAAGTTGTCGCTCTTCGGCATCGGCGCCCTCCTTCGCTCCGAGGACGGTTACTGCAAGATCGAAAGCCTCGTGCCGGGAGGCCCGGCGGCGCGCAGCAAGAAGATCAAGCCCAACGACCGCATTGTCGCTGTCGCCCAGAAGGACCAGGAGTCGGTCGACGTCATCGACATGAAACTCACCAAGGTTGTCGAGATGATCCGAGGGCCCAAGGGGACCGAGGTCACGCTGACCATCATCCCGGCCGATGCCGCCGACCCTTCCGAGAGAAAGACGCTGACGCTCGTCCGCGACGAGATCAAACTCGAGGATCAGGAGGCCAAGGCGAAGATTGTGGACATGCCGGAGGCCGGCGGATCGACTGTGCGGCTGGGGGTCATCGATCTGCCCTCGTTCTACGCCACGTTCGATCTCGGCAGCTCGAGGCGGATTCAACTGGCTTCGGGCGGCGCGCAGCCGGAACTGAAGAGCACCACCGCCGATGTGCAACGCCTGCTCAAGAAGCTTCAGTCCGAGGGCGTTCATGGGATCATCCTCGACCTGCGCCGCAACGGCGGAGGCTCGCTCGAAGAGGCGATCCGCCTCACGGGTCTGTTCATCAAGGACGGCCCGATCGTCCAGGTCAAGGATGCCGACGGCGATATCAGCATCGAGTCGGATCCGGATCCCGAGGTGCTCTACGACGGCCCCCTGATCGTTCTCACCAGCCGATTCAGCGCCTCCGCCTCGGAGATTCTCGCCGCGGCCCTGCAGGACTATGGCCGGGCCCTGATCGTGGGCGACACGTCCACCCACGGCAAAGGCACAGTGCAGACCATCTACGAGCTCAACAAGTTCGCCAATTTCCGCAACTACAACGCCGGCGCCCTCAAGGTCACGATCCGCAAGTTCTACCGCGCCAATGGCTGGTCGACCCAGCTCAAAGGGGTGACGCCGGACATCATCCTGCCTTCAGTGGCCAACGATCTTGAAGTGGGCGAATCGTCCCAGCCATTCCCCATGCCCTGGGACAGCATTGCCAGCGCGATGTACGAAAAGCTGGATCGCATTCAACCCCACATCGATGAGCTCCATCGTCGGACCGAGACCAGGCAGGCTGATGACAGGGAATTTGCCTACGTGCGCGAGGACGTCGTCCGCTACCGCGATCTGCTTGCGGATAAGAGCGTCTCACTGAACGAGGCGCAGCGGATCAAGGAGAAGGAGGATCTCGAAGCCAAACTGAAGGCCCGCAAAGAGGAGCGGAAATCCCGCGGCGAATCGCCCGTCAAAACCTACGAAATCACCCTCAAGAATGCCGATCTGCCCGGCCTGCCGGACCCTGTCAGCCCGACCAACCAGGTCGCCCTCGCTGAAGCAGACGCTCCTCCGCAGTCGGACGCAGTAGACGGGGAGGACGAGGAAGACGACAAGACGCCAGCGGTGGACGTCCATCTCGATGAAACCAAGCGCATCCTCGCCGACCTGATTTCGCTCCTCGCGAACAGCCCGGGCGCCGCCACCGTCACCGCGCGAAAGTAGCGGAAGTCGAAGAGACCGGCCAGGTGTGGTCTTCAAGACCTCGAGGCGGGCCGAGAAGGACCGTCGCCAGAAACACCTCCCGAGCCGTCCTGGGCTGACGCAACTGCCCCTTGACCCGGGCAATCTCCGGCGACAACACCCGCCGCCGCGATTGCATCGGCCGGGCCACCTGACCTTCAATGGGCGACTCGGCGCGAATTTGGGGAAAGGTCTTTCCGGCGATGGAGCTGGCGCCATGCAGGGCCGCCGTCGCCTGGCTCGATGGGAGCTGGATCACACCCCCTTCCCGGATCAAGTCCTCGACAGAGGGAACAGGGGCCTCATCCGTGCCGCGAGCGGAAGCGGCGGGCTCGAACACGGGCTCGAGTGAGGGCTCGCGGCGCGGCGGCAGAACAACAGTGGCGGGCCGTGAATGCAGGGGGGTCGGCTGAGCCTCGAGCGGGGGCGGCGCAGGGAGCGGTCGGGACGGCGGCGCCTCAGGTTCTTCTCCGAAGAGGCGGCGCAGCTCCCTTTCCCAATCGGCGTCCTCCGGCGCTTGCGGAGGGTGGACCAGAGGCGGGACAGCCTCCTGGCCACGAGCCGGGGGCCTCAATTGCCGGGATTGCTCCTCCTCGCGCCGGGCCTGGCGCTGCTTGAGCCAGTTCGACAGCCCGGAGAGCAGCACAATCACCGCGAAGACGAGCAGGCTCTCCCAACTGGCGGCAAAGCATGGCATGGCAAGTGTCTGCAAGTGCGGCGCGCTCGCTCCGCATTCAATCACTTCGACTTCGGTTTCTGACCCGGATCCTCGGGTGTGCCTTGCGCGATGCTGTCGCGCATCCCGGTGTCGGCCTGGATGTTCTTGATTCGGAGGTAATCCATGATTCCCAGGTTTCCACTTCGGAACGCTTCGGCGATCGCCAGAGGCACCTGGGCCTCCGCCTCGACCACCCGAGCGCGCATCTCCTGCGTCCGGGCCGTCATCTCCTGCTCGATCGCCACAGCCGCGGCGCGGCGGATTTCGGCATGGGCCTGGGCAATGAGCTTGTTGGCGTCGGCCTGCTCCGCCTGCAGTTTGGCGCCGACGTTGTCACCCACATCCACATCGGCGATGTCGATCGATAGAATCTCGAAGGCGGTGTTCGCGTCGAGTGCCTTGTCCAGGACCGTCTTCGAAATGCGATCCGGGTTTTCGAGCACATCCTTGTAGCTGTTGGACGAACCGATGGTGGTCACGATGCCCTCGCCCACCCGCGCGATAATCGTCTCCTCCGTCGCCCCACCCACGAAACGCTCGAGATTGGTCCGGACCGTCACCCGGGCTTTGACTTTGACGGCGATGCCGTCTTTGGCGACGGCGTCGATGGTTGTCTTGCCCGAGGCCGGGTTTGGGCAATCAATGACCTTCGGGTTCACCGAGGTCTTGACGGCATCGAGCACCGTTTTTCCGGTGCCCTTGGTGGCGAGGTCGATCGCACAGGCGCGGTCGAATTCGAGGTGGATGCTCGCCTTCTGGGCCGCAATCAGCGCGCGCACCACCATCTGGACGTCGCCGCCGGCCAGGAAATGGACGTTCAACTGATCGACGGTGATGTCGAGGCCGGATTTCCGCGCATTGATGTAGTTGTCGACGACCAGCCCGACCGGGACGCTGCGCAGGCGCATGGCGGCCAACTCGATCAGGCCGACGTAGGCGCCCGAGACCCAGGCGCGAATCCAGATGCCAAAAAAATTGAACAGCAGAATCAGCAGGACCAGGCCGATGATGCCGATGAAGACCCACACGCCGGTCCAGATGAAAGGCGGCGCGGCGAATAGTGGCATGGCAAGATTCATAAGTGGCTTTTGGCTGTTTGGTCTCGGTTATGGATTGATTTCGACTGACAAACTCTCCCGGTCACGCTGCCCGCACCACCACGCGGAATCCCTCGACCGCGATCACGCGCACCGCGGCGCCGCGCTCGATCATGCCCCCTTCCGTGACGACGTCCACCCGCCGGCCATTGATCAAGGCCGTTCCGGATGGCCGGAGGTTCGTGATCGCCGTCCCCTGCTGCTCGAGGAGATGTGGCTGCTCGACTCCCAGACCCCCGATCGTTCGCCGGCTGACGAACATCTGACCCAGCCGGCTGTTCGGAAAGAACTGCACCCAGAGCACCCCCAGGGTGATGAGCGTCGCCACCACCACGAGCAGAACCCAGTTGCCGGTCCGCGGACCGAAATCCACATAGGCCAAAACGACGCCCGCCACCAGGCACCCAAATCCGATGAGTCCCGCGATCATCCCTGGCAGGACGGTCTCGAGCAGCACCAATGCGGTCCCCACGACCAGGAGTGCAACCACGATTTCCATCGGCTCAAGAATAGTCGGTGTTCTCCCCGGCGCAAGAGACAACTGCGCGGACGCGGCAGACTCCGGGTTCGCGGGCCCGCGCCGGATCGCGACCGGCTCCGCCGCTGCGGGTTGCGGGAACGATCCGCGAGCGCATGGGGCGGCGGTCTGGAGTCTCCCGCTCCACAGCGGTCCGCATTTTGGGGTTTTCGGCTTCGCCGTGGCCACAAGTCCATGAGACATGCGGGCTAGCTGCCCTCGATGATCAGATCAAGCCGATGCCGGTGTTCGTCCATCGAGAGGTCGCCGCCTTCAATCGTGAGCCAATCGCGGTAGTTCACCCGGTCGAGCGCCGCCCGCACCACCGGCCACCGGACACTCCCATCGCGTATGTTGACGAACTCGCCGCCTCCGGCGGGATCCGCAGGCGCCAGTTTGAAGTCCTTCACGTGGACCTTCGCCAGCAGCGATCCCAGTTCGAGAATCCACTGCTCGGAGGGCGCGTACTTCACGTGATTGCCGATGTCGTAATAGGCCTTCACCCACGGACTGCGGAACGACGCCACAAAATGGCGGAAATGCGCCGGGCGGACCCAGAGGTTGTTCCACACGTTCTCGATCGCAATCACCACGCCCGTCTTCTCGGCCAGCGGAATCAACCGCTTCACCGCTTGAGTCGAGGCGTCGATCGCACGGTTGTGGGCGTCGATATATTCCGCATACGGACCGTTGTCTCCCACAACCACCTGTCGTAGGTGCCCGGTGGCCTCCTCAAACTCGAGTTGAAACTCCCACGCATGCGGCATCTTCATGCCCCCGATCCGACACGGCACCAACAAAACCGCGTCCGCACCGTAAGCCTCCGCGGCGCGCAAGGCATCCTCCGTCACCTTGAGGCTCGACTCCACCTTCGCGGCATCCGGGCTGTTGAACTCCGCCCATCCCCGCAGCACGGAGTGAATTCTCAGTCCCAGCTTCTCGGCCCACGCCCGGCATTTCTCGGCATCCGAAGGCGAGAGAATGCCGGCCTCAGCCCCGTCAAAACCGGCGTTCTTGAGGGTCGCCAGGCTGGCCTCGGAGGGCTTGCTCAGGATGAGAGCCCGCTTGAGCCCGGGCGACGGGGTGGGCTCCGCCGACCAGGCGGCACGGCTGGCCGTGACTGTTCCCAGACTTAAACCGCCGAGCAGACCGGCCGAGTTGGAGATGAATTGTCGTCGCGTCATGGTTGTGTTTGCCTGTTGAGTGTCGTTTGTCGGCGAGCACCCTACCGCCGGACCCGCCCAGGAGCAACCGGGTTTCTAGCGCGCATGGCTGCCTCTCCAGATGACATCTGCTTCGCATTGCACAAAACCTGGTGAGAAATGCGCGCTAGCGCTTACCCGCGTAATCTGGTTGTTGTCGGTGTTCTGTCGCCCGGTGAGGGCACCGGGCCTACACCGGATCCAGGCTCCCGCTGTAGGCCGCGTGCCCCCACGCGGCGCAAACTCGATTCCCGCCGACAACCTCCAGATGCACTGATTGCCCAGCGGCGCATCAGGGCCGCTCCTTCAGCACCGCCAGGCCCTTGAGAAGATCTAGTGCCCGGGCAAGCGCCGGATCCGTCACGACCGGCGGGGCCTCGGACACCGCCGCGCGCGCCGGTGAGGAATCTAGCCCGTTCAGATCCTGACCCTCCCGCTTCCTGCGGACCAAATCCGCCTCGCTGACCCGCAAAGACGGATCTGGTCCGCGGCCAAAGACACTCGCGCTTGCCTGCCGGGCTCCTTCGCCAGACCGAAGGATCGTTCGATACGGATCGTCCAGGAACAAACGCTCGTCCTCGACCCGAACGGCGACCCCGATATCGGGCTTGATTCCAGCCGAACTGATTTCACGGCCCTCACCGACACGCACGGGCGTCGATGCAATCCGCAATCGCTGCCCGGTCGTGAGGGGGAACTCACGGAACAGGCTCGCCTGGCCCGCCGTGACTGATCCAATGAGCAAAGCCACGTCCGCATGACGCAAGGCGGCGGCCAGCGCCTCCGCCGCGCCTCGAGTCTCACCGTTGACCAGCACCATGACGGGACGATCGAACGCGTTCGTCTTCGCCGTCGTCTCGAACGCCTCGTCCCCCCAGCTCAGGAGCTTGCAGGATGCCTTCACGAAGGGATCCGCCAAAAGCCCCGCTTCCCCATAGTCCGACCCGTCCGCAAATCGCAAATCCAGGACCAGCCCTTCGACCTGATCGGGCTCGGCCAGATCGGCCAGCGCGGCGCGGAAGAGTTCGCCCAAGCCGCGCTCGACGCGCTTGATCCGTATGTAAGCCAGCGTCCGGTCAAACACGCGGCGGCCGGCCAGATCCGGCTTGGCCCCCTCGGTCTCCGGAAGGGCCTCTTCTCCTCTCGACAGCACCACCTTCGAACCCAGTTGGCCGAGCAATCCTTCGACCGCCGCACGATTCAGATCGGCCTCGGCCACCCCAACAAGATTCGATCGAATGACCCGGTAAACCTCATCGAAGGGGGGCCATTCCGCGGCGCCCGCCGCCAGAGAGACAACACCGGCCAGCCAGAGACTCATCCCACCGCGCAAAACTGAGTTCGTCATGCAAACGCAGCCTAGCCCGTCCCCCTGGCAAGGCCAGCCCAAAGCGTTGCCAGCCCAAAGCGTCTGAGTGGTAAACCTCCGACAGCATCGGTGTCCGTCCCTCTGTAGGCCGGGTCCCCCGACCCGGCGGCTGTTCTGCTCCAGATGCCATGGCTCGTGCCGCGTGGGGGCACGCGGCCTACAACGTCGGTGTTCTGTCGCCCGGTGAGGGCACCGGCCGACTACAAAGGATTGAGACTTCCGCTGTAGCAGGCCGCGTGCCCCCACGCGGCGCGGACTCCACTCCGACCGACACCCTCCAGACGCACTGCAAGCCGACGGCCCGAGGCCCGATGACCGGGGCAAAATGGAACCGGCGGCCGCGTAATCGCGACCGCCGGGGCGACGTCGTTAGACGGGAACGCCAGGGCGAGCCCAGCGCCTTAAGGTAGGCTTAGGTAGACTTTTTGATTCCAGCAGTGATTGCTGGAACCGTGGGCCAGTCCCGATATCTGTCGCTAGATCTCGGTTCTTTCATTGTGGGTCTTTTCGGAGCATTCCGCATGCCAGATCGTGGAAAGAGCCCTCATATTTGTCTCCAAAACTGTTTTCCACAGTTCCTGATTCGAGATGCAATTCACCGGCTGTCTGTTTCAAAACGTTCTGTAACGTCTGTAACATCTTGTTGCGACGCCGTTTGCCGGATTCTGATTCTGTCACATGTTGGCAACCTCATGTCTGAAATTCCCCTCAGAGGTGAGGCAGGCCGGGCAGTCGCCCGACAGGTCCGTCTGCACGTCTGGCGCTTGCGGAATGGTCGCTACGCCTGTGCTTCGAGACGGAAGCTGCTTCCAAAGGAGCACCTTATGTCCCGATTTGAGGCAAGAGGTGAGACGCAGGATGTCAGAATGACACTCGACCGCGCTCTTGCGCCCGCCTATGCTCGCCCGATCTGAATATGACAGACCCTCGCTACCCGCAATTGGCTCGACTCCTGGTCGAGTACTCGACTGCCCTCGAAAAGGGCGACCGCGTCCTTCTCGACATGATCGATGTCCCCGATGAAATGGTCGTGGCGTTGATGCGCGCGGCGCGGCGGGCCGGAGCCGTGCCGGTGGTCGAGGTCCGCCACACGCGGGTGACGCGCGAGGTGATGCGGGAGACGTCGCCTGATCACGCGCGATTGCTGCGCGATCTCGAGCTGTTTCGCATGCGCAAGATGCAGGCCTACATTGCGATTCGCGGCGCCGCCAACGCGAACGAGGCCGCCGATGTGCGCAGTGACCGGCTCCAGCTTTTCTCCAAAACCCTGCGTCCGGTGCTCGATTACCGTCTGTCCAAGACGCGGTGGGTGGTGCTGCGCTGGCCGACGCCCAGCATGGCCCAGGCCGCCAACATGAGCACGGAAGCCTTCGAGGACTTCTACTTCGACGTGTGCACCGCCAATTACCCCCGGATGGCACGCGCGATGGTGCCGCTGGCGCAACGGATGCAGCGCGCCGACCAGGTGCGCCTCAAGGGGCCGGGCACCGACCTCGTGTTCAGCATCAAAGGCATCGGCGCGAAGCCCTGCAACGGATTGCGCAACATCCCCGACGGCGAGTGTTTCTCCTGCCCGACACTCAAGTCCGCCAACGGCGTCATCCAGTTCAACACCCCCACCCTCTACGCCGGCACTCGTTTCGAGAACATCCGCCTGGAATTGAAGGACGGCAGAATCGTCAAGGCCACCGGCTCGAACGAAAAGAAGCTGAACGAGATTCTCGACACCGACCCCGGCGCCCGGTACATCGGCGAATTTTCGCTCGGCTTCCATCCGCGCATCCTCAATCCGATGTGCGACATCCTGTTCGACGAGAAGATCGCCGGTTCGCTGCACTTCACGCCGGGCCAGGCCTACGAGGATTGCGG